>Ga0256407_10002574_pt1 | contig 34339 bp, 21 predicted proteins | sample RumenRJG_04DNA_FD_193489 | JGI IMG/M metagenome (GOLD analysis project Ga0256407, IMG submission 193489) | Bovine rumen microbial communities from Lethbridge, Alberta, Canada - RJG_04 | ecosystem: Host-associated > Mammals > Digestive system > Stomach > Rumen | place: Canada: Alberta...
TCAGCCAGTAGGGATAGTCAGGATGGAGGGGGTTATGGCTGTTGTTGGGATAGTAGAGCCGGTTGGCCAGATAAGCTCCGGCGCGTCCCGACCACTGGAATCCGAAGGTGCGTATGTTGGCGTAGGCCTCGATGCCCATGCCGGCCATGAGATACATTCCCAGGTTGAAGCGGTCGGGCTGGAAGGGCGTGGCGAATCCGCCCATGATGCCGATCTTGCCACCGCCGCGCACGCCGAGGTTAGCTGCGAAGATGGGGTTGGAGGGCACACAGAGCTCGGCCCATAGTCCGGCCCGTACTTTTCCTGAGAGTGTGAAGAACGCTCCGAAGTTGTCCCACGACGAGGGATAGTCGGTGTTGAGTGTCTTCACGCCGAAGTCGCCCTGCACCGATGCCTCCATGACGCCCCCGATGCCGAAGAAGGGAATCTTCTTGAGCAGCGTGGCCACGGGTCCTTCGGAGAAATACTTGTCGAGCAGGCTGGGGCTGGCGATGCACAGGCCGTAGCCTATCTGTCCGGAGAGCTCTTCGAGCATGAGGGCATCGCTGAGGCTGCCGGTCGTCATCAGCTTGCCGAGGTTGAAGCTGACCTTGAGCTTGGCGCTGCCGAAGAATCCGGCTCCGATGTTGTTGTAGTCGATGGAGCAGATGTCGTCCATCTCGTTGGTGAACCAGTCGTCGAACTTGCGGGTGTCGCCCACGTTGTTGTAGCGTGTGTCGCCGTCGCCGTCTTCGTACCATGTATGTCCTGATTCTGAGCTGTTGTCAAGAAACTCCTTGGCTTCGCTGCGCATCTCCTTGATCTCCTCGGGCTCGTCGGCGCCGTCCTGACGCTTGTAGATGAGCTTCGTGGTGTTGGTGAGCTTCTGCTTCTTCATGTCGTAGTTGAGCGAGTTCTTGATCTTGAACAGCGGCCCGAGGTTCATCTTGAACTCAAATGGGAAGTTGAACGACATGCCCTGCTCGGCAAAGAGCCCGCCGGGGGAGTCGTCGCCCATGTTCATCACCTGCTTCTGGGTGTAGTCCTCGGCAGCCTGCTTCACCTTCTCGCGCTCGATGTGGAGGTTGCGCAGCAGGGGGAAACGGCTGAAGCTCTTGTCGCCGGCCTCCAGTCGGAGGCTGCACATGGTATTGGGGGCAATGACATCGACGAGGCTGAACCGTGCGAAGTAGTAGTCGCGGGTGAAGCCCGGATGGTGCTTGGCGTAGACGGCCGTGACGTCGGGCCACCGCGCGATGTGCTCCTCGGCCGTCTCGTCGTCGATGGCGATGAGGCGTGTCGAGGCGATGTCGTCAGAGGCCTCGCTGGAGTAGACCATCTCGACCTGTGCGAGGCGCTCCACGATGTTGCCGTTGAGCGTCTTGGGCCAGTCGTTGCCGGCATCCTCCATGTAGGTGAGGGTGTCAGCGGGCACGAGGGTCGACAGGTCGTAGTCGGCGAGGTTGCAGATGCTGTAGTCCTTGCCGTTGCGCTCCTCGACGGTGTGGGTGTCGTTGAGTGCGTAGAGGTGCTGGCTGCTGATGGCGATGGTCGCCTCGTCGGCGGGATTGGCAAAGAGGGTGATGTTGTCTGTGCAGCGCTCCAGGTCGACGATGCCCTCGCTGTCGGCCGCACCGGCATATCGGTAGAGGGCGGGGCAGTAGCCTGTGGCCAGGATCTCGATGTAGGCGGGGTTGCCGTGGGTGAGGATGAGGTGGGCCTTCTTCTGGCGGTTGTAGCCCAGGTAGCGCACGTCCGTGGCGCTGGTGCTGTTGCCGTTCATGTCAACGGCGTCGACGTGCATCGTGGCCTTAGTGATGTTGGCTCCCTGCTCGTTGTGCAGGCTGAGATAGAGGGTGTCGTACTGCTCATAGAGCCCGGAGCCGACCCAGTTGAAGTTGACGAGCTCGCGGTTCTCGTGCTTGTCGAGGATGAAGCGCGTGGAGAGCACTGTGCGCTCGAAGTCGGGGTCGAGGGTGACGCCGGTGTGCAGGCGGGTCTTGTCGAGGCGCAGCTTGTGGTCGCCCGACTTGAGGAAGACGTCGATGAGGTTCTGGTTGTCGGCGATGTAGAAGCTCTGGAAGGCCGAGTCGCGCAGGGCCAGCTGTTGCGTTGCTACCTGATAGGTGCCATGGTCGTCGACGTAGCTGTAGCGATATTCGAGGCTGTACTGCTCGTCGGCCAGCTGTCGGCGTGAGTCGAGCTGGAAGGTGTAGAGGTTGTCGTCGTCCCAGTCGGCCACGTAGTACTTGAAGTGTATGGCCTCCGCGGGGTTGCCCGTGGCCCATACCTTCAGGCTGACGGGATTGTCCTGTCGCATGACGTTGAGGAAGAAGTAGCGGTTGACGGTGATGGCCTTGGGGCGTCCAAGGGTGTCCTCCACTTCCACCTGATAGCTGTTGGCGCCGTCGGTGCCGTCGTCGATGCGGAAGCAGAGCAGGTTGTGGTCGCGCATGCGCCAGAACTGCCGCTGCTGTGCGCGGTACTTGACGTCCGTCGAAGCGAACATCTGCCTGACGGCGTCCACCTCGACGATGTTGCCGGCCAGCTCTTTATCCTTGACCTCGCGCCAGTTAAGTCCTGAGGCGGCAGTCTCGATGTCGTTGAAGTCGACCACGTCGGTGACGTTGTTGGCGAAGTAGAGCCTGAAGTCCTGTGCCGGCAGCAGGGTCGCGGTCAGCAAGAGGATGGCGGTTAAAAGTTTTTTCATTGCCGATAACTGTTGTTAGGGGGGTGGATTAATCTTCGTCCCAGTCTTGCGTGCGCGATCTTCTTGAGAGCGACTCGCTGGTGCCTTCGTTAGGGTCGAAACGGAGTGTCTCAGTAGTGGTGCCGGCCATCAGGCAGGGACTGTCGACGGCAACCATGTTAGTGAATGGTGCCTGATACTTTCGCTTATTCATTGTTATTTGATGATTGTTTTCTTTCCATTAATGATATAGAGGCCCGGACGCGAGGGACGCCCGCTCAGGCGGCGGCCGTCGAGCGTGTGCCAGCGCATAGCGGCTGAGGCGTCGGCGGCTGAGGGCGCAGCAATGGCGTCAGGCTCTTCGACGAGGGCGTTGCCGATGCGGATGGCGCCGCCCTCGATGATGTTGTTGCGGGTGAGGTAGGCGCGGTAGGGCGGGATCAGGGTGCCGTTGTACTTATAGAATCCCACCTCGCCGTTGGCGTTGCGCCCGAGGGTGAGGATGCTGCCCTCGTCGGCCGTCTCCTGGTTGACGGGCACGCCCCAGCGGTTGTCCTGTCCGATGAACGAGCCGACGAAGCGGTTCTCCCATTTGTTCACGTCGGGCACGTTGCCAGTGTACTTATACAGCGGATAGAGCCCGGGCTGCTCGGCCTTGATGGCGACGGGCGTGGAGCGGGGGACGATGCGGCCGATGCTGTGCAGCTCGACGGTCTTGTTGTCCTCGTCGGGGTAGTCGGCGATGTAGGCGGTCAGCCCCTCGGGCAGCTGTGTGTGGAAGTCGATGTAGAGTGTGGCCCAGAGAGCGCTGGTGACGTTGAGCGGATAATAGATGTCGAGGTGTCCCTCGTCGTAGTAGAGCTCGCCCCAGTCGTCGTCGTTATAGTATTTCTGGAACAGCTTCGAATTGAACGAGCCGTCGTTGACATAGACGTGGATTATGTCGTCGGCATCCTCATGGATGATGCCGTCCTCCTCGAGCACGGCCATCTCGCCCTCGGGCAGGCAGTTGTCGATGTAGACATTGCGCAGGGCGGGCACCTTGTAGATGGCGTAGGGCATGATGGCCGACAGCGGTGCACTCAGGGTGGCGTCCGCCTCGCCGCGTCCGGGAGGATAGGCCATGAGCATCACCTTGTCGTCGTCGTAGGTGTCAATCTTGTAGAGGGCGCCGCCGATGCTCCGGCACTGCGCGTTCTTCTCAGCGACGAGGATGTTCTTGATGCCCGAGCCGTAGAAGCCGCCCTGCTGGAGCGTGGCGAACTTCGCGGGCAGCTCCACCTCGTCGAGGCTGGTGCAGCCAAGGAAGGCGTTGGTGGCGATGGTGGTGATGGAGGGTGGCAGCGTGACCTCATGCAGTTGTTGCAGCCCGGAGATCATGCCGGTCTGGAGGGTGCTGAAGCCGGCAAAATAGCGCAGCTCATTGAAGGTCACGGCCTGTGCGGCCGCCTGATTGAAGGTGCCGAACTGCGCGGACGTGGCCTCGAAGGCCTCGCGCAGGGTGACGAGCTGGTCGCCGTTGGTGTCGAAGGCCGTGAGGGCGGCCGTCTTGACGTTCTGGTCGGCAAACGCTATGCCGGCCTTGTCGGCCCGGACGTTCACGGCCAGGGCGCGCAGGGCCTTGGTGCAGAGGCTCTTGACATCGGTCGACTCAGCCAGCAGGTGCTCGGTGACGTCGCCCGTCATGCCGTTAGGCGTTCCGGCGCCGCACTCGTTGATCACGTCGAGGTACAGCTCGCCGTATCTGGCCCGCCAGCTGACGTTCTCCGTGGGGAACTCGAAGATCTCGGTGATGCTGCCGGCGCGGTCGCCGTCGTCAAAGCGCACGGCCATCGAGAGCAGGTCGCCGTAGGGCGTCTTGGCAAACTGGCGGAGCATGGGGTAGCGCTGCTCGCCGTTCTGCCAGGCGGCGGCGTTGGTCAGTATCTGTCCCGAGATGATGTCCTTGGTAAGGGCGTTGCCTTCAGTCATGACGTTGCCAGACATCATCTGGCGGTCGAACCAGCTGTCGGTGCAGTTGCTTCCTGTTGCAGTGATGCCATATACAGGGTAGTAGCTGCCGTCCTCAATCTTTCCGGTGCTGACGCAGCGCTGCACCGCTGCCGTCGTGTTGTAGGCGATGCCAGCACCGTGGAAAAGACTCTGTGAGTTGGCCCAGCCAATGTGGACGCCGGTAAAGCAGTCGATGATGCGTCCGCCGTCGCCCGGGGCCTGTCCGCAGATGCCACCGGCATAGCCGTCGGCCTGCACCAGTCCGTGGGTCATGCAGCGCTCGATGGTGCCCCCGTCGAGCTTGCCGCAGAGCATTCCGGCGTTGATCTCCGCACTGCCCTCCGAAGCGATGCCGGCGCGGATATAGCTGTCGACGATGGCCAGGTCGGTGACGGTGCCGTCGAGGGTGGTGATGAGTCCGAGGTTGGCGTTGTCGGTGATGTCCTCTTTTTTGATGCACAGGCCGTAGATGGTCTTGCCGTTGCCGTGGAGAGTGGCGTGCCAAGGATAGTTAGCCGAGAATGTCTGGGCTTCCTCTCGTGGTTGCTCGTCCTCGACCAGCAGATGGTTGTTGAAGAAGAGGTCGTTGGCCAGGATGTAGTGCTTGCCGGCCACGTTGTAGCGGTACGCCTCGGGCGTATCGTTTTCGGGGCGGTTGGCCATCACGCGAATCAGCTCCGGCACATTGTGGATGACGTAGGGGTTCTTGGCCGTACCGTCGCCGCCGGCGAAGTAGTCGTTGTAGTTGCGGGGCACTGACTGGTAGTCCCACGGCAGTCCGTAGGTCAGCGTCAGGTGCACCTTGCGCTGCAGGCCTTTATAGTTGACGTAGACGTCGGCCTCGCCCGGGTCGAGCAGTTTTACCACATTCTCCTGCACCTCGACGCAGGCTGGCGGCAGCGGCAGGGTGAAGGTGGCTATCTCCTCCTGTGTGCTGCGGTTCTTGAAGGTGCCTATCTGGAAGTCGACCGTCGTATCCCACAGGTCGAAGAATGCCTGCCCGTCGCCCGTGACGTTGAAGGGCGTGCCGGCCAGTCGCATGTTGTCAGTGTAGAACAGGTCGCGGCCTTCGGAGTAGATGTAGACCTGCGGTCGCTCGGCGTTCTGGTCGAAGCGGAAGTCGCCGTCGACGGGCCGCGGGGTGAAGTAGGTGGCCAGGGCCAGGTCGTCGCCGTCGTCGACCCACTCGTTGCTGTTCGTCTGCAGGTTGCACTGGCGGTAGTCGCGCTTGAAGTAGCCGAACTTCAGGTATCCCGACCGTTTGTATCCATAGGCATAGCCCACAATGGTGCCGTAGTGCTCGGAGTTGGCGGGCTTCTTCATCGTCCCGGCAAAGTAGCTGAACCGCAGGTTGTCGTTAGGAGTGATGCTGTGGTTGCTGGCTCTAAAATTATATTCTACATAGCCGAACAGTCCGCCGGCGTAGGTGGCCGCAGTGCCGTCGACGTACGAGCTGCAGTAGCACTCCTCAACCATCATGCCGTCGTTGCCGGACATGGAGTAGGCGTTGCCTATCAGTCCGCCCATGGTGTAGCCGCCGGAGAGGGCAGTGCAGGTGGTGCAGGCCGTCATTGTCAGGGTGTAATGGGCGTTGCCAATGATGCCGCCCATGTTGATCTTGCCGGCGCTGCCCCTGATCTCGCCCGACGAGGTGCAGCATTTCACGGCTATGATCTTGTTGGTCTGGGTGGTGTTCAGCCCAGCGGAGTATCCCACTATGCCGCCCACCGAGCATTCGCTGTCCGGGGTGTTGCCAATGGTCATGTCGACCACGGCATGGCAGTCCTGCACGTTCCACCACGCTTCGCCGACCACGCCGCCGGCCGACATCGGGCCCGTCAGTCGCATCGTCGTCTTCGCGACGTTGTGGGCCAGCTCGTTCAGGTCAAGCATGGCTACACCTACCAGTCCGCCGATGGCGGTGTCGTCGTTGTTGCTCTCGGCCTCGATGGTTGTCTGCTCCACGGTGCAGTTTCGTACGGAGCCCCAGCGCTGGCTAATCGTGGCCGGACTTGAGAGGCCCAGATAGCCACTGAGGGTGCCGGCAAAGTATTCGCCAGAAATGTCGAGGTTGAGCTGAGCGTTCCTGACGACCAGCCCGTCGACGGTGCCGCGCAGGGCGCCGAAGAGTCCGAAGCAGGTGGTCGTGGCCGTCGAGGTGGCGCGGATGGTCATGCCCGTGATCTCGTAGGGCTTGCCGTTGGCGTCGGTGCCGTTCTTCAGCGTGCCTTTGAAGGTGGGGGCATTGTCAGAACTGGGGTTGGTCGTGCATCCTATAGGCACCCATACCAGCGGCCAGCCGTTGGCGCCTGGGACGGCCAGGTTGATGTTGGCTGCGATGACGAAGTACTTGCCGGCGAAGGTCTCGCCCTCGCGGTTGACAGCGCGTGCCAGGTAGGCCAGTGCGCCGGCCGAGCGTATCTGCCAGGGGTTGTTCTCAGAGCCGTCGCCGAAGTTGCCTCCGCCGAAGCCGTCCTCGTTGACATGGTCGAGCCAGGTCTCGCCGTAGAAGCCGTCGACGTCAGTGTAGGCATATGCTGTCAGCGTGGTGGCCAAAATAAGCAGTAAAGGGAAGAGCCTTTTCTTTATCATTGCTGGTCTGTTTTTGTTGTTTTATACTTACTATTATTTATAATTTAGTCTGTGTCAGGTTTTGTATGTATGCATTTTCTGTGTGCAAAGATAAGAAGAAAATTTGAGATAATTGCGTTTTGTTTATGTTTTTTTGCAATTAAATTTTCGACGGTAACGGGGTCGGGGAACGGTTTTGTAAAATAAACTGACAACAGATTGCTGGCGTTTAGTAATTGTTTGATTATCAGTGGTATGATGTCTTGCCTAAAAAGAAGCGGTGCTTTTCGGGTCGGGAAGCGGTGCTTTTTGAGTCGAGAAGCGGTGCTTTTCGAGGCGAAAAGGACCGTTTCTCTTTCGTCGTTTTGTTGTTTGTCAACAAAAGTGACAATTATTTCAGATGGCCAGATAGGCAATGACGCAGCAGATGAGGGCGACGGGGAAGAGGCCCAGGCGGAACCATGCGGCGACGATTCCGGCCACGAGGGCGAGCAGTCCGGGCCATGGGGTGGGGGTGGCGCGCACCATGTCGGGGAAGGTCATGACGGCCAGGGTGACGTAGGGCACGTAGTAGAGGAAGCTGCGCACGAAGCGGTTCCTGATGGGCCCCTTGATGAGGGCGACGGGCAGGATGCGGATCAGGTTGGTGACCACGATGGCCAGCAGGATATAGATGACGACGCTATGCTGGCTCATGGGCTTCGGGGTTGACGGGCCGCAGCCAGGCGGCAACGGCGGAGATGACGATGGTGAGGACGACGGTGCGCATGCCGCTGCTCCAATGGCTCATGACGGGGGCCACGGCGGCCAGGCCGCTGAGCACGAAGCTGGCTATGAGGGCGTAGGCGACGCCAGTGTCGCGACGTGCCGGGGGGATGATGATGGCGATGAACATGCCGTAGAGCGACATGCTCAGGGCGGTGACCATCGGCGGGGGCAGGAGGCTGCCGGCAACGATGCCCACGGCACAGCCCGAGCCCCAGAAGAGTCCGGAGAGGAGGGCGGCGGCGTAGGTGTAGGCGGGTGGGGTGTAGCCCGGATGGGCAATGGAGATGGCGAAGACCTCGTCGGTGATGCAGCAGGCCATGAGGATGCGCTTGAGCCACGACGTGCCGGGGGCTATCTTCTGCGAGAGGGCGGCGCTCATGAGCATATAGCGCAGGTTGGCCACCATGCACATGGCGACGACCTCGGCATAGACGGCATTGACGGCGACGAGCGTGTAGACGCCGTATTCGCCGGCTGAGGCGCGCGTGAAGAAGCTGCTGAGGAATCCCTCGGGGGCGCTGAGGCCGGCCTTGGCTGCGATGATGCCGAGGGAGAAGGCCACGGCGAAGTAGCCCAGCGCGATGGGGGTGCCGTCGCGCAGTCCGTCGATGATGTGTTGGCGCTGCCTGTCCATGCTCTCTCTCTTCTTTTTCTTTGCGGTCATAAAAAGAAAAAGGAGAAAACCGCTTCGTGGTCTTCTCCTTCTCTCGTTCTTCGTGTCGACACTTGGACTCGAACCAAGGACCCCCACCATGTCAAGGTGATACTCTAACCAGCTGAGCTATGCCGACAATGTAATTTTTGTGCGTGCGCCTGACAGGACTCGAACCTGCACTTCGGGAGAAACCAGATCCTAAGTCTGGCGCGTCTACCAATTCCGCCACAGGCGCCTGATGAGCGATTGCGGGTGCAAAAGTACGCATTTTTCCTGAAACCGCCAAATTTATTTGAAGAAAAGTTCATATTTTTCTAAAATATTTGTACCTTTGCACTGTTATTACCTATTTTATATATGGAAATCATACTTATCAGACATACGAGCGTCGACGTTCCCCCAGGCACCTGCTACGGGCAGAGCGACGTCGACGTGGCCCCGACCTTCGAGCAGGAGGCAGCCCTGACGAAGGCCTCGCTGGCGCCCTATGAGCCCTTCGACGCCGTCTTCGCCTCGCCGCTCCGTCGGGCCCGCCTGCTGGCCGAATATTGCGGTCATGGCGACGCGCGGCTCGACGACCGGCTGAAAGAGATGTCGATGGGGGAGTGGGAGATGCGCCCCTACGCCGAGCTGACGGACGACTACGCGCGCCAGTGGTTCGACGACTACCTGCGGCTGCCGACGCCAGGCGGCGAGAGCTTCCCCATGCTGCGCCGGCGGGTCGGCGTATTTCTCGACGAGCTCCGTCAGCAGGACTATCGCCGGGTGGCCGTCTTTGCCCACGGCGGGGTGCTCGTCTGTGCGGGCCTCTACGGCGGATTGTTCCAACTCTCCGACGCCTATCAGAATCAGGTGGGCTATGGCGGCATAGAGCGCATCGAGATATGAAGGAGAGCCGCGTCATACTCATCACGGGCGGACAGCGCTCAGGCAAGAGCGAATATGCCGAGCAGATGGCCTTGGGGCTGGCTGCCGACCCCGTCTACATGGCCACGGCCCGCGTCTGGGACGACGAGTTCCGCGAGCGGGTGAGGCGCCATCAGGAGCGCCGCGGCCCCCAGTGGACCAACATCGAGGAACCTATGTGGCTCAGCCAGCACGACGTCGGGGGGCGCGTGGTGGTCGTCGACTGCATCACGCTCTGGCTGACCAATTTCTTCTTCTTTGAAGACGACAATGACGTCGCCCGGGCCCTGCAGCAAGCCAAGGACGAGTTCGACCGGCTGGTCAGCCAGCCCGGCGCGACGTTAATCTTCGTGACCAACGAGATCGGTCTTGGCGGCGTCAGCGAGAATGCCCTGCAGCGGCGCTTCACCGACCTGCAGGGATGGATGAACCAGTATGTCGCGCATCGGGCCGACGAGGTCGTGCTCATGGTGAGCGGCATCAGTATCAAAGTGAAATAGAAACATTTACGTGAAAATGAACTTCAACATCGAACGCCCTGACAGGCGGCTGGCAGCTGACATCCAGCGCCATATCGACAACCTGAACAAACCCAAGGGCTCGCTCGGACGACTCGAGGAGCTGGCCCTGCAGATATGCCTCGTCCAGCAGACGCTCAGCCCCACGCTGCAGCACCCCTGCCACCTGCTGCTGGGCGGCGACCACGGCATCGAGCGCGAGGGCGTCAGCCTGTCGCCCCGTGAGGTCACGTGGCAGCAGATGATCAACTTCACGCGTGGGGGTGGCGGCTGCAACATGTTCTGCCGTCAGCACGGCTTCCACCTGCGCATCGTCGACGTGGGCGTCGACTACGACCTCTCGGGCGTGGAGGGCATCACGGACCGCAAGGTGAGGCGCGGCACCCGCAACTTCCTCTATGAGCCCGCCATGACGGAGGCAGAATATGAGCAGACGCTCGCCATCGGCGCCGCGCTCGTCGACGACTGCGCCGCTGAGGGCTGTAATGTCGTCAGCATCGGCGAGATGGGCATCGCCAACACGTCGCCATCGAGCATCTGGATGAGCCTCTTCGGAGGCATCCCCCTGAGCGAGTGCATAGGGGCCGGCTCAGGGCTCGACGAGGCCGGCATCCGCCATAAGCAGGACGTGCTGACGAGGGCCGTGGCCACCTATCCGATGTTCAGCTTCGGCTTCACGGCGGCCGACGCCATACGCACCTTTGGCGGCTACGAGATGGTGGCGGCCGTCGGGGCCATGCTGCGGGCTGCCGAGCGCCGCATGCTCGTGCTCGTCGACGGATTCATCATGACGGCTTGTGCGCTGGCTGCCGTGCGGCTCTGTCCTGCCGCCCAGGACTACATGATCTTCACCCACTGCGGCGACGAGAGTGGCCATCAGCGCCTGCTCGACGTGCTTGGCGCCCGTCCGCTGCTCCGCCTGGGCCTGCGGCTGGGTGAGGGTACAGGGGCCCTCTGTGCCTACCCGCTGGTCGACTCGGCCGTGCGCATGGTCAACGAGATGAACACCTTCGACAAGGCGGCCATCACGAAATACTTTTGATAATGTACAATGAATAATGTACAATGTACAATGGATAATGTACAATGAATAATGTACAATGAACTATTAACTATAAACTATGAACTATAAACTGATCGACCGCCCCTGGGCCGCATTTATCTACTTCACACGCCTGCCACTATGGCGCATCCACCAGCCTTCACGCGAGTGCTACGACTCCGTCGTCGAGTGGTGGCCGCTCGTAGGATGGCTCACGGGCGGACTCATGGCCGCCACGCTCTACTTCGGCTCGATGGTCTTCCCAACGGCCGTGGCCGTCGTGCTGGCCATCGTCGTGCGCATGCTCACCACGGGCGCCCTCCACGAGGACGGGCTGGCCGACTTCGTCGACGGATTCGGCGGCGGAGGCAACAACCGCCAGCGCATCCTCGACATCATGAAGGACTCTCACATCGGCACCTACGGCGTCCTGGCGCTCGTCGTCTACGTTCTGCTGCTCTTCTGCTGCCTCTATGCCATGCCGACGCGGCTGGCGGCCCTGTGCATCCTCGCCGCCGACCCCTACAGCAAGATGGCCACCAGCCAGCTGGTCATGATGATGCCCTATGCGCGGACGGCCGAGCAGGCTAAGTCGAAGATCGTCTATCGTCGTCCCTCCACGACGGCCGGCGTCCTGCTGGCCCTGCAGGGTCTGCTGCCGATGGCCCTGCTCATCTGGCAGACCGACGTCGCCTGGGAACTCGTCATCTTCATCCCCGCCCTCGTCATGTATTTCCTCTACATGCTCATCTGGCGACGGCTGGGCGGATACACAGGCGACTGCTGCGGCGCCGTCTGCCTGCTCGTCGAGCTGACGGTCTATCTCATGGCATGCTAAACACACGCCCTTGCTCTTCACTATCAATACACTATGTTAACAGACGGAAAATACAGACACACTTACACAGCGACGGCATCCGACATTACGCCGACGTACAGGCTTACGCCCAATGCCCTGCTGATGTACTTTCAGGACAGCTTCGCGCGGCTGATGACCATCCATCATGTCGCTGCGTTCGACATCGTCAAACAGCGGCGGATGTGGGTCATCACGGAGGTGCAGATGGATGTCCAGCCGACAGTGACCTACTGGTCGGAGGACTTCACCGTGGAGCTGTGGGTGAGCGAACTGACCTCACTCCGCATCTACTGCGACTTCCGCATCGTCCGCAAGCGCGATGAGCAGCTCATCGCCTCGGGCACCAGCCAGTGGAACATCCTGAACCTCGACACCAAGAGGCTGGAGCCGACGGATTTCCTGGTCGGCCAGCTGACGGTAGTGCCGCAGCTGATGACGGCCGGCCACAAGAAGATACGGTTCCCCAATCCGCAGACGACGGACATGACGATGGACCATCGCGCCACACGTCTCGACCTCGACTTCAACTTCCACGTCAGCAACCGCAGCTACGTCAGCATCGCCCTGCTGACGATGCCCGACGAGGTGCTGGCCTCGCAGACGCTCTCGTCGCTCGTGGTCCACTGGCTGCACGAGACCTATCTCGACGACAACCTGACGTGCCGCATGTCGCGCACTGCCGACGGCGGCTACCTCCACAGGCTGGCCAATGCCGCAGGCGTAGTGGTCTGCGAACTGATGAGCCGCTGGCAGCCGCAGCCGGAAGGGGCCGATGTCAGCGAAATGCTGGACAGGGCATTGTAAACCCTTAGGTTTGTTTCATCTGTCACTCTTAAACCGCAAGGGCTGGATAGGCATCATAGCCATCCAGCCCTTGTCGTCTTTTCTTTTTTCTAAACCAACGTGAATTCGTCGGACTCACGTTAATTAGCAACTGTTTTGCAGGAATTAAGCTAAACTTAACCTAAGATGCTATGTAGGGAAGTAAGCAAAAAGAGGATGTGCCTATTTTGACACACCCTCTTTCACTATGAGGTCTGTCAGTCCTTCATTATGGACTTAGTACCAGTCTTCTTCTTCATCCTCTTCGTCTTCATCCTCTTCGTCGTCCCAGATTTTTCTGTTACGATATCGGCTGAAGTTCTCATCAGTGTATTGTGTGGGGGCTGCACTGATAACCTCTAGTAAGCTGGTGGCTGTGCGCAGGGTGACGATGTCCATTCTGGGTCTTATATAGTTCTTTTTCATGACTTTACTTTTTAATGGTCAATATTCAATGGTCAATGGTCAATGGTCAATGATAAATGACTATCTGACTATGTATTTCCTGCCGTTACGGATGTAGAGGCCGGGCTTGAGCGTGTTGACTCGCCGTCCCTGCAGGTCGTATACGACGGCATCCGTGGCATCCGTTCCTTTCACCTCAGCGACAGCCGTCAGCGTGACGTAGTCGAATGTCACACCGCGTGCCCCGGCCGTGAAGTCGGCGATGTAGGCCCTGTTGGCGGCGATGGTGGTACCCGTGTAGCACCAGAATCCCAGCTTCTTCTCCCCGTCCTTGGTGGTGTAACCCAGGGTGAGCACACTTTTTTCGGTCACCTCCTTCGGTTCTAGTGTTCCTGTGAACTTGTTGGCACTGACATCAGCTGTAGGCTTGGCAACGGTAGTGCCCCATGTGATGCTCTCACCGCTTCCTTTGACGAGCACACCCGTCCCCTTGGGAATCACACCGCCTGTGATCTTCTCCAGCTCAAGCTTGTCGTCTACGAGTCCCTTTGCACAGAATGCTGAGACACCGTCGGGGATCCTAGTGTTGAAGGGCAGGCATGTGGTAGCATAGCCCTCTTCTGTGAGCTTGCTGGTGATGGGGGCGGTCAGGTTGATGGCATAGGGGGTGTTAGGATATCCCTGCACACCGTCGACCGTATAGGTAAGCCCTTGGTCCACCTCGATGACGCCACCGCGGACAAAGACTCTGAAATGAAGTGCCTCGCCGCCATTGCCCCACGCAGTGATGATGGCAAGGTGCTTATCACTTTTAATCGGTGCCTTTCCCCTTATCTCGTCGGCGGCATAGACTGCCACGATGCCTTCCTCCTGGAGCGTACCGTCGATGAATACCTGTGCACATACGGTCATGTTTGTTGAGCTCTGCTCTGATGCGGGCTCCGGGAACGGGTCGTTGTTCTGCTGTGCCTTCAGGCTGGTGCTCCCCATAATGAGGAGCGCCAGCAACCAGTTGAATTTCTTCATTGCTTTCATTTTCGTATTTTTATGTGATTACTTCTTTACTCTCTTCTGGCCGTCCTCGATATAGACACCCTTCTTCAGCGTAGAGCGCTGTACGCCTTCCGTCTGTCGGTATACTCGGCGGCCCTGGAGGTCATAGAGCATGCTGTCGCTGTCTTGCTGTGTAAGGGTCTCTATGCCGGTCGGCGAGACGCCGACGACGAACGGACTGCGTCGTGAGCCTTGGATGGCATCGTTCTCGTAGGGGAGCGTCTCGTCGCATGCTGCAGTCTGGCTGCCGTCATAGACACGGAACGTCATTGTGGCGTGACCGTCGCCGGGGATGGTCAGCACTGCAAGCCCGTCTGCATCGGTGACGGCTGCAGCCCTGCACTCCTCCTTGTCGAACACTCCAACCTCGATGCCGGCGGCAGGGACTCCATTGATGAGCACCTGTGCCACGACAGTCATATTGCTGGGATAGAGGTGGCAGTCGACAGGCGCGAAGTGGCTTGGAGCCTCATCGTAGCTGGTCATCATTCGTGCACCCGCTGCAGAGACTGCCTTCGGATAGCGGAACGTACGTGCGTCAGTGGTCTGAATCATGTATCCCTGGCCGGGGACAAGCGACTTGAGGCCGCCGAACCACTCGTAGCCGTCGTACATGGCCGTGCCACGCTGTCCCTTCACCACGTCGCCGTCGCGAGGATCCATGTCGGCCATTGCGTCAGTGATGCTGATGGTCTGCGATCCGTTGTATGCCACCCAGTTCCACCCAGGGATGAGCGTGATGGGCGTTGCCTGAGGATCGACCTTCTTGCCCATGATATGGAGGTTGTCGGCCTGGCTCATCTGCACCTTGTACATCTCCGAGTTGTTGAGTCCGATGGACTGACCATACCAGGTGCCGTCGTAGTTCATCATGGAGATCTTCTTGCTCTTCACCAGTGAAGTGCTGGCTGAGAGGTCCTTGAACACGACAGGAACGGTCATCTCGTCGAGGGTGACGTTCAGCGAGAGCCAGTTCCATCCCTTGGCGAGCGCCGTGAACTGCTCCTGGATGTCGACAGCTGAGAGTATCACGGGAACGGCAGGCTTGCCGTACATTCTGTCGACCTGGAAGTTCACATCCTCGCTGGTGACGATCACGGGATAGGTGACACCCGTGGAGGCATCGTATGCCTTGAAGGTCACATCCTTGTTCAGTTCGTCGTTATTGCCGTAGATGTCCATAGAGAGCAGGTGGCGGTCGTAGCGCTGGTTGTATTCCGGACGTGCCAGGCCTCGGCACTCGCCGTCTACGAATGCAGCCACGATGTCGTCGCTGTCCTCACTGGGCACACCCAGAATCTCAAGGGTACCGATGAGGATCATAGAGCCTTCAAAATCGTTCTCGTTCACTGCCCAGTCAGGCTCCTTGCCCTTGACTGTGACGCGGATTGTCAGCGGCACTTCGATGCCGTCGGTGCCGGTTAGGTAGATGGTCTCCTCGTACTTGCCGATGGGTGTCGACTCGGTGATGGTGAAGGTCACCTTCGTCTCGGCCAGCGGATTGGTGGTGCCACTCTCGGTGCTTGCCTGTAGCCATGCCGGCATGCCACTTAGCGTCCACATCTGCATGCTGCCGCCCTTGTTGACGATGGTAGCGCTCATTGTACTGGATGTGTTAGCTGGCTGTTCTACGGCCAGTTCGTCATCCTTCCAGACAAGCTGCTTGCAGTTGACGAAGGCACTCCATGTCGTTGGTAGCGAGTAGTTGCCGTTGAGGTCGCTGACATCGCGTACTGTGAAGTTCAGTGTACAGCCTTCGATGGTGGCAGGGTCCTCGTCGACGGTGATGACGATCTTGTTGTCAGAAGCCGTGAAGGAGAATCCTACATTGGTCTCGACAGGCTTGGTGCGCAGGGCGGGAGCGTCGGGTGAGTAGGTCGGGGTAACATCTCCTCCGGCTGCCGAGGGAGCTACGATAGTAAGGGGGATGAGCTGTGCCTTGATACCAGTTCCCGTGAGGTCTTCGTCGTTGCCGTCGGTGACGATCTGGCTGTAGCTGTCAATGGTTTTCTTCTCGAAGGGGAAGTAGGCCATCAGTCCGTCCTCTGTTCCCGTGAGGCGCATCTTCCGCTGTTTAGCGAGGAGGTCGGCATTCATGGATGCACTCCAGAGCCGCAGCTCGTCGATGGTGCCCTTGAAGGGCCGTTCGAAGGCGTATTGGCCGATCTCGTCGGACATGACTGAGGTGCGCTTAGCGCCTACGATGAGCTGGTTGGTGTTGATGGTTCCAACGTTAGCGGCGTTGGTAGTGAGCACGCGCTTGCCATCGACATAGACGGCGGCGGCACCTTGGCGGAGCACACTGAGAGCGATGTGGTGCCAGGCGTTGTCGAGGATGTTTCCGGCAGAGGTGGTCATGGCTGTGGCGTCAGCGTCGGGCGCGTAGGCGTTCTTGCCGTTGAGCTGCAGCTGTCCGTCGGTATTGACCCATAGTGCGACGTCGCCCATCTGCAGGAGCTGTGCCTCGGCTTGCTGCTTTTCGCCGCGCATCCAGAATTCGAGTGCGTAGTCGTCGTTAGGCAGGAGCTGCAGGGCGGAGGCTTCGATGCTGATGCGATGCTCTCCGTCGAGCGTTACGCCGATGTTCTCGTTGTTGAGATACCAGTTCTCTGTGGGCATGGTCATGTGTCGGTTGCGTGCGTAGTCGCGGATGGTGGTTCCTTCGCCCTCGTTCATCTTCCAGTATCCGATGAGGTGGCGCGTGGAGGGACTCTTGGTGACGGAGCGGTCGGCCAAGGCGGTGGTGAGGTCGTGTGCCTCGTCCCAGAGCAGGAGCTCGTGGATGGCACCGTTGAGGCCCTTGCCTACGGCAAGCGGTCCGTCTCCATCGTACTTAGCGACGGGCTTGTCGTTGAAGAAGTGTATGGTCTCGCTGTCGGAGGCTACGGCAGCGGAGAGCTTTCCGCCGTCGTCGGCCTGCTGGTAGCTGACGGTGAGGAATACCCATTTGTCGGTGGGTATGGTCGGTGCCGGTGATTGCCCATCACCTTGAGCGGTGTAGGTGTCGTTGCCGAGTGTGACAATGAGATGGGCCTGGTCGTCGGTGGCGATAGTCATCTTCGACGTGCCGATTCCGTGGCTGAGCAGTGTGCCTGCCCCCTGGACATTGACCCACATATCGAAGGCAAAGTCCTTACCTGACAGGGTGACACCAGCCTCCGTCTGTGCTGTCGGACTCTCGCCGCCGGTAGCGCGCAGTGCTGTCTCGTGGGCTACTGGTGAGCCGTTGAGTATACCTGTCAGCTTGAAGTTGGCGGTCTTGGTGAGTGCGCCTTTCACGACGTTTTCGTTGAAGGTGATGCTGACATCCTCGCCGGCCTCGAGTATGCCGTCGGAAGGCTCGGGCAGTCCGAGCGGCGTGGGCCGCTGCATGTCCTTGGTCAGGGCTATCTCGTCGCTGTAGCAATAGACCTCGCTGGTGCCGTAGGTGCTGGCTGAGACGACTCGGAAGAGATAGCTGCCGTCGTTGAACTGAGCCATGGGCAGTGTGTAGCTGACGGAGGCCCCTGTTGCGGGCAGTATCTCGTTGTTGGTTGTCACGTCAGCAGTATTGACCACGTATTCGTGGAACTGTATCCAGTCGGCAGCTCCCTGCGGCATGTACTGCAGTCGGAAGGCTTTCAGTCCTCGGTAATTGCGGTTGAAGCCGGAGAATGTCAGGGTGAGGTCGGAGCCCGTCTCGGTGTTCATCAGCGTGTTGGATAGTGCGAGATCCACCTCCGACGATGATGGCACGAAGTGGGCCGAGATCTTGACGGTGTCGGCGATGACGTCCCAGGTGCTGGTCGGGTCGAATTGGCACTGCGATGCGAGCACGAGCGCGATGTCCTCGTAGTCGAGGATGCTGGTGTTGGTCTGCTTGAGCTGTAGCGCCTTGGTGACCGTCTGTCCTGCGGGAATCTTGATGACGCGGCTGTCGGTGACGGGCTTTCCGTCAATCGTCAGGTTGGCGCCGTCGGGGTTGGACTCGTCGTCGACGAGCAGCCGGTAGTAGACGTCCTCGTCGATATCGGATGCGTTGGAGAGCCGCAGCGTGTAGTCGGCCGTGCCGCCAGTGGGTATGTCACTTAGGATGGGCACGTCGACGTTGATCTGTGGCACTTCAATCTGCATCGTAGCCTCCATGATGACGGGATGATTTCCCTTGTCGTCTACGTAGTACTTGGTACGTTCCTCTCCCTCATACGGACAGCAGGTCTGTCCACCGCGGGTGTGGAAAATAGGTCCGAAGCCGTCGTATCCCAGCACGTCCACCGACAATGCGTCGTCGTCGCCGTCCTCTGCCAGGGTGTAGCTGAACGTCGTTGTTTCGGTGGTGCCGTCGGAGTGTACCTCGTGTCGTCCGCCCATGGTCTCGTCTTGCAGATGCACCTCGAGTCCGAAGCCCTTGATGTTTAATCCGAAGGTGTTATCGACGACCAGTCCTGCTTTGACGCTCCATTCGCGCGTGGTGGTGTTTTCGTCCGCCACCTCTACTTCGTAGCTGTAGGAGGTTCCGCTGTCAAATGAGATATTGTCGCCTATGAGGTAGTCTTTCCTTTTATCGAAGGACTTCACCTTGGCCTCTTCGTTGCCAGCGATGAATTCGTGCCAGTTTTCGATTTCGGTGTTGTAGGTGAGCACGTTGTCGTTGGCCGTTCCACTGACATTCATGGGGTCGGGCTCGAAGGTCTTGAATGTCCCGGTCTCGCCGAAGTGCGGGTCGTCCTTGCCGAGTGTGGTGAGATAGACGTAGTGGTCGGTGGTGTTGGTATAGCTGTCGATGGTAGCCTGGTCGGTAGTGGTGATGAGGCTGTTGCGCAGCAGCTCATAATTGGGTATGAGAACGTTTTCAATGTAGTTCTGCGTGTACATGAACATGGTGCCGAAGTCCATGCTGGTGGTGGTGATGTCCTCCAGGCCTATCTTCATGCTGTTGTCCGACTGGCGCTGGAAACCTACGTTGCGAGCCTTGCCGAAGACGAGGTTGGTGGAGCGTCCCACGTAGACGTCGCCCTGTGCACCAACGTACTCGGGTGCTGCCGCTGTGCTGATGGTCTGTGTGACGGTGGTGGTGGACACGTAGGTCTTGCTGTCCTCGAGTTCCGACTCCATCTTGGCGCCTACCTCAAGGTCGTCCTTCGACTCGATTTCCTCGAGCGTACCTGCTGCAGGTGTGCCGATGATGATGTTCTGCTTGAATCCGAACCTGTGCTTGACGCCTGCCGAGAAGTTCTCCACCATGGTGTTGCCCAGCACCGTAGTACTGGTGGTGGCGCTGCCCTTCTTCCATTCTGCGAACGAGTTGGTGCCTGGCGGGTCGCGCAGGATCATTTCCAGTTTCTGCGGTCCGGTGGTCACGAAGTTGTTGCCTGTTCCCAGCTCGCCCAGTACGATGCCTTCCATGCCGTTGCCGACCCACTCGTGGGTACGTCCGTCGATGTCGTAGGTCATGGAGATGGTGCGGGTGTATGGCTCTGCGATGTTGGGCAGTCCGGCCTTCCACTTGTAGGTGGCCTTGCCCTCGTCATCGAGCTGCAGCTGGTTGCTCTTCAAGTCGACCACCTGTCCGGGTTCGACGTTCTCGCCGTTGACTGTTCCCGACTCAACATATACGCTCTGTGCCGACGAGAGTGCGTTGCTGATGGTGACGATGCTGCCAGCCAGTGGCACGTTGTCGGCCTGGCCGTTGTCGGCATTGACGTACTCCTCGTAGCCTTCGAGCAGGAAGGTGTAGTTATCCTTCATCACGAACAGGGGTGCCTTGTGGCCGTCGACGCCGTAGTTGTAGGTCACCAGTCCGTTCTCGGCCGTGTAGATGTCGTCGATGGTCTGTTCGCTGACTTCGTCGGAGTACTTATAGCTGCTGATGCCGAACGAGCCGTCGGTGCGGCCCTGCTGCCGCACGCTGAACGTGGGCAGGCTGTGGTAGGTCTGCTTCAGGCAGGTGTTGTACTCGTACAGCTGGTAGTTCTCGCGGCTCTCGTCGTAGAGCGTGTCGGCTAAGACGATGTTCGGGTTGGAGAGGTCGACTTCCTGCTGGTCGCCGAAATCGATGGCGGAGTTTTTCATTACCGTCATGCTGCTGATATTGTATTTGATGGGTGGCAGCATGGCAGAGAACTCGCCCGTCTCGGGGTCGGTCTGTATGACGATCTTCTGACAGTCGGCGATTGTTTCGCCTCCTTTGCGGACCGAGTTACTGTTGATGCGTTCGGTGGCCGATGCTACGGGGACGTCGTTCTTGTTGTTCTGGATGTCGATCACGCCCTCTTTCTTTTGCACGTCCACGTTCATGCGGTAGTTGCCCGGTGGTGTGAGCACCAACTGGGTCACGCCGACGTTGTTGGTGCTCCGCCCGAAGCCTACGGGCTTGTCGCCCTGGATGCTGCCGCCCACAATGCGTCCGGTGAAGTTGACCAGCGTCTCGTCAGAGAACTCCAGATTGGTGACTTTGCCATTGAACGGCTCTTTATTTTCGTTCAGTCCGCTGGGGTCTTCAGGGAAGCGTCCGCCTTTGGCAAACACATGTCCGCTCTTGGCTACGGTGATGAAGTGGTCGCCGATGGGCACGTTGATTTCGAAAGCACCGTTGGCGTCGGTCTGGATGATTTCGCCACTGCGCGAGCACACGCTGCCGTCGACGTAGAGGGTGACGCCCTCCACGGGGAAGTCGGTGCCGGCGTAATAGACGTATCCGCTGACGGGGAACGACGAGATGTCCTCGAAGTTGGTGTTGTTGTGTACCAGCGAGTTGCTGCTCACGTAGCGCAGTTGCTGTGTGGGGTTGAACTTGTGGATGCCCAGCTGCGGAATGATGGCGTAGGTAGTGCCTTCGCCTGAGAAGGGCACGCCCTGGATGATGTAGTTGCCGTCCACGTCAGTCTTGGCTTTCAGTGCCAGGCGCTCGGGAGTGCGGGTGTCGGGCTTGGCGTTGCTGCCTATCTTGCCGTGGTGGTTGTTATAAACGGTACCGTCGCGTGAGTAGTCGAAGAACTGTGTTTTCAGACCCTCGTCGAAGGTCCAGTAGGTCTCCAGGCTCTTCTCGTTGCCCACAAGCAGGTGGTCGTAGTTGTTCTGCACCTCGTCCTTCGTCAGGCTTTTTGTCCAGAGGCGGAACTCGTCGACATAGCCCTTGAAGTAGCCGAGCTCGAACCTGCTGGTCTCGCCCAGGTTCATGTCGCCGTCCAGCTGCAGCGTGTCGGCCGTGAGCTGCGGGTTGCCGTCGGCATCGGTCTGGATGAGGTAGCAGGCCAGGTCGTTGCCGTTGCGCGTCAGCGTCACGTGGTTGTACTCGCCCTTACGCAGTCTGAGGTCGAATTCGTAGTTCTTGCTGCCGTCGTTGAAGAGCAACTGTCCGCTGTTGTACATGGCGAGGCCCATGCCGTTGCGCAGGCGTGCGAACCATACGCTGCGGAATTCCTCGGGCATCATCCACAGCTGAATGGAGAAGTTGCCTTTGTCGAACTTGTCCTTGGCATAGCTGGCAGAGGGATACTCCCATGCCACGGTGCCGTTGTCGGCCGTGAAGTGCATAGCCTGATACTGTGCCTGGTCGGCGCTCGACTCGCCCGTTTTCTTGGCAACGACGTCGACGTCAGCCACTGCCACGCCCGATGTTCCGAAGGTGATGCGTCCGCTCACGGTGCCTGTGGTCTGTGCAAAGCCGATGTTGTACGTCTCGGTCTTGATCTCCTGTCCGTTGTCACACTTGTCAACTAGCGTCAGGCGATAGTCGTAATAGACGCCCGGGAGGGGTGTCTCGTCGGTGAAGAACACATATTCGTCGGCGCTGTTCATGCGTTGGAGTGTGGTCCAAGTCTCGTTTTCCTTCTCTGCATGGCGCCGTTCGATGATGTAGGTCTTTGACCCGGAGACACTGAGCGCATCCACATGCCACGACAACTTCACGATACCGGCATAGCTGCCCTTGCTGGCCTCGAACTCGTAGATACGCGTCCCGTTGCCTACGCCCTTATTGCTTACCGACGCCTCGTTGAGTGTCTTCTCTCCGATGACGCCTTCTATGCGGTAATTGTGTGGCGAACAGGCGCTCAGGGGCTCCTCCACAAAGTGAACGCCCGTCACGGCATCCACCTTCGTCTGCCGGTCGGCGTGCTGGTCGGTGGAGCGGTGCTCCCACTGGAAGTTCGTCTGTTTGTCGCCTGGTGTGATGGTGGCTATGGGTTCGGTCTCATTGTCCACGTAGATGTTGAACACGTTGCCCCAGCCTTCGGGATAGGCGTCGGACGTCCAGGTGAACACGATGCGGTCGTCCTGACTCTCGGCATTCAGGTTGGTGACGGGCACCGTGCGGGTGGTGCTTATCGTTTTCGTCTGTGCCTTACATTCGTCCTTCTTTGTGTCCTCGTTCCAGGTGTTCGAGACGTAATAGACGTAGTAGGTAAACGACGATTCGTTCTCGAAGCTGGTGTCAGTGTATGTGAATGGTCGGGCTGCATTCGACGTTACCGTGCCCAGTTTTTCGTCGCCGCGATACACCACCCACTTGTAGTCGGTATAGTTGCCGGGAATGTTGGCAACGTTCCAGGTCAGCACCACGTTGCGTGCCTCTTGGTTGAACACGCCTTCGAGGCTTGAGGCCATCACGGTAGGCGGGCTGATGGTCACTGTCTTGCTCGACTCGGCGCTGTTGTTGGCATATGAGCCGCCGTTGAGGCGGTATTTCACCGTGTGGCTGCCAACGGTTTCCGCCGTGGGGCTGGTGGTCCACGAGCCGCCGTCGACGCTGTATTCCATCGTTCCGTAGTTCGAGGGCGTTGTCTTCAGCAGCCCCTGAGCCTTGCCGTTATAGACGAGGTCTTCATAGAACTCAGGATGATTCTTGATCGACAGCGTCTGTTCTTTGAAGTAGAGCCTGAGGTAGATGAATTTGCCACCGGCACCTTTGTTCAGGTCACAGGGCCCGCTGAAGGTTTCAATCCAGTACATAGGGCCATAGTTGTCTGTGCCGTTTCCGTCGCTGCTGTTGGTGTTGTCCGAGGTGGTAAGTTTGCTCAGGACGCGCTTCGTACCGTAATGATTATTCAGGTTTGCACGTTCGCGCGTGTAGTAAATGTATATGAATTCGCCCTCGGCACCCTGGTTCAGGTCGCCGTTACCGCCGTCATGGGGAACTTGATACCACGTCTTTCCCGCTTTGACGAAAGAACTCTTGTTGTTTGTCGAGGCTTGGATGTCGGTGATGTAGCCCGTTTCCGGGTTGGCCGAATCGCTCGTCTTGTATGCCAAGAGTATCCATTGACCTCCGGCATCTTGGTTCAAATCCTGTGAAAGAACTGTCCAACCTTGGTTCTGATAAGATTCCTTTACTTTCTTGATGTCGCCTTCGGAGCCTCTTGATAGAATTTTCAGTTCGGTGATATAGCTTTCAGCCTTCACCGATGGCAGAGCCGCGAAGAACATGACGAGCAGAAGCAAGAGCCTGTTCCTCACGCCAACATTGTCCCTAAGCAGCCTCAGCAATCTGCTGCGCTGCCTACACACTAATCCTGCGTTTGCAGGAGGTGAGTCGTTGTGTCTTGTAGTTTCCATAACGTTTTTATTTAGTGAGTTGATAATAGGTTTTATTGTCAATAGTGTATGTTTGTGGATTGCTAATTCGTCAATTTATAATCAGCCGGCGCCGAAGCTCGTCGCGGAGCTCGACATTCTCACGGATCTCGCGGATGATGGCATCGTTCTTGTCGCGTAGCTCCTGCTGGTTGCGCATATTGCGCCACAGCAGCACGCAGACGAGGACGACGAGCGCTGCGATGATACCGATGAGTAGGATGGCTGTCTCTGATGGCATACGTACGTAGTTTTAATGGTGCAAAGATAGGTATTTTTTTAATGCGCGCAATAGTTTAGACGAATAATCGGACATTTTCAGACGAATTCACGGATGAAAAGACGAATTCACGGATGTCTCAGACGAATTCGCGGAAGGAAATCAAGGCGATGAGACATCAAGAAAACAAGATGGAGGATATCAAGACAACAAGACGATGGGACATCAAGACTAACAAGACAACAAAATAAGCAAGACTTCAAGACGGTCTGTTTCGTGTCCTGATGTCTTGTTGTCAACTCTTATTGTCTTGATGTCTTGATGTCAAGTTATGTGGTCTTGATGTCAACTTGCTCCCGGAACTGAGTGGGGGTGAGGGCGTACTTCTGCTTGAAGTTGCGGCCGAAGGTGTCAGCACTGGAGAATCCGCTCTGACGAGCTACGTCGGCAATGGGTAGATCGGGCTGGTCGGTGAGGAGCTTGGCTGCGTAGGGCAGGCGGCAGTCGGTGAGGAAGTCGATGAGCGACTTGAACGGGCTGCCTTTGCTGAAGGCGGCGCCGATGCGCTCCTTGGGCAGGTTGAAGCGCTCCACGAGTGACTGACGGCCGAGCATCGGGTCAAGGTAGAGCTGCTCACGCAGGATGACTTCACGGAGCTTCTGGTAGAGGACGGAGTCGGAATCTTCTTCGTCCTCGGGAGCTACTTCTGCTGCTTGCGAGAGAACCTGACCAGTGCCAGGAGTATCCCCATCGGGGGGTGACAGAGTGACTCTGTTGGCATTTGCGCTCTCCCACATCTCTTTATATTTGATGGTTTCGGCTATCTCGCGTGCCAGCACATGGTTCTTCTTGTTGGTCTCGCGCCGCTTGTAGAAGATATACACGGAGAAGGCGATGGCTGCCAGCAGTCCTGCAATGATGGCTATAGTCAGCAGGCGGAGGAAACGGGCGTCAGCCTCAGCTTCCTTGCGTGCGAGCTGCTCTTCCTGCAGGTGATAGACGGTGGCCAGCTCATTAAGCTGCTCACGCTGGTTGCGAGCATCCAGGCTGTCGCGCACGATACTGGCTCGCTCCAGGTATTCGATGGCTTCGCTGAGGCGACCGCGCATCTTTGCTGCCACGCAACATGAGGTGAGACGAATGAAATTGTTGACGTTGATAGTATCATCTCCCATCTTGGCAGCAATGAGGTCCATAGCTTTATCAAACCGTTCGAACTCTCCCATAAAGTGGTATACACCGCTCATCATGCGTTCGCAGTCGAGGGTTTTACTCCAAGGTAGGCGTTGCAAGTTGGCTTCAGTAGCCCGGGCTTTTGCCAAATACTGTGGTCCCATACCGTCGCCGGCAGAATTTGCCAGCCGTGCGTAGGCAGCAGCAAGGAAGACAAGTGCCTGACCTTCAGCCATATCAGTGAATTCCGATGTGTCGAAACCCTCGGCGATGCCGCTGAAACGGTCGGGATGGTCGCGCAGCTCTCTGACGCGCTTGAGCATAGCTTCGCACACGGGTATCATCTTGGTCAGCCGATTATTCTCTACCAGGATGTGAAGTAGGTGCTTCGCAGTGTTCGTGTAGACAACGACTCCTTGGAATGAGTCTTCCTCTTGCAGCTCTTCAAGGATGGCATCCAGACGGTCGATGCCTTCGTCTGTCCTGCCGGTATGAGCCATAGCCTTAGCTATAGAACTTTCGGAAGAAGCGATGTCGCTGAAATCTCCACTGCTATGTGCAAGTCGCGATGCCTCTGTGGCATAGCGTATGGCAGCGGGATAGTTGCCTGAGGAGTGTTCAATGGTTGTCAGAAGCTGGTAGACACGTAACAAGGTGACGGAGTCGACTTCTGTTTTTTTTCGACTCGGCGTTTTGCTGTTGGCTTTCTGGTCGATGTCGTCCAGCAGTTGGAGGCATGTCTGTCGTGCCAAGGGATAATTGTCTAATCCGCCATATTGAGTGATAGCCTTCAGGTATTCACCACGCATCGGAGTGATGTTGCCCACGATGACAGCCGAATCAATTATCACCAATGCCCGTTCCGGATTATTGCGATGAATGCTCATGGCCTTTGGCTCGGTGTAGACGATGTCGGCGCTATCAGGACGGCTGCTGTCGTCTGCGGACTGCTGGCAGCAGGTCAGCAGCATCGCCATGAAGCTGCATAAAATAGATAATGTGAGCTTCCGCTGTTTCATTGGTCGAACGGTTTTTGGACGCATGTATATTTGGACTTTTCGGTAGTAGCCCTTTCAGACTTTTTCTCTAGTTGGGTGCAAAGATACAAAAATTCAATCTTTCTGCCAAACAATTCTGAACTTTTCTATCGGGGAGACCTTCTCTTTGAGCCGTTGTGCTACCCCGTATGGCTAGGGCAAGGTGGATGTTCCTCCCCATGGAACGAAATAGTCCTCCCCACGGAACAAGACGTTCCACCCCATGGAACAGTTGTTGTGAACGGTTCAAGCGCCCGATGAGTACGGTTCACTTCGGTGCCATCTTCCGTTCTGCTGGACTTTGTCACCTTTATCACAAGAATGCCACGCTTAACATTCTGATTATCAGTCAGTGTTGCAAAGGTGGCATTCTTTTTGCATAAAAATAAATTTATTGTGTGAGGCGAATACAGATTGGCACCGGCGGCCGTCTGCTTCCTATAGAAGCCCCTTGATGATGGTCACGGCGTCGGCGATGGTGATGTTGCCATCTTTGTTTACGTCGGCAGCGGTCTTGACGAAGGTTGCTGGTGGCCTGCCTACGATGTAGTTTGCAATGGCTACCGCATCGGCGGCGTCCACCTTGCCATCACCATTGACATCACCGAGAATAACTGGATCCTTCAGTTTGATGACATAGGGTGTACAAGACTATTTCATAGCAAAAACTGGTGATGTTGTAGAGGTCTGGGATGTCGATAATTCATACGTATATATTCAGCTGACGAATTCTAAGGGTGAAACAGTCACACTAAGAAGAATCATCACGAAGCCAGGAGTTGTAAACGAAGATGGAGTCATGATGGTTTACAACAAGCCCCTGTCTGATATTAAGAAAGGTGAAAAGAAAATTGAATACTTCATTCATACCGCAGGAAACCATGAGGCCAATAATGGATACTTCAAATTTTTATCTGAGTTTTTGCAATTGCCAATTGTGCAGGTCGAGGCCAATAGTCAGACAGGTTACAATCCTTTATATTTGCAGATGGTCTTTTCTGCCAGTTTTATTGAACAGAAAAGAGGATGGGCAAGTTTTCTTGCGACAGTAAGAAGCTTTAATATCTACAATTATAAGCGGAGGGTCATTGAATATCTTTTAGAAATAAGCCCAGAAACCAATTATGACAGCATACGGGTTCTTTCGGAAAGAAATAGAGTGCTTGGTCAGAGTTGAACTGAAAATGTGGTAAAAAATAATGCTCTCTTGTCATATAATAATCTTTTCATCAACTATCTAGAACACCAAATCACAGACCAGGATACAGATATAAATGATTTGACTGTAGTTAGCCGGGATGGGCAGAAGGGACTTGACGAATATCTTGAAGAACTTGCTGCCCAAATCAATCAGCTTCAGGAGCAAAATGCTATTATAAAACCAGTTAATGCAGCCCCTATAGTTGTTGAGACAAAGGAAAAATTGAAAAGAACGGAAGAAGAAAGAAACCGATTCCTTTTGTCGATGCAAAGTGAAAGCAGAAAGATCAAGTCGGTGAGAAAACAGTTGGAAACTATATCCAAAGAGATAAAAGATATAGACTATCAACTGAAAACCAATAATATAGTTACTGGATTTGATTTAACGGAATGTCCTACTTGCCATCAGCCTTTAGGCATTGGGCAAGCAATGAACAATGTGTTCAGCGCTAAAGAGTTAGAGCAATCTCAGAAAGCCAGAAAGGACCAAAAGAAGTTCCTTGAGGCGGTATTGGCAAGACTTGAAGAATCGGTAGCCAAAAAGGAGATGTACAAGCTCTACTTTGAGAAACTTGTCAAAGAGGCTGAGTATGAATTGAAACTGGTGGGTGGGCAAGAAACGGATGTAGAAGCAAGAGTAGTTGGAAATGTATATCAATTGTCCTCTTTATCTAACAAAAAGGCTCAGTTGGGAGAGGTGAACCGACAAATTAAAGAAATCATCGAAGAATTGAAACTAATCAAGAAGGAGTTTGATGATAATAAAAATAAAATCAAGGAATTGAGAGACAATGATGTAAAGACTGATAATTCTGTGATAACTTTCCTGAGCCAATTCAGGAAAGAGTTGGATAATTTTGGCTATACGAGTCAGACAGACATAACACAGGTGTTCATAGAGACAGATGACAAATCAAGTCAGCAACTATTTCCTGTTGTAGATGAAGGGAGGAACATAGAACCGATAATATCTGCCTCATCTGCCTCGGATTTTATCAGAGCATTGTGGGCATACTATCTTTCGCTTTTGGTTAAAGGTACGCGCCATCCGGGATTTTTGATTATGGATGAACCTGCACAACAGGCAGTGAAAGAAGAAGATTTTAAAACAATGTTGGATTTTGCATCTAACTGTCAACGGCAAGTTATTCTTTTTTGCTCTACGCATACAATCACTGAAGAATATTTATTGGCTAAACAGAAAGTAGAAGTAGAGGGCAAAGAACAGATAGTGCAGATTGAGAAAAATTTAGTGAAGGATATAGTAGAGAGCCTAAATTTACAAAATAGGAATGTGTTTATAAATGAAATAAAGTTTAAATCACTCGAGAAGTTATAATAAAGGTGCCGAAAGGTATGAGTTTGCCAAAAAATCGTAGGTTCTGTTAGGGTGTTGCGAAACGTTAATTGAGGTGTCTTTTAAAAGTGTGCCTACAATGTGCCTACAACTTTGAAAGGTTTGGATATAAAAAGTCCTGTAAGTTGTTTACTTACAGGACTTTAACTTTTGGGTGCCCGGACGGACTCGAACCGTCGACATTCAGAACCACAATCTGACGCTCTAACCAACTGAACTACGGGCACCATCTGAATTGCGGTTGCAAAGGTAGTCATTTTCTTCCAAACTGCCAAATAATTCGTCGATTTTTTGCAAAAAAGTTTATGCCGATGCTTTTTGGATGCCTATATGAGGCTTCATAAATGGACGCACCACGGTATTTTATCCGTATGGACCAGTAATTGCCCTCTATTTATCCTCACGCTTACGGGCCAAGGCTTCTCTTCGTCACACTGTCGAATTTTGTCCTCTCAGACTGCCTTTCTTTGAAAAATTATTAGTACCTTTGCAATCAATAATAGGTTTCGACAGAATATGAAACCGACATCAGAATTGATGAGGCTCAGACCCGGTTGCGGCAAAAAGGGCAGACCAATTGACATGATAGATAGCGCGGCTGATTATGATGGCTATGACGGATGAGTGCTGCCTGCACTATTGTGCTGCTGGATGCGGTCTGGATGCTATGGCATTAGAACGATTATCAACAACAAAGAAAGCGAGTCTATGAATAATGAAAACTGTACTGACAATCTTAGCGACAATCATGATGATGAATATGTGTAACGGACAGACGAGCAGAGAGCCGGTGGTGAGACCGGCGACGCAGGCGAACCGGTTCTATACGGGTGATGCTAAGGAGCTGAGCGAGGAGGTGGACAGCCTGCTGACGCGGCATCGTGGCGAGACGGCGTATCGGAACGTGGCGGCGCTGATTGTGCCTCATGCGGGCTATTATTTCTCGGGCAATGTGGCGGCAGCGGCGTATATGGCGATTCCGAGTGATAAGCAGTTTAAGCGGATATTCCTCTTGGGGCCGAGTCACCACGAATGGCTCGACGGGGCTTCGGTGAACACGGTGGCTGACTATTATGCCACGCCGTTGGGACAGGTGAAGGTGGATCGTGAGACGGCTCTGGCGTTGATGGCTGCTGACAGCGTGTTCCGATACGAGCCGAAAGCGCACGACAGAGAGCATTGCCTGGAGGTGCAACTGCCATTCCTGCAGCGATTCTTCACCATTCACTCTTCACTCTTCACTAAAGACGTGCCGCCCATCGTGCCGATTATCATTTCCACAAGCGACTTCCAGAAGTTGAAGCGGATAGCGGAGGCACTGAAGCCGTATCTGACGACGGATAATCTGTTCATTGTCAGCAGCGACTTCTCGCATTATCCGAAGTATGAGGATGCCTGCAAGGTGGATACCCGGACGGGCAAGGCCGTGGAGAGTGGCGATGTGGAGCAGTTTATCGCTGCGCTGGAAGAGAATGCACGGAATGGCGTGCCAGGTCTGGCTACGAGTGCCTGCGGAGAACTGGCCATCGCAACACTGCTGATGATGATTGACAGCACATACGAGGTGAAGCACCTGATGTATCAGAACTCTGGGGATGCCGAGGAGTCGGACCACAGCCGGGTGGTAGGCTATCATGCGTTTGCCATCGTGCGCAAGTCATCGCAGGAGTTCTCGCTGTCGGAGGATGAGAAACGGATGTTGAAGGAGATAGCACTGACAAGTATCAAGGACTCGCTGAATGGAAAAGAGATAGCGGTAGCAAATTCTTCACTCTTCACTCTTCATTCTTCACTTAAAAGAAAGTGTGGCGCATTTGTGTCGCTGCATAAGCATGGCCGGCTACGTGGCTGCATCGGGCATTTTGGCGAGGATGTGCCCCTGAATGAGATTGTGGCAGAGATGGCTCGTGCGGCTGCTTTCGAAGACCCGCGATTCATGCCTGTCACTGCTGATGAACTCTCGGACATCGATATTGAGATCTCAGTGCTTACACCTATGCGACGCATTCAGAGTCTGGACGAGTTTGAACTGCATCGGCATGGTATCTATATCCGACGGGGGTATCGCAGCGGGACGTATCTGCCGCAGGTGGCCGATGAGGTGAACTGGACGAAGGAGGAGTTCGTCTCGCATTGCGCACAGGACAAAGCGGGCATCGGATGGGATGGCTGGCGGGATGCAGAACTGTACGTGTATGAGGCGATCGTGTTTTAAGGGAAAAGTGAAGAGTGAAAAGTGAATAATTTGCTACCGCTACAGGAAATGCGCGAATGTAGATATTATAGACCATTGGATGATGGCAGGGTGGAGTGTCAGCTCTGCCCGCATCATTGCCGCATCAGTGAGGGCAAGACGGGCGTCTGCCGTAGCCGACGCAATGAGGGTGGCGTGCTCGTCAGTGAGGTGTACGGACGGCCTTGCTCGCTGGCCATTGACCCCATCGAGAAGAAGCCGCTCTATCACTTCCATCCTGGCACCAAATGCCTCTCCATCGCCTGTACGGGCTGCAACTTCCACTGTCAGAACTGTCAGAATCATGAAATCTCTCAGGTCGTGCCATCGGAGGTGGAACATTACGATCTCTCTCCGGAAGCCGTTGTAGAACTCTGTATAGAACATCATTGCCCCGGCATCGCCTATACCTACACCGAGCCGCTGACCTACCTAGAATACATCACGGACACGGCACGGCTGGCTCACGAGGCTGGACTCTGGAACATCCTCGTCACGGCTGGCTATGTCTGTCAGGAACCATTGAACGACCTGCTGCCATATCTCGATGCGGCCAACATCGACCTGAAATCATTCTCCGACGACATCTACATGAAGGTCAGCGGAGGCCATCTGCAGCCAGTGCTCGATACCATCCTCTCGATGCGCGCTGCTGGCGTATGGATAGAACTGACGAACCTCGTCATCCCTGGCATCAACGACGACATGCAGATGATTCGCCATATGTGCCAGTGGCTAAAGAGCAACGGCCTCGCCGATAATCCTCTGCACTTCAGCCGTTTCTTCCCTCGCTTCAAGATGCAGGACATTCCTCCGACTCCTATTCATACGCTAAAGGAAGCCAAGCAAATCGCACTCGAGGAAGGCATCAGGCATGTTTATCTGGGTAATGTTTAGCGCAGTGCTCTAATAATACGGAAATACAGCAATATGGCAACATGAAAATATCCTAATATGTAATAAGGGACGAAGAAAAGGCTGACTTGTTGACGGTCCGTGGAATCCTCCAAAACCCTTTTAGCCCCCTGCCTGGCTCTCGATGTGAGTGAGAGCTAAGCAGGGGGTATTGGGAAGAGAGTGGGGGCGGAACCAGACCGCCTCTTTTTTCTTACTCGGCCTTCTCGGCTTTAGCAGCCTCAGGAGCTGCGTCCTCGGCTTTGGCAGCCTCAGGAGCCTCGGCGGGAGCAGCCTCCTGCTGGTCGGTGCTGGCTCCGAATCCGGGCACGTTGTTGGGGTTGGTGACGGGGTTCTCGATGCCGTTGATGACGGCATTGTCAGTCGAGGCCTTGGGTGCCACGTAGGCGCATGCGACACTCATGACGACCATGAAGGCGGCGAGGCCCCATGTGGCTTTCTCGATGAAGTCGGTTGTCTTACGTACGCCGCCAATCTGATTGTACGAGGCGAAGTTTGATGCCAAACCGCCGCCCTTTGACTCCTGAATGAGCACTATGCCAACCATGAGGATGGAGGCAATGATGATGAGGATTACGAAAAGTGTGTAAAGTCCCATTGTTTGTAAATTATTTTTTATTACTGTTTATTATTAATTTTTCCAAGAATCGAATTTGGTCTGCAAAGTAAGCATTTTTTTTCGGATCCTGCAAACTTAATTGCCGAATTATTTCCAAAGCTTGCGAATATCTGCCTTGTTTGATGTAAATTCGGGCGAGAGTCTCCGTATAGTAGCCATTTTTGGCGTCTTTGCCGGCTTCGGGCTCGGGCGTCTCGAGTTCGGGTTTTAGTAAAGGATTTTCATTGAGCACGATCTTGCCTTTGTCGTGTTCTATGAATGAGTCGATGAGGCTCTGGCCGATGAGCTGGGGTGACTCGGCGGCGGCTTCGAAGTCGTCGTCGCCTTCGCTTTCCAGCAGGTAGGCGACGTAGTCGACGGCTGCGTCGGCTGGTGTGGGCTGGCGCTTGGGCTTCTTCTGCGGCGTGGCCTCCTCGTCCTTTGGGAGCGACTCGAGGAAGTTGTCGATGAGCGACAGCGTGCGGCTTTCGCGGTCTTGCGGCGTGGACTGCAGTGTGATTCCGTCGTGGCCGATGCCCATGGCGTCGTCTGATGACTTGGGCGCTTTGTCGTTGCTTGTGGCAGGCTTGAGCTTGTAGTGTGCGGCCTCGATCATCTGGAAGATGACTTTCCGGTCGGTGATGTAGATGGCTGCGCGTCTGAGCTCTTCGTCGAAGGTGGGGTCGTGGAGGAGGTAGAGGTTCTGGAGCATGAGCAGTCGGGCCGTCTGGAAGTAGGGGTAGAGGGCCAGTAGCGACCGCAACTCGTATAGTGTGTCGCGGTCGAGCTGTTCGGGGTGCTTGATGAGCTCTGCTATGTCTATTTCTCTATTCACTTTTCTCTATTCACTATTCACTTTACACTATTCACTTCCTACCAGTTGGCCACGGTGGCGTTGAAGATCTGGTCGGTGATGTCCTTGACCATCTGGGTGACCAGTTCTTCCTGCACGGCGTTGAGCGACTGCGTGGTCTCGTAGCTGGCGGTGGCCGTAAACTGTCGCTCGAAGTCCTCGGCGTGGTTGACGTTGTTGGTGAACCTGACGTTGACGGTCATCGAGAGCTCGGTCATGGCGGAGTAGCCCTCGCTGGAGACGGCCTTGTTGCGCTGTTCGTAGCGGGTGATCTCGCCTTCCACCTTCAGGTCGCCGTTGCGTTTCACTTGGGTGAGCTTGGTGTGGTTGGCGTATTGGTCCTTCAGCTGGTTGTTGAAGATGCTGGCCATGGGGCCCCAGACGTAGCTGGAGCGGATGGGGAAGTCGGCTATCTGGATGGTCTTCGTCTTCGTATAGTCAATGCTGGCGCCGTTGAAGCTATAGCTGACGGAGCATGCCGTGAGGGCCGACAGGGCAGTGAGCACCATCAGCATGGCGCAGAGGATGGCGCCGTGGGGCTTATTTGTCTTTGTCCAGTCCATATTGTTTCAGTCGGCGATAGAGGGTGCGGTCGCTGATGCCTAGTTCCTGTGCGGCCTTCTTGCGGTTGCCGCCGTTGCGCTCGAGGGCTTTCTCGAGCATCTGTCGTCCCATCTGGCTGAGGTTCAGACTTTCCTGTTCGGGCGTCGGCTCGATGTATTCCTCAGCCTCGGCGTCTTCCATTTCGGGCAGCGGGGCGGCAACGTGCTGGGCGAGCGGGGCGATGGGGGTGCCCGTGCCGATGATGGTCGGTGGTGCCTGCACGTCGTCGAGCTGCTTCTTGAGTATGCCCACTTCGCGGCGTATGTCGTTGACGTTGTTGCGGAGCTCGTAGAGTATCTTGTAGAGCACTTCGCGCTCGCTCTCGAAGGAGTGGTCGCC
>Ga0256407_10002575_pt1 | contig 34324 bp, 35 predicted proteins | sample RumenRJG_04DNA_FD_193489 | JGI IMG/M metagenome (GOLD analysis project Ga0256407, IMG submission 193489) | Bovine rumen microbial communities from Lethbridge, Alberta, Canada - RJG_04 | ecosystem: Host-associated > Mammals > Digestive system > Stomach > Rumen | place: Canada: Alberta...
CTGAGCAGTACCAGCTGTTACAGCACCTAAAATTTCTCTCTGATTGGCAATGGTATTCTGGTTATCGAAACCACGCTGTACGTCATTCTGTGTAGCCATGTTGCCAAGCATAGCGCCGTTAGCACCATAACCACCGAATCCACCAAAGCCACCACCGGCTAAGATCAGAAGTGCGAAGATCCACATGAATCCTCCCCAACCATCACCGAAACCACTATCGCGGTTCATTAAAGCGATATCACTTGCTGAAAGTCCACTATTTTCCATTTTTTCTTCCTCCCTTTTAATAGACTTGCATTTCGTCTATTACTAACGTAGCCTCGAGCTATGTGAGAGCTGCGTTTTAATAGACTTTTGTTCTATTTCTCCCCCGAGGAATTTTGCATGCTAAATATCTTCCTAGAGAAGAAATCGATCTATAATCACATTCTTATGGCCAGTAAAAATGCAATTACCTTAACATGCTTAAAATATCTTCTGGATTCACACCTTTTTGTTGTGCCAGATTGTAAAAAGCGGTACGTGGATCACCGCCATTTTGACGAACGATGTTCATGACATTCTGCATCCGCGGATCGGACTGAATCATTTGCTGCAAAGCATACTGCGGATTATTCGAATTGCGTATCAGATTCATCATTTGTCGAATATATTGCAAATTATTCCCTGTTTGGGACGCTTGGGACATTGTTGTTCCTTGGCCTATTGAATTGACCTGATTGAACAGACTGTTCATTGCGACCTCCTTTCAGAGAATTGATCACATCTTTCAATTCTTGGAGTTCCTGTTTAGTTGCATACTGGTTCATAAAGTTATCTGTACGCTGAACAGGCTGCGGTTGTGTGTCAATGACTTCCGAGTAACGGAAAGTTCTGATCGTGCACATACCGATGTTATCTGCTGATTTGATGTAGAACATACCTTCGTTCTCTGCATCAAGCAGCATAACGTTACTATTTGGTGCAATCTGGAACGCTCTCGCTCCTTCTTCACCATTTACCCAGTTAATGCCTGGACGGGGCGTCTGGGTCTGCTGAGGTACCATCGGGCTATTGTAACCCTGTGGATAAACCCCATACGGATTTCCATAAAAGTTATTCATTTAATTTTTCCTCCCTCTAACTTTTATATGTATAAAAAAGCAACATAGGGCCAGTATGCTGCTTGATGCCTTTTAAGGCTTATATAATAAGGAAGAGCTTCCAAGTAATCTCAGAAGCCCTCTATTTTGAAATTTTAAAAACTTTTAAATCTCCATCGCAAATATTCTGTTACTAAAATAACTCCAACCAGTACTTGTTTTATAATTATTCACGTATTCTGCTGGAACGAATATTGACCCTTTATTAGAACCTATTCCAGTCGCATCAAAAACTTCACTATCGTATATCGAACAATTAGAAGTGCCTATCCTAATAATGCTTAAATTTGTACAGTTTGCAAACGCATACGGGCCGATATATTCACATTTTGGAAAATCTATTGTTGATAAAGAGCTGCAAAGATAAAAAGCAGTCCCTTCAATCGACATACATTCTGGAAAATTTGCGCTTAATAAACGAGTACATCTGGTAAACGCATTTTTAACTATAGTTTGGCATAAAGGAAAACTCACAGAAATTAATGATGCGCAAGAGTTAAAAGCACTCCAGCCAACAACTGTACATTTAGGAAAATTCACGCTTGTTAAACCACTACAAGATTGAAAAGCGTATTCGCCAATATATTCACATTCTGGAAAACTTATATTTGATAAAACTTTGCATCCTGCGAATGTACTTTGACGTATACTTTGACATAATGGAAAACTTGCCGTAGTTAATCTGGTGCAACTTTGAAAAGCATTTTGACCTATATCCGTGCATAATGAATAATCAGCAGAAATCAAAGATAAGCAATTATTAAAAGCGCCTGCACCAATATACTCACACTTTGGTGTATTAATTATAGATAAAATGCTGCACGCAAAAAAAGCATTATCACCAACTATACTACAATTAGGAATATTAACTTCTTTTAATTTAACGCATCGATAAAACGCTGACCGAGATATCGTTGTGCATGCAAAGCAACTAACAAAAGATAAAGCACTGCAGCTGGCAAAAGCATACGAACCAATTATGTATATTCCATTATGTGCAAATGATGAAATGGTACCATCTACTATTTTGTTTGCAACGATTGGTATACTGACATTAACATTAGCGCTTGAATAACTTGCAACATCATGAAGACCATTTGCACTTATTTGTATAGTGCCTTGCGGTGACCGTCCACTCGGTATCGTTGAAATAGCTGAAGCTAAGTTCTCACTATTAGGAAATGCAGGTACTATACCACCCATAATGGAAACAGTATCGTATGCATTAGAAATGTTATTTTGAATTCGAACTATTTCGCCTAAAATACTCATACCCTAACCTCATCCTGCAAATATTATATTGCTGAAATAGCTCCATCCAGCACGTGTCTTGTAACTATTCACATACGCGTATGGTACACGTATAGATCCTATGTTAGAACCAATTCCTGTTGAAGAGAATACTGCACTGTTGTATATCGAACAATTTGATGTGCCTATCCTAATAATGCTTAAATTCGTGCAATTTCTAAATGCTCCGTAGCCAATATACGTGCATGCAGGAAAATACACGCTTGTTAAACTACTGCAAGATTGAAAAGCGTATTCACCAATAGACATGCATTTTGGAAAACTGATGAAAGCCAAATCATAACAACACATAAAAGCATTAGAACGTATAGTAGTCATGCTAGACGAATAATAACTAGTAATAGCTCTAGTTAAAAGTTCGGGGGTTATATCATTTTCATTAGTAACATTAACACTTGCATTAGCATAACTAAGAACATCGTAAATGCCGTTTTCGCTTATGTTTATAGTACCAGTCGGTATAAACGGACTAGAACCACTAGGTATCGTTAAAATGGCTGAAGCTAAGTTCTCGCAATTAGGAAATGCAGGCACTACGCCACCTTTGTTGGAAATGACAGCATATGCATTAGAAATGTTATTTTGAATTCGAACTATTTGATCTGCAATAGCCATACCAGTATTTCCTCCTATTAAACTTGTGATAATAGCGTTTCAATATCTCCAACTAAATCGTAGACACATTTAGCTGAAGGATACTGCGCATTTGTACTGGAGCTATTTATAGAAGTGACTAAATTGGCTGCTGTTTGGTATTCGCTTAATGCATGCCCGCTGTCCATCGCTTGACCGTTTGAATTTGTTAACAATATATTATTATTGGTCGGGGATGCAACTAATGTTTGGTATTCGCTAAGGGAATGCCCACTGTCTATTGCTTGACCATTTGAATCTGTTAATAATATATCGTTATTGGTCGGGGAAGTGACTAACTCCATTCCGCCTCCGCCACCGCCACCGCCTGTCCACGGAACATTAACCGCTAAATAGCCGCTCTTATCAAGAGCAACCGGATATACTCTATCAACAGTTGTGGTAGCTGCAGCGGAGTCGAGTGTCAACGCAGTTTCCGATTTTAACTTAGCTTTTAATTTAGTAGTACCACTTGAATATGTATAATCTATACCTTTTTCTACATTAATTTTAGTATAAGTTTCTCTTACAGTAACAGACCAACCTGTATTCTTATTTAACTTATAAACATAGACCTGGTCACCTTGCTGAGAATATGAATGTGAGCTTACACTACGATAATACTGAAATTCACATTCTGTTGGATTTTCTGCATTATTAACATATGCCATAAAAGCCAGTCTTGTCTGCGATCCACTTGCTGGATTTGAACTTGAACTTGCTCGACAATATACGACGCTTTTATTGTTGTATGCAGCCAAATAATCGTCCCAAGTCGAATGGCCATAAGATAAAATTGAAAACTTTGGACTAAAAATTGCAGTAGCCCAAGTCTTAATATTAGAAAGAAATTCAGTTAAAGCAGCCAAATTGGTATATTTATCAGCCATATTTTTCTGCTACCTCCTTTCCTTATTCAAACAAAGCATCTACTTCCGCAGTCGTAATTGCGACTAAGTCAGCTTTTGCCCAATAATTTACTAATTCAATATCTGTGTCACCAAGTTTTTCTCTGGTATAGGCATACGGATCCTGCTCCGTGCCCGAACCACTACGAGCAATAATATATTCCTCATAGTAATTTGAAACGCCCGTTGGCTGATACAGATAGATCATACGTTTCTTATAGTTAGCTTCAGTTGGCTCCGGAAGCACCGTGACGACCTCATAGCCGCCATTAGCAGCCAAAGCAACTGCATCAGCAACATAGTCGGCCAGAACAACTTTATTAGTAGAGGCACTATAAGTACCTGTGAACTCTAAAGGTGACTGAAACTTATTTGCCGTAACCGCTACGGTTGGACTAGCCGCAGTACCACCAATAGTAATTGTGTCATTACCTGCTGTAACAGAAGTTACACCAGAAGCAGGCGTGTCACTTGCAACCCACTTTTGTTGTGTTGCATCATACACCAATGTCTGGCCATCTTCTTTGGTTGACGGGTTAGGAATTGCAGCATCTGCTTTTGTACCCTGAGCAGCGGTTGCAAAATCTGAAGTATCTGCACCGGCAGCAGTACCTAAACCTGAAACCAGATCTTTACTTAATTTATGACTGCTGTCAATTAAAGGCTGATAATCAGCCAAGCTAGCTTTAGTAGCAAACAGTTGCTTAATTTTAGCTATTGTTTCCTGCAACGCAGGATAGTTTGTGTATTTTTCAGGCATAAAATTTCCTCCTCGTGTTAACCTTCAAACAGTTCATCGACTTCTACGGTCGTAATATAAGCATCAATATCTAATTTATTAGCCAAAGCTTGGAATAATTGCGAATTTTCAGAAATATCACCCACAATTTCGCCCCAGCGAACTTCAGATACATCGACAACTGTTTTTAAATGAAATTTTACAAGACCACTTTCATCAGTTAAATCAACCGTACCAATTTGGCCTGTTTGCGGTATATAAAAAGAAATTATCTTATTCAATTGGGTGGCGTCAGTTTCGGCAACTAAGCACATCCGTCCAATCTCGTAAGGAATCCATAAAGCATCGGTTTCTATTTTGTCGTCAATAATTAACTGAATATAAGCCGTTACTGAATTAACTGGCTTCTCAGCAATTGACATCAGAAACTGATAATCATACTCGGGATGAGCCTCGAAGAACTTCGATATCTTTGTGTTATCGTTGTCTTCTTTTTTATTTAACTCAGCAATAAGGTCAGTCTGATCCTGAATATCACCATGAATCTTGCCCCAATTAATATTAACTGGAAAAACCGGATCAGCATCAATCTCACCACCTAAATTAATGTTCTTCTTACCATTACGATCGACATAAATATCACCACCAATAACTTCGGAGGCTTCTTCTGTCAGGTCAATATCGTTCACAATATTAGTCATATGGCAAAATATCCTTTGACAGAACATTGCCCAAGAAGAAACGCCCAATCCTACTAGACACTAAAACTCCATCTGAATAGCATCTAAGTTGGTAATTAACTTCATTAGGTAATTTAAAACTGTCTTCTTGACTAAGATAAGCTACATACATTCCTAGAACCTCATCCCATATTATTTCGCCCTTGGAAAGTAAGAATTTTACACTATATTGCCCAAAAGTCTGTTTGTTGAGCTGTAATTCCATCTCTTCGAACATGCCTTCTGTAATTGGCAACTTTTCTTTACCCACTGTAAAGTTCAATTTTAATCTGATTGAGTCACCTTTATTCATAATTTAGTGCCCTCCTCTATTACAGATCATTTTCAATATGCTTGATCCAATCATTAAAAGTGATGGACTCCATAAACATACCTTCCTGATAGAATCGATTCTTAATGCTCACGATTAACTGGTTCTTTTCAATTTCGTCTATCTGTTCAAATAAATTCTTGAAATCAAGATAAAATTTTTTAAAACGTTTTTCAGTCATTAATCGGAAATCCTGATTCTCTTGGTCGATCCATTCTTTTTTATTCATGGTAAAATACGCGTCAAATATCATTTGCGTTGCGTACATTTGAGCGTCTTTTTCTTTTCTTCGATCAAGAAGTTCCGTTACTAATGCCGTTGACGAATCAAGCATATTATTGTATGTCTTCAAAATATACTTTGGATCATGACGACAAACGGAATCATCCCGCCATTTCCATAAATAAAAAGGATTCTGACAATATTTAATTTCATCAGTCATTTTTTGACAGAGGATATTGAAATAACTATCCTCATGAATTGTCAAATTTTCATTCCAACGAATATTGTTATTAATTAAGTATTTCCTTCGATGCACTTTTCCATGGACAAAGGTAGAGTCAATTCTATGATCAACATATATAACTTCGTTCGTTTCAGGCATCCTGGTTTCTTCCAAAAACCAACTAACTAATGTATCAAATTGCCCAATATTCATTTCGCGGAATAAAATCCACAAACCACAAGCTGAATAAAACATATCATCAGCATCGCAGAACATAACATAATCTGCTTCTGCATAATCTAAGCAAGCGTTCCGTGTTGCTGATACACCTTTATGCTCATTCATATAATATTTAATTTCGAATGGATACGAATTTAATAATTCATCTGACAAATGAATATCAGTGCCGTCATTTACAATTACTACACCGATTTCATCGAAATCAACATTTTGCTGAATAGCAATGCTGTCTAGTAAAGGTTTAACAATTTCATCTGTTTCCTTATACTGAGGAACCAATATTTGTAATTTCATTCAATACCTCCTTAACGGTACAAATAGCGGCTTGAGTTAAGGCTCATTATCTCGTTTGTGCACAACGCTACCCGCATAAGCATTATTTATTTTCCAGTTCTTCAATTCTAGCTCGAGCCCAAACACGCTTAGCTAGAACTTCTTTATATTGTTTGGTGTATTTAGCAGTAATCACCAGTACATCAATGATCCAAGTTAAACGGTTATCCAACGCCATGATTTCTTCAAAGCATCTGGCGGTAATATAGTCGGTCTCATACAAAAAAGCTTTCAATTCAGAAACTTCTTGCAAGTCAGCTTTGTGTTGCTTTTCATTTTGAATTTCTTCATAACGTTTTGGATCAAATATCAACTCGTTTTTGCCTAATTTGTAAGCATGAATTCGATCATCTGACAAGTCATAGTCATCTAAGTTCAGTTCGACAAAGTCTTTTATTGTACCGGTATGGCGAATCAATGTAACATAACCATGTATATCGGTAATTACTTGATACCTCATGCTTCATTATCTCCAACATAAATCGCATCACTTTCATTATCTCCAACATAAATAGCATCTGCTTCTACGTCGCCGACACTCATCGTGATCTTTTTTACTAATGTCAATACAGCTTGGCCGTTTCCACTTTGCTGGCCAATTTGGGAAACCACATCATATGTAACCCCATGGATACTAATTGAACTTACTCCATCAGTGTAATTTGAGCCACCGCCACCGCCGGATCTCGCTGACGCAGCACCGCCATTCCAGCCGCCGCCTCCGCCACCGCCAATGCGAATTTGTGACAACTGATTGTCGTAATGGCTTGGAGAATAACCGTATGACGAGCCCTGACCATAAGAACCGGTAGCACTATTACCTCCAGCACCACCGCCTGAAGCGTGAGCACCTGATTCACTACCAAAACCAGCTGAGCCATTCCAGCCGCCACCGCCACCACCAGCAACGAGTAAAACATTCGTTGTTGTAGTGTCCTTAAGCAAGTCACCTTCATTTAAAGCAATATGAGTCGCTCCTCCACCAGCACCAGCGCCAGCGACAACTCCTCTATAAGTATGCTCTTGAGTTTCAGAATCGTAAGATCCGGTTTCTTCCCAATAACCACCACCACCGCCATTATATCCGCCGCTAGTGGTATTCCAAGCATCTTCACCACCATTAGCTGAATACATATTTGCGCCTTTTGCGCCAACAACCACATATATGATTTCGTTTTTTTTTAGTTTTTTATAGCCGCAAACATAACCGCCTTTGCCACCTGCAGTTGATTGTTGCCCCCAATACCAGCCACCTGCGCCACCTTGGCCTCCCCAACATTCTAATTTATAATATCCAGAAGTCTCTACAGTATATTGTTGAACATTCCCTGTATAGCTGAATGTAACTGTATTTCCAATATCCATAAATTACCCCACAATAATATAAACTGTTGTAGAAGGTCTAGGTGTTGGTAAAGCATCATATTCGGCTTGTGTGCAAGTAACTAACTCTAAACCACTAATTGAAGTACCATCACCCTGAATAACACGTTTGTCCGAAACAGATATTACGCCACCTGCTCCTGTCGTTATGACATACAACAATAAGTCCCGAGAAGTGCCTGCTCCAGTAATATTGTCGGACTGCATATTTGCTGAGGTTCTTTGAACAAATTTTCCAGTTTCGCCATTTGGTCTAGAAAGATCTATATTTGCACATAAATAAATCGTAGCGTTAGCAGCTAAAGTAATCGATTCCAATGCCATAACACGGAAAAATGAGCCTCCAATGACAGCCTGACTTCCTGCTGCAAAAGTAACATTTAAACTATCTGATGAATAATTTATCGTAAATTCATCGCCGATACCTTTGCATACGCAGTCTTTTACAACTGTACCATATACACCACCATCCATTTTAGACGTAATATCATAACTATCGCCGGTGTCATGTAAAGTCTGAATATTGCCCATAAATTATTCCTCCTGTAATTTTTGATAAGCGAAATTCTTTGCAGTGCCATATTCCGCTATCAATTTTTTGGGGCAGTAAACTTTAATATTAAAATTATAATGAAAAAATATTTCATCTTGAGTAAGTCTAAACTGCTCCATTAACTCATTTATTAAAGAAACAGCCCTATCTACTGCTGCTTCGTAAAGTTCATCATTCAAATTGGAACAAACCATAACCGCAATTGTGTACATGTTTCCAAAATCTTTTCCTTTTCCAGTATGATAAACACTCCAATTTAGCGGCATTACTTCAATCACTTCATTTGCGTCAACTAAATAATGCACTGCCGAATTTTCTTTTGAAATATCATTGTAAAAAGAAAAGAGCTCTGCAGCTGTATCATTAACTCCAGAGCTCTCATGAATTGTAATTCCCTTAATGTCACTCATAAAACGTGGAAAGCCATATTGGTCCCATTTACTCTCTTTAATCATAAAATATCACCTCTATACCTTTCCTAAAGTTAGTAATTGTGTAAGTTTTTTTCTAACAATTCCGCATATAAAATGAACCTCAGAAATATTAGCATTTGACTCTTTATTAAGCTCATATCCAGTTAAAACTGAACTGTAATAATCGTCGGCATCTCTAACTGTATAATAAATCTCCAAAGGTCCACCCAATTTAAATTCTTCAAAATCATAAATATTATTTTTTAAAATTAAATCAAATTCAATCTTATGATTATACATCGTTTGCGGTAACGAATCGGCAACTAAATCAGCGATTGGATCATCACTATATACTATTTCCGTATTAGTAATATCAAAACGAGAAACTGATGAATCTGGCTGTTCTACAATATCCGTTTGCGTTGCAACATAAGTTGTCCGATATTGGCCTTGAGAATCAAAGATAACTAAACGGTTAATATCTTCAATTTCAGTAATCGGAGCCATGTTCTTAATCGCAAAAACATTATTTCCAATACTTATTGACTCATAATTAGGGACTTTAATATTCACATAATTGTTCCCGCTGAAATTAATCGTAAAATCAAAGATAATACCATATTTGTCGTAAAGACTATAAATGAAATCTTCAAATTCGAAAGTCGTCCCAATATCTTGTGATATTAGGCTTACACCAGCTGTGCTTGACTCAAAGGTCGGGGTAATACCACCCAAACGCTGAGCAACCTGCGGGTCAATATACTTACTGCCAACCAACTTGCCTGCTGAATAATCGCAAAGAATATTGTAAATGCTCTTCTCTAAATAAGTATTACTTAAGTCATAAGTTGAATTTAGGCCTAAAACATTGGATCCTAATTCCCCTATTTTGATTTTTGCTGTTATGCTATTCCAGTGTCCACTAGTCCAAGTTTCTGGCGTAGTAATAGCAGCATTGCACTGGTAAAGAGCATTAGCATAACTTACATAGTCACCGACGTTGTACGTTTTAGCTGCACTATAAACTGGGAAGCTTTGATAGTTCAAATACATGAGCCATCCATCACTTCCTGAACCTTCGGTGTAACATACTTCTAACTTATTAACGCCTTTAACAAAAGTTAAGTTCACTGCAGTAGCCGCACAAGAATCAAGATCCCCACATAATTGATCATTCAAAGTAACGCTTCCATTGTCATCTGTTTCAAAAATTACTGTTGCCGTAAACGGTGCATCAATCCAAATATATGTTGTGCACTTAGCTGAATATGAATCAGCTATATTAAGCGTTCTACTAATGTTATTGTCGTTGTAAGTGTTTGTAGCTACTGGCGTTAAACCTTCAAAATCTGACGGATGTGGATAAGAAGTTACACTGCTCAATGATGCATACCGTTCGAAATACCACGAATTGTCATAAGTATCTAACGGTGAATCACCTTTTTCATAAATCCAGTTACCTTTATAGAAAGACTGCATCTGCGAACATTGGATAGTATAATAAATGTTTTCATCAGAATCGGCAGATTTTGTTTCAAATGAATCTATAACGCCATTATAAAGAATATTACCCTTAGGATCGTAAACAACTATGACATCGCCTTCATTAATGCTGAGATCCATATGTACAACTTCAAATGAGCTAGTCGCTTTTGTTAATAAATCAGTTCTTATATTCATTTTATTAACAACCATAAAGGCTTTAGGTGGATCTGTTAAGTGCATTTGATCCTTAACAAAGCATCTATACTGATAAATGGAGTTGGTGTCATATAATTTCTGGTATATTGCGACAACTGTAATATTCTGATTTACAATTATTGATCGCGGATTAGATGCTGTACCATCTTCCCATTTTACAAAAATATAACCTGGAAATGGCCTTGCTTTTAATATAACGGTCGTGCCGGCATATACATCATTTTCAGAAATACTAACCGTTCCATAGTCAAAATTTGTCGAAGCAGTAATATGAAATCTGTCATCTTCTTCGAATACCGCAACAATTGTGGTATCGTATGTTAAATATAAAGACAATGGTGTTTGCGTATATTCTGTTGAACTGTTTACAACGTATTTAACAAAATGAAAATTAGCGTCAGGAATTACAGTAAAGGTTATATCATTTCGATCAGTACCTCGGGTATAGTCAATAGCTCCATGCCCACTGACGCTATCATTAATATCCCAAACTTCGTCAAAACGAGCTTCAATTGAAGTATTACCATTTGGAGAATATACATGATTAATGTTAGTTGAAATCTGAGTAGAATTTACGTACCATCCTTTAAACTGAGCGTTATTGTTTAATACTGCTGTTAAGGCAATTGTAGAAATGGAATTCCAATCATATGAAGCGGAACCCAAGTTATTATCATACACTAAAGTGATAGTATAATCTGGCCTAAAATTAGCGGTAATTGTATCTGTATTAGAAACAACGAAAGTGTATGGGTTAGCAGTTGATAAAAGATTACCATTTCCATCAGTCCAACCATAAAACACTTTTCCAGATGCGGCAGTTGCTGTGAGCGTTACTGTCTCACCGGTTAAAAATTCACCATCGCCACTTGCTGTTCCACCATTTATTGGATTAACAGCGGTGGTTATATTATAGGCATTTTTTAATAGTTTTACTGTGGCGTATCCATTGCCACTTCGACCACCATTATTGGTTTGAGAAGTATATGTCTCGCCCCCAACGGTAATTGAAGCTGTTTTGTAATAACCAGTACCACCGTAAGCAGTTCTAAAATAGCTGCCTACCCAGTTACCATTTCGGCCACCTTCCCAGCCGCCTCCACCGCCGCCAGGATAGCCTCCGCCTCCTCCAGCAGTACCAAATGAACCTGATTCGCCACCAGCCGTACCACCGCCAACACCGCCACCATATGGGCTGCCGTTATGATTACGATAAGTTGAACCGCCACCGCCACCAGCAACACAGAGAATTTCGCTTTGATATGATTGATAGTTTTTGAGTACTCCTCTGTCACTGTTTAAAGCAATATGAGTAGCACCGCCACCGCCGCCAGTATTATTATAATCGCCTGCGTCCCAGTCATAAACTTTACCACCGCCGCAACCACCGTTCCAGCCACCAGAAAAGTTGTCATACCAGCTGCCTGCGCCATTTGAATCTGGTCCTTTACCACCGACAGCAACATATAAAATATCACCAGCATCTAGCTTAGCATAAGTGAGTGTGTTTCCACCTTGACCACCAGACCCAGTTTGATCCCAACCGGTCCTAACATTACCGCCTTGCGCTCCATAAACATTCAACTGATATAAACCATTTTGCGGTACAGGCCAGGCTTCAACGCTTCCTTTATAAGAGAACTCTTTTACTTCATTAATATTCATAAATCAAGTTCCTCCTTATACAGAAGCGAAACTATTCTTAAAACGAATCGTAATATATCCATCGAAAGTAGAAATATTACCACAGGTAAAATTAAATAATGTTTCTCCTACCCTAAACTTGCACCAAGTAAGATATGAAAGACCATTACGAACCGTAAAATCCTGATACCTTTCTGGATTAGTAATTGTATTTCCATTACGTTCTAAATATAATGATTCGTCCGTTTCAATACTGTTTATTAACAAATAATCATAAGTTCCATTAATTTTACAAACCCCATATTGTTCACCTAACTGTGTTAATGTAAACTGCGGATTTTGCACTTCACCCACAATTTCAAAAATAAAACCGACATCGTCAGAGCCCTCGTTGTGTATTTGCGTATTTTGTAAAGTTGTACCAGCATAATGATACGGTCTTTCTAAAGGATAGAACTTACCTAAACCTGCTGGCTGATTAGTTAGAACTATTGTATAATCTTTAGCATTAAGCCATTCTGTAAGACGATGAAATGTTATACCAACTGTTAAGCAACCCTTTTCATCGACATCTGGCTTATCAAGCTGCGTCAATAGCACATCACAATAAAACGGCTCCAAATCATTTGGTGTTAATTGGTAAAACATCAAAGGCTTGAACCTAACAAATTTTATAAAATCGCGATAATCCTGGTAAATATCACCAGCTTTTTGATTTCGATAAAATAAAAGTTGGCCAGTGATGTCAGTCAGGTCAAACTGTTGCGACATAACTAACTCACTGTTACCAACTTTTATCGTTTCATATTGTCTTCTAAAGCCAAATCCCTGAGGCCTAGAAAATAATAATTTTGAGTTGTCTTCTGTAAAGTCGTATCTTTGACCCAATGAATTTATGAGCCAATGTTTACGATACTCTGCCATAAAGTTACCTCCTTAGAATCGTTTACCTAGTTCCTCATTAAGATCGTCAGCCAGCCATGAAGCCCATGAACGGACTGTTTCACGAGTGATTTGACCATTAGTATTGACATTGAATGTAGGATTAATTGTAACATTGACATGACCATTAACCCCACCATTTTGATTTCCTGCACCCGCATAAGCAAGGCGTGAGCCTTTAACTGCAAGAGCAGCATTGTAAGATTGTGAAGTATCAAGCATCGAACCAATAGTGTTTACACCATTAGTTATATCGGTAAGATCTAACACTGGTGTTATAACTGGGTTCATTTGATCTTCTAGAATTGAATCTGCTGCGTTAAGTGCTTCGGCAATTGAACGCGTAACAGTCAAGCCTGCTTCATAAGCGGAATTGGCAGCTGAGTCCATTTCATCGTCAATGCCAACTACTAGACCAGCTACTAAGTACTTGCCCATTTCTGCAGTAACTTTAGATGGTGAATTAATCTCCCAAGTAAACTGTAATTTGGAAATTACGCCACTTGCAAAACTATCAACTGCATTCCAAACTGATGCTAAAAGATCCGCATCGGTTATACCTTCTAAGAAACCTTGAAGAATGTTCTTAGCGTATTCAACTACTGTTGTACGCTTATTAAGCAATTCAACAACATCTTCCATGAAACCAGATATAGTGCTCTTAATTGATGCTAAAGCACCAGAACCTGCCGATTTTGTAACTTCAGAAGATACATCTGCTAAAGTAGCTTTAACATTCTCGACTGTTTGTTCAGCGCCCATCAAGTCAACACCACTGCCATCAATGTTGCCAACAAGACTCTGCAATGCTGAAGATAACGACGTTGCTGCATTATCACCCATGCTTGTTACTCCCGTAACCAAACCACTGATGTTATTCCATAAAGTTTTGCCTGCTTCGCCAATATTTGTAATATTTGACTTGCCTGCATCATCTACTGTGATCTTTGAAATATCACCAATAGTTTCGCATAGTTTCAAGAAGTTCTCCTGCTTGGTAGCATCTGGAACAGTTACCTCAGACAGACTGCTGCCAAAGGTTTTCATATTTGTTGCAAATGAACCAATTCCTGAACTAAATGTACCTAAATTGGACGATTCGCCAAATAATCCGCCATTAGCAGCAAGACCGGTTTCTAACTCAGAGAATTTAGTTCCAATAGTTGTAGCAAATGTAATAAGCCTATCTACCTTGCTATAAATACGATCTTCTTCAGTTTCATCTTCGCTGCCAGTGTTCATTCCTCTTATAATTTCCGCTATAAAGCCTTGACCATTCGGAACGACATAAGTGCGTTTTGTGAAAACACCATTAATAGCGTCGAAAGCATTTACTAAACCTTCTGCAAACAGTTTAATTCTTGAGCCAAAATCACCGAGATTTTGATCTCCACCTGTGAGTAAGCCCATTAATGACTTTGACTCAGCAAGGGTGTTTTCCAAATCTCTTAGCTTTTCGCCCACACCTTTGAGCTTTTCGATACCTGTGACATCTACTTTGCTGACACTTTGAGATAGCGCTACTAGTCCATTGCCAAACAAAGCCGCTCTATCGCCAAACTTACCAATATCTTGCGAACCAATAAGCACTTGCAAAAGACCGCCATTTCTTCCAAGTGTTCCTTCGAATTCTTTTAGCATTTTGCCTACAGTTATTGCATTTTCAACTGTTTCAGGTTTAATGCCTCCATTTGAAGTTAACGCCATTGACATTGCCACTAAGCCAAGACCGAAATCTTTCATATTTTCGGCAAAGTCTTTAAATGTCTGTGGTTTACCTGTAAAAAACTCAACAACATTATTAAATAAACCGCCAGATTTATTAGCTCCTAAAGAATTTGCTAATTCAGCAAACATAAGCCCAGCATTCGCCGCAGCATTGACAGCGTCAGCATCTATTGAACCGCCTAATGCTTTTGAAAAATTCTTAATGGCATCAGCATATCCATACATGAACACATTAAAATCTTTCCATTTAGTATTTGAATTTCCTATAGTATTTATTGTATTTAAATTACTTCCTAAAACTAATAAAATATCACCAAATGCCTTTAATGTATCGGTAAATGTGTCTGGTATTTCTAGATTTAAGAATCCTTGAACATTTGTCGCAAAATTTGACAAATATAACCCAATCCTTGCGACGGATTGCATAACAGTATCGTTGAATCCAGCTATAAAACTACCGGCTAGATTACCGACAAAGCCTCCTAAGAAAGCGCCAATCTTTTCCGAAACAACAATCATCTGATCTAATGTTTCTTCAGAAAGGTATCCTTCTGAAATAAGCCAAGTCGCCAGTCCGGAAACAGCTACTAAAACTGCTGATATAGCGCCTATTACTCCTACCAAATTCCATATAGCGTTTGGTGTAGCAGCAGAAGCAACTAAACCTGCAACAGACATACCCACCATTGCAGCGGACAATGCCAGCATTAATTTTGAAAGGCCTTCTGCCACAGGAATTGCAGCTTCCGGATTCTTGATAAGGTTAGTCATGAGAGTCAAAGTAGCTCCAGCAATTAATAAGAATCCAGCCATTTCAGCCGCAACTTTTCCTACTGTGGACCACGGAATAGCGCTGTTAATTAATAATGCTCCTGTTAAAACTAACATTGACAACGACAGTGCGAGCATCGTTTCCGATAAAGCTCTGGCCATAGTCAAAGCATCTTTTGGATTTTTTGTAAAATTAGTCAATGCCCAGATAACTGCACTTACCGCAGCAATAATCCCAACAAAAGTTACTATTTCACCTGCATCAACGGAATTTGACTTCGTAAACACTGTCAATGCAAATATCATTGCGGTTAATGCTGCGAATACCAATGCCAATGAACCTGCCGCATACATTACTTTATCTATCGGCAAGAATGTGAATCCGACAATAGCTGCGATTATCAAACCAATTATAATCAGCATGGTTGTCATTGCAGACGCTGACTGAGGAGTTAATCCAGCAAAGCCTCTACCAATTTTGCCTAGCATGAAACCTAACGATAAAAGAATCGCTACTACTGAACCGATGCCTTTTCCTAATTCAGCCCAATCCATACCCTTAAATATCATCACAGCACCAACTAGTAAATATACTGATGCGCAGATAGATACCATCAGCAGGCACATTGAAAGTATTACGCCTGCTGCTCTAGGAGGCAATGTCGCTCTTCCAAGTATAGATTTAGATATAACTACTGATACGCCTGACAAAACAGTAATAAGCGCTACAACGCCTATACCACCTTTAAGCAATTCTTCCACATTAAGTGTGGCAAATGACTTCATTGCTTTTATCACCAGAACCGCACTAGCAGCCATCGCTAGGAAGAATGCTCCTAAACTTGCCAAACCACTTTTAGCAATTCCACCGCCATTTGCTGCTTTCAGGAGAATTCCAAATATCGTAATAATTGGTAGCAACCTGACTAAAGCTACATATATCGCCCTATAATCGAGGGTTGTCAAATTTTCTAAAACTTTTACAAATGCATATAAAGAAATAGCAATCGCGATAATTGGTAAAGCTGAACCAGCTTTAATACCTCGCAAAGCATAAGCTAAAGTTACAATTGTAACAATGGACGTAATAATTGACACAAAGAATGATGCGTAATCATCGATACGTATCTTTGTGAATTTCTTCATTGCACTTGCAATCAAACTAAAGCTTACGGCTATGCCTAGCATTAAACCGGTTATCGCACCAATACCACCGCCGACATTTTGAATTGACAGAACGTTTTTGCTTAATCCTTTTAATAACAAGAATACACCAACTAGCAGTCCGGTCATAATTGCTAAACCGAAAACACCTGCCTGAATCGGATTCTGCAAATCAGCGAGTCTCTTTAATGCTATAGAAATGATCATAAAGCTTCCTGCTAATCCTAAAAGCATAATCGCAATGTCTGTAAATTTGGCATCACTAATTGCTTTAATATCGCTCCTGCTCATGGTCATAGCTTCAGCCATTGATTTTAAAACAACCATCATTGTAACAGTTACTGCCAAAGCTTCATACATGGTGAATCTATCTATTTTCGCCATTAAATAAAATACACCAGTTAATATACCAATTGCGATTGAAAGCTTTAAAATATTATTAACTTTTATTTGTCCTGTAAGATTTGTAAAGTATAAACTGATATTTCCTAAAGTATTATTTATTGATGCCGCTACAGTACCCCACGCTTTTAGGACAGTATTGATCGTTGCTAATGGTGTTACTAAAGCACCCATAACATTTTGCAAGGCATCGGATAAACCTTTGAACCCATATATTACAGAACCGGTCATTAACCAGCCAAGCGCTGTATCAAGGCCCTTACGAAGTTTCTTACCTAGTTCAGCCCATTCTTCTGGAGTGAGCTTTAACGGAGCCACAACTTCTTCGAAGCCTTTATTTAATTCAACACCGGCTTTTACTAATGTTCCACCAGATCTACCAGCAATATCAGCTACTTCTAAAGTTGCTGTTTCCAATACTTCACCAACTTTTGTCTCACCGCTAAGCAAATCATCAATAGAAAACCATTCTATATTATTAAATTTTTCAGAAATTAAATCGCCTATAGACTTAAAATCAAATTTATTAATAATATTTTCAAACGTAGTTTTTAAATCATTTACATTAAAATTTGTAAAGAAACTAGCTATGCTATCGAATGACAAATTCTTTAAAGAAAAATTTTCAAAATTCTTTTTTATTGTATCTAATGCCGATTTTACAGCATCAGTTTCTAATATTTTGTCTATCTCTTGTTTAACATAACCTATCGCACCAATAACTGCATTGGCAGCGCCTTCTACTAAAGTAAAGATTGTCTGATTTTCGTTTAACCATTTAATTGCATTATCTAATGCCTCAGAAATAGTATCACCAAATTCACCAACATCTTTTTCAATTACCTTAAAATCAAAATACTTAGAAATTGCTATGCCAACCGCTTTAAAAGTCTGACTTATAGCGGTATACGCCAATTCAATAGCTTTACCGATTATATTGAAAACGGTAAATAAACCTCTAAACGCAGTTTTTAATATATTTGAATTTTCAATGGTGTCTTTAATCGCACCAGTAAAATCGTAAATTCGTTGAACTATCTGATATACTACTTCGGCTAAATTAACATTAAATACTTGAGACCAAGCCTCGCCGACTGTTTTTTTTAATGCGATAATAGATCCAGTTAAATTCAAGATAATTCCTGAAAGTAACTCTCTGCCTGATTTACGCCCCATATTATTAATCAATTGTGATAATGGAGTGTTTGCATCTTCGGCCTCTTTCGCGAGTTTACGTAATGCTTCAGCTTCTTCTTTACTAACACCAATGTTTTTTAATTCTGCATCGGTTAAACCTTCAATATCTGCTAAAGTTAACTGATATCCTTCTCGATGACCTTCTTTTGCAAGCTTATTAATTAACTCTTGCATTTGTGTATAATCGTAGCCAGCTTCAGTTAATTTTTCAATTCGTTCTTGGCCATTACCATATTTACCCGACCAAATATCATTAAATACCTGTTGTAAATTTTCTAATGAATTGGTTGTTTTTTCAACTGCTAAAGAGCCTTCCTCTATTGACGTAAAAAACTTTTTAAGATTAGCTCTTAATACATTGCCGACCATTGAATCACTATTTAAAGCATTTTTAAGTGACCCATATTTTTCTATTGCATAGTCAACATTATATCCAGTCTTTTTTAAATACTCAGAAAATTGAGATTCAAATGTTTCAACTTCAACTCCAGCTTCTCCAAGATAAGTAGTTAACTGGGAATAAGTGTCGTCAAATATTCTTTTTAAAAAATCATTTCGTTTATCGCCAGGTTCAGCAAAAATAGTGTATAAATCTTCTGCTAATGCTGACCAAAGTTTCTTAGCTTCTTCATAATTGCCAAATACAATCTCGAATGATGCCATCCATTTTGAAGAAACAGCATCTTTTGTCGCTAAGATTGCTTGATTAAATGTGGCCGCTTCCTGAGCCGCTTTAGCTGCTAAAAAATACGTGTCTTTTGCTAAATCTGCATTTGCATTTAGCATCTCACGATACGCTTCGGTATATGTATCAACAGCTCCGCTTCTAACCATTTCATCGGCTTGAGCAGTATATTTGTAGAATAGACCAAAGGTCTTTTCCATTACACCCGTATCGGCCCATTGTTCTTGTAATGTCTGACCAAAATTGCCAATGTCGACTAAAGTTCCTTTTGCCGTTTTACCTTTAGAATCTAATTTGCCCATGGCAATTGCGGTATCTATAAACGCCTGCTTTAATTGTTTGGATGCAATACCTGCCAATTCCAATGATTTCCAGTCCATGTACTTCAAATATCCAGCACCATATGACTGATTTAAGTTATAAATAGCTCTGGCAAATTCATTCTGGCTCTTACCCGCAAACGCTGTAGCATTCGCAATACCCATGATCATTGGCAGTAGTTTGTCAAGATCACCACCAGAAGTTGCTAATTGGCTCAAAGAGCTGGCCATCTGAGTAAAGCCATACGATGTCTCATCTGAGAATCGCATCAGCTGATCCAAATAACCATTTATTTCATCAACGCTTTTTCCTGTAGCATTGACCAAAGTTTGAACTGACTGTACTTTTTCTTCATATTTACCATAACCGGCGTTAAACTGCTCAATACCGGTTAATGAATATAATATTCTTTCACCAGCCTGTGTAGCCTGTCTGCCTATCTCAGCAAATACACCAATAGAAATTTTCTCTAAAGTTGTAAAGCTTTTTTGTGCAAGCTCAGACTGATTTACTAAATTTGCTAAACTAAATTTATTTGCAGCCTTCTCCATATCCTGAAGGCCAGTAGTCGCTCCATCAAGTTTTGTGGCTTTTTCGAAGTCACCCAAAGTCTTCATGGAAGTTCTAACATTTTTCTCAAATTCAGCATTGTCAAATTGCAACGATACGACTTTTTCATCAATTACCTTGCTCATCGAGTGATTTCCTCCCATGCATCTTTAGCGATCTTATCGAAAATAGGTTGAATAGCAGGATTAATATAATCTCTACCTTCAACCCATCCGCCGTTTCGTGTTCCATGGCCATATTGCAATAATATAGCCACTTGCACAGAATATGTGCTGGTTCCTGTGGAACCATTTTTGTTATGTCTTGTATAATTCGCAGTTGCCACATTCGAGTTACAAAATTCGATACCCAAAATATTGTGTGCTTCATTCTCAACTATGCGATAATACCAAGAATCTCTAGTTAATCCTGTATCAACAGGAGTTGCAGCCTGTAATGCCTGCACCCCTTCTTTGCCATATTTATCTAATAAAAAAGATTTTAATAATAACTTTTTGAAGGGATTTTTAATTTCAGCTAAATACTTTAAAGCCTTATCATAGTGACCTTTTGACTTAATTCTTATAGCCATAAAAATCCCTCCTATAAGTTAACCTTTACTATGCATTGCCGTTCGTCTAGCTTTATTCAATGCGGCATTTCTAGACATAATGTCTCTTGCAGACATTTTCTTTTTTGGCTCGTTAGCCAAAGCGCAAACTCTTATTAAAGTCAGTAACCTTGCCAAATGCCATTTTTGACATTCAAAAGGTATATTGTAAGCTACCATCCAGGAGTAGATCTGTTCTGATGTAATATTCTTCATCGCACCCGGTTTCTTTTGCGTTTCTGTAAACGTCGTCGCTGTCATCGGGTCATTAATATAATTGTTAATTTCAAATATTAATTTCGGCGGAATACAATAGTACACCTTAGGATCAACATTTTGTGTTAAAGTCATGCAACGAATATAATCGATCATTTCTTCATTCGTTTTATCAGTCGACGATAAAAACGATTTTTTCCATTTTGACTCCCATTTTGAAATTGACACTAAAGAATGCTCTAACGCGAGCTCTATTGGATTTTTTATTTCAAAAAATTCTTGTTTACTTTCATCCCAAATTTCTCCTGCTGGAATTTCTAGTTTTAGCATTCAATTATGACTGCTGTAATGAGTTAATTAACTGTTTTGTGTCTTCGTCTAATTCGCCATTATCGATAGCGGCTTTTGCCTGTTCTGCCAGATCTTTTGGTAATATACCATTAACAAAATCACTAGCCTTATTTGGATCTGTTGCCAGTTCCATATAAAGAATTGAATATGGCTCAGTAGATGCAAAGTCCTCACGAATAGCGTCTGACTTCTTGAATCTCTTACCATCATCACTCTTTTCGCCATATGCCAAAAGAATGATCTTTTTGAACAATTTAATTAACTCTGGTGTGTCTTTAGCAGCAACGATTTTCTTGATCTGATCAAGCAAACCACCATCAGTAGAAAGCTGCAAATCTAAAAGCTCCGCTTTGGTTAAATTGAAATAAAAATCTTCAGTTCTTTCTACACCATCAAAATCAGTATAAGTAATAGTCTTTTTTAACATTCCGAATTACTCCTTTCATTGAATTTGGAATATAAAAGAGCCTCCCAGAATGTTACCGAGAGGCTCTTAGGAAATTAAATATTAAGCTGGGAATACGTGATTCTCAAACAAATAATTGATTTCATCTGGTAAAGGCAGTCTAGCTATTGTGCCTTCTGTCTGCCCAGAAGCATCTGTGCCATATAAAGCATCTTCCAGAGTTGCTAAATCGGTAAGACCATCAGTATCTAACTTGGTTTTATCAATTTCCAATACACAAGTAGGCTTAAAGCCTGTTACTGGTACTGGAGTGCAGGAAACCTCCCAAGACATTTCAACAGCAGCAGGTGAGTCATTGACAGTATCATGAGTTTCTGATGAAGGCTGAGCTCTGCATCCATATACTAAATGGAGCTTATAACCATAATCATCGCCCTGAGTGTCGTTACCGACTTTAGTCCTGTAGCTGAAACCGAAGGTCTTACGAGCCTGCTGGCCAATGGTAACACCGCCAGCTAATTCAGCTTCGCCATTGCACTCTGCGAAGTCGTCAGGATATGTGTAAGCACGAATTGTGCCGCTATATTCTTCTGCTGAGAACATTGTCGCATAGTTGATGTTATCGGCCCATAATTTTGTAGGTTCTGCACCAGATGGGTTCTCGTCGAAACCTAACAAACCATTCCATGCTACGCCTTTAGAATATTTATTATTTGAATCAATAAGGTAAAGCACCGCATGGTCAGCACCAGTTTCATAGATTTTCTCACCGACCTGGTCCCAAAGTAATTTTGCCATTAGATTTGTTCCTCCATAATTTTCTAATAATAGAGATTGAACACATCATGGTAGAGACCATCGTTAATAAAACGACGCTCAGATTGACAATATGGAATTTCTAACATTTTGTCATATAAGTCATCGTTGTCGACTTCTCTACCAATCAATGTTACAGTAAAACGATTCATGTCTCTATAAACACGGTCGTCTGCATGATAAGTATCTCTTTTGTCTAATTCGTAAATTATACAAGGATACTGCAACATATTAGGAGCAGGTGACTGGTAATATACATGCTTAATCCCCAGTTTTTCACGAAAGATCCGTGATAAATCTCTTCGATCACGAGCCATTCCATAACCCTCCTAAGCTCACAACCATTCGCGGGTAGGTGTCAACTTCAATATTTGAAATCTCCCATTTAGTACCCGCAAAGGTTATGTATTTCATTCGATAGAAGTTTTCTTTGGCATATGGATCAGCAATGAAACTAATACGATTAGAAACATTGAAACCTTCGTTGATCTGTTTAGTATCATACGGAGTTTTAGTATTTCGTAAAACGTCTCCATAGTAAGAACGCTCTATGATTTCCTCTGTCCATACGTCGACATCAGTTTCTTTAGGCACGCAAAAGCCTACTTGCCCACGCCATTTAGCCATAAAATCCCTCTATTTTGAATTATTCAGTTCCAGAATTATTAGTTTCTTCTGGAATGTCTAATTCGGTATTCTCATTGTTGGTTGGTTCAGTAGGCTGCTCTGGCAGTACTTCACCCTGAGATACTTCCGCAGTTTCTGGTGCTTCTAAGACTAACTTAGACAGATCGAAACGCTCTGTGAAAGTTGTTTCACCATCAGTAGTGATTACGATTGCCTTCTGCAAATTCTTATTAGAAATCTTAAATGCTCCATTCTTATCTGGATCATCGATTATTTCTGCTAAACCGCTGCTTACAGAAGGATCTAAACCAACTTTAACTGAAGTTGCTACGTCAGAAACAGTAAACTTCAAAGCTACAAAGTAACCTGGTCCCCAGAAATCTGCCAAAGCACCGGTGTCAATATACTTTAAAGTACCAGTTATTGCACCATTAGCAACCGTTAAGTCTGCACTCTGCAGATCAGATACTGAATAACCAAACATGGTTGTTGCCTGTGCTTCTGCTGCTACACCTGTAGGTTTTAAAGCTTCGACTGCAGTCCATGCAACTAAACCACTTTCGCCCATTGTTGATACAGCTCCATCTTCAAAAGCAACCGCTTTCAAGAAAGCTCCGTCATTATTAATGAGCAAGTCGCCACTTTTAAAAGCGGTGGCGAAATCAGCAAGATTGATGCCTTTAGTGAAAGCTGCATCAGCCCATAAAGTATTATCGGCTGCTTTAGCAAACACCGTAAAAGCACTCACGTCACGATCTTCGCTTCTTCTATAAGTTCTATTCTCCATAGAATTCCTCCATTAAATTAAAAAGGCATAAGAAGGTTCTCGGAAGAGAATTATTTTTATGCCTTTAGTTAATCAGTAAATACTAGTTACCGCCGTTTGAAGCTTCTTTCAGGACAACTGCTGAGTGAGGCTTGATAAGCATACCAGAGCATCTGCCTTCCAGTAAGTACTTGTACTGGTTGTAGTCAATGTCGAAATCATCGAACAGAGATCTTTCACCTTTTCTATTTGAACCGATGTTGTAGTCATCCAGGTCAAGAACGACACCGTAGAATCCTTCAGGAACCTTAGAAGCAGGAACCTTAACGATCTTTTCTACAGTTGCAGCTGCTGCTAATGCTTCATAGTTAGCATACAGTCTGTGACCGAACTTGTCCTTCATAAGGATCATGTCTGAAACGATATCAGATCTCAGGAAAGCAATCAGGTTTCCGCTACCTTCATACTGATCCAGACCTTTAACAATTGCGTCGATGACAGCATCTGCTTCAGCCTGATTTTCAGCTGGTGTAACTTCTACGAGCATACCATAGAGGTTCTCTTCAGTATCATATACAACCGGAATAATCTTGCTTTCATCAATCTTGTCATCATCTTCAATGCTTCTGCCATCTGAGAACAGAATAGCTGTTGCTACTTCTTCATCCCATTTGACCTTCATTTCTTCTTTGATCATGCTGATGAAATCAATATCAGCTTCTTCCAGATCAACGATGTCGTCTCTGTCAATTGGCAGCTTCTTATAAACGGTTGTTGGAGTAACGTCTCTCTTTAACAGCTTCCAAACTTCGTCTTTCTTCTTAGCGCCTTTTACATAACCCTTAGCTCTAGCATCATCACCACGGACATCGGCAAGAATTGATTTAACTCTTGAGAATGGAGATTTGTGAACACCATTCATGACCATGCTGACAAAGCCATTAGGATTGGTGTTAACCATCGGAATATTTCTAGTAGCCAGTTTTGCATCTGGAATCAAATAGTCAACGTGTTCTACACCATGTACCAGAACATCTTCCGGGTTTAAATTATGAGCAATTAAAGATTTCTTTACAGAACCTAAGTTCTTAGCGTCTTTAATAGCGTTGAAGATTTCAGCATGCATCAGTTCATCCTGCTCATCGAAATCCTTGTCAAATGCGTTGTGTTTTACATCACTCATGTCTTCGTCTCCTTCATTTTCATCTTCGCCGGCATTTGCTGCTAAAGCTTCGCCAACTAAATATTCAACAACTTTCTTCTGTTCTGGAGTAAAGGTGTCCATTACTTCACCAACAGTCATTTCTTTTTCTTCTGCAGCCATTTCTTTTTTGTCCTCCTCAGAATTGTTTGCACTAGACTCATCTGCATGAGCCATTTCAGATTCACCAGAATCAGCACCTTCGGTAGATTCGCTTGTCTCTACAGTTTCGGTTTCTTCCGTTTCATTAGACTCGCCAGAATCTTCAACCTCTTCGCTTTCTGTTGATTCTTCTTCTTTAGATTTTTCTTCTTGCTGTTCAGGCTGCTCTTCAGGATCATCTACAATCTCAATTTCTCCAGAATAGTCACCCTGCTCTAAAATCAGATCTTCACCAGAATAAATTTCGGCCCCGACTGCCACCAATTCATCCTCGTCTGACATACTATGCGCCATCACATAATCAATAGATGCACCAGGATTTGCTCCAGCAAGAACCAAACTTACTTCGCGGATAATGCCATGAAGAACATCACCATTTGGTGTCTGTTTTAATTTATTTGCATAAATTGACAAACTGGTAATATCACCATGCTGCAAAATAAGTTTTGCTTTCTGACCCATTTCGGTATCATTAAAAAAGCCATACGCACGAACACCAGAATCGTTGTTCTCGAGTAAGGCATAACCTAAAATGTTATCCGGGTCATTATGCTGATGATTCCATACTAGTGGAACCTTAGCACCATCACATTCCTTGAATGCGTTATGACGTATTGTCCTACCATCAGAGCATAAAAGATCATTTTTTGTAGCCCAACCTGAAAAATCATACTTTTTCTTAGCCATTTTGATTTTTTACTCCTCCACTAAATTTCTGATATCTTGAGATCCGCCACATTCTCTGGTTCTTCATTCGGTTCTTCGTCGAATAAATTCAATTCAGTACTTTCTTCCGGAATTTCACCAACTCCGACCTGAGCGTTTTGATCAGCAACATTCGGGAATGTCTGTTCAACAGCCTGGTTAATGTTCTTATTACTAAGTTCATTAGCCTTAGGGTCGTCAACCGGTTTAAGACCAACAACCTGGCGCATTTCGTTGGAAGACATAATCGCATTTCTGGTAAATTTGTCTGCCAACTCGGCAAGCTTAGTTGTCGGAACCAGTTTGAATGGGTCGTTAAAACATGCTATTGCTTGATGTTGGGTAATAGCAGTTTTAGTCAAGAATTTCCTTGTCATCTCATCAGCTATTGCTGAAACAATTGGTTCAACTGTCCTGGAGTAATAATTCATCATCGTTTGCTCATCCGCAGTACCATCTAATATTCCCGTAGTGATTCCCAACTGCCCGTATACGATGTTTGTCAGATACTCAATTTGGGATAATAGGTTGTTTTCCAACGGACGATTCAACTGTGTGATCTTTTCAGTGGCATCTGCATATGCAATACCATACTTAGATCCAGTCAATTGCATTTCAATGTCTTTTCGACGTTGCTCTGCTTGTTGTTTCTTTGTTTCAGTATTAACCAAATAAGGCAATTGAATAATCATATTCATTTTGCCTGAACCGCTTTCCTCGTCCACGGCATCCAATAAGCTCAACTTACGGATCAGTCTCTGCAAAGTTGAGTTTGGTGCATTCATGATCGAGAATAACGGATTTTCTATGATTGCAACGTTCTTCTTGGCAAACCATAAAGTTTCTCTGATACCTTTTCGATCGTTGTAAACATTAATTTTGACACTATCGGGTGCCCAATCTTCAATAAGACCTACACGCATTGACTCAATATCAAAAGAACCTTTTTCAGGGTTAATAGTTGTGTCAATCGGTACAATCGCTATATAGCCTTTATCAAACATTTGCATTACGCAGTCTTGAATAAAAGCTCGTCCCGTCTGGTCTTTATTAGCTGATAAAGTTAAACAATAGTTTAAATCGGAATCCATATCCTTCACGTAATAACCGTTGTCGTTTTGCTTGACATGCTTGAATTTAACTTGTGCCACATCCAAAGCTATACGGTTATAAATAGAAGTGACAATAGTTCGTTCGTTACCCCTTGAAAATCGAGGAGTAACAGGGTTGTATGAATAAGTCACTTGCCCTCTATTAAAAATAGGAGGCGTCGGATCCCTATTCATGAAGGCGTTCCAAGCGTGCTGGAGCCTATCAGTGAATGTTGGCATTCTTCATTCCTCCTATTTTTTATTTAACAGTTCCTTTATTGCAGATTCTTGTACATTCCATGATTTAGCAAGTTGAGATGCGTCTACATTCTTTCCTTCTTTAACCATTTTCTGTATCGAATTCTTTTGCTTTTCGGTTAATCCTCCGCTTCCAGAACCGCCATTTTGATTTTTATTATTGCCTTTTTCCAAACCAACCATTTGTTTTAAAGCTCTTTCAATATAAGCTTTTCCAACATTTGTAACCGCTGGGATAATCGCATCATTCATAAATTTCTTCATGAACTTTTCACCGGCAGAAACTGGTTTAGGATCTAGAGTAGCTATATTGTTTCTTAGCTCAAGGGCAGTTTTTTCATTACGCATTCGCTCGATATACTTCTGTAATTGTTTATCAGTAAGCTCGTTAACTTTCTTTTCACGAGGCGAATGGTTCTTTTTAGCTTTTGCTGCAGCTTTTAATTCGGCAACTTTCTTGTCATAAGCCTTACGCTCTGCTTTTGAACGCTTGATATACTTGCCTGTTAAAGGATCTCTGCGATATCTTCGCTTTCCTTCCTCAGTTAAAGTGCCATCTTCATTCTGAAAACGTCGTACACCCCATTTCATGCCAAAGATACCTGAATGGTATAATTCGTCTCTTGTTAAATAATAGTCCATTTTTGGTACCTCCTATTTCTTTTTCTTGAATAAATTTGCTATATATTGAGCACCGGCAGTTATTTTCTTTCCTGCTTCGCTTCTGGCATTATCCAGTTTCCCCATTGGAGTCTTTTTATAATCAGCCACAGCTTTATTGTACTCATTAAGATACTTCTGGTAATTTGCAGCTCTTTCAGCTTTATTCTCTGCATTAGCAGCGTCTAAATTACCCTTAGCGGTACCAGCTTTAACGGCAGCCTCAAACATTCTTCGATACTCATCTTTACCCCAATCGTCAGCTAGCTTACTATATTTCTTACCATCTTTATAAACATAACGCCACTTACCATTTTTGAAATACCTGGATATGTATTTGTGCCCAGGCATTTCCCAGCCCTTATTTCGATGCATTAAATATTCGGACATAATGCACCTCTTTTCTACAAGTCTGATAACTTCTTCTGATAAACACCGTTAATAAACTGATGTGTTGCATATGTTGAATTCGGATCAATCTTGGCAATCTTATTAGAATACTTATTGATCAAAGACTGAGCTTTCTGAATCTTAGCAGCGTTCCTATTAGCTTTATTCGTCATCTTCGATGCTTTTGCCGATAAAGCGCCTGCTTTAGCAGCTAAACGCTGAGATTTAACTTCTAATTCAGCACGTTTCTTATCACTCATAAGCCAACTATTAACTGCCTTGTTATGCAGTTTATTAGCCTTTGCCTGCAGACGATTAGCTTTATTCATCTTACGATTACTTCTAGCCAATTTACCTGCTTGACGATCTATACGCTTCTGATACTTATCAATTTTTGCTTGCTGCTTTAATATTTTTCTTTCTAAGACACCGTATCTTCTACGGCCTTCTTCTGTTAATGAACCGTCCTCGTTTTGGAAACGCCTAAGTCCACGTTTTTGACCTTTGATACCGTAATGGTACAAATAATCAGATCTTGTCAAATAATAAGCCATGCCTGTACCTCTCTTTTTTTTATTTCTTAAAACTATCGATAAAGTCTTTTAAATAAGTTCCGGTTGGTTTATTTATCTGCTGGACTTTAATAGAAATAGTTCTAATAGTATTTAAAACTTTTGAAACAAATTTTTTGCCTTTCTGATAAATGCCGTTCAAAGTATTATTAATATCTTTCATCGTAGTGTTACTTCTGCTGATGCCAACTGTTCCACCATTTTGATTTCTATTCATACTTACTGTCCCGGTTAATACATTATAACCTTCGCCAACTGGACCAATACCAGCAGTACGGCCTAGCTGAATCTGAGCAACATTACCATTGACCATTCTTTTGTTTCTTCCAGTTTTTGCATATCTATAGTATGTTTTGCCGTTCTTTACGTATTTGCTAATATACTTATGTATACGTCGTGACATACCATTAGCATGTTTCAAATAGTCTTCTTTTGTTAAATAATATGCCATGTACCAGTCTCCTTATTAGAACGAATCTTTATTGTGCTTAAATGCGACAAACGCATCCATCATAGCCGCTACGCAGTCTATCTTCTGATCAGACCGTTTCTTATAAAGTTTCCTATTACCGTTAGTATCTTCCAAAACGATACAGTTACCCATTGCAAATGACATGATTTGTTCATCGAATAATAAAAGTCTCTCTTCTGAGAGCTTCTTTAATTCGCCTAACGGCACGGATTCTGTACGAGCACCTTGCGGAACCTTTTCAACCCCATAAGGCCCTCGTTCAACTTCCCAACGATCAACAAATTCTTTTGCATTGTATGGGTCAAACCCAAAACAATTCACCGTATAATTATGAGCATCAATAAAATGATCCAGATCATCGTATACCTGCATCATATCCAGAATTGCTCCATCCATTACTATCAAACTGCCTTCACGAATAAAGTCGTCGTATTTGGCACGCATTGCTTGAGGTAATTTATTATATGTAAATGCCGTAATATAGTTTCTGGTTTTAACACCAAAAGCTTCACCACGAATAGGAAACAAAAATGTAAATGCGCAGAAGTCATCACCCTGCGACATATCTGCCCCCATTGAACAAACCATTCGATCAAACGAATGATGATCATGAGGTAATGTTTCATCATAAGTGAAATAATAGGTATAACCTTCCATAGGTATACCAAATCTTTTTGCAAGGATATCATTTCTTTCTGATGGAACTTTTTCAGCTTTGGCTACTTCTGCTTCATAGGTCTCATATGTAACCGTTATACCCAAATTAGGATTAGCCTTACGCCATAAAGCTTCATCAGCTACTTCGTCTACCGAATCTAATTTGTAATACCAAATCGAAACTCGTGGATTAACATACTCACCTTTAAGTATATCCATAAGCTGCATTTTAATCGTGTCACCTGGTCCATTTCTGACTGTGCCTTCGGAAGAAGTAGCTACAATCAAATAATCATTGGGATCTTCTGGATTACCTTGCTCTTTCGTGCAAGATTGTTCAATCGCGCCGATAACATCTTCTCTGGTATCGCCAGACAGCCACTCGTCTATAGTCGCCATTTTGACTCTATAACCTTGAAGCTTGTCAACGCTCATCGGTCGAATCACAATTGATGAACCCGTTATAAAATTCTGAATGCCTTTCTTGGTAGAGGCAAGTTTTACACGGTCCATCTTATTGCCAGTTGTGTTTTGTAAGGAACCATAAGTTAATAACTTAATATACGGTCCTCTAGCTTTATTAATAGCAATCCTTATTGGCGAAAGAACTTCATCAGATTGCGCCATAGTTGGTGAAGTAACAACTTGAAGATTCGCACTCTTATCACAAACTAGATGATATGCTTGCAAAAATGCCGAATACATGGTTTTTGCAGCACCTCTTGAAATGATTAAAAATTGTTTTACTATTAAACGTTTCTTAATTACTTTTTTAATGTAGTGTCCGCCAGGTCCATCTGGATTTGGTTCAAACACACTACGCTCTATAAAATAATACCAACCAAAAATCTGTTCAGCCCACAGTTTAAAACTGTCGAGCATTTTAACCGGATCGCCATTGGTTAATGTTAGCTCTGCTTCGCAGAACTTGACGAAACCATTCATGGCATCCTTATCGTAATAAATACCGCGATCAGCTATGAGATCATCTATACGATTCATTTCCATAGAGATCTCTCTATTGACAGGTATCTTTCCGCTCATTACGTCATTTCTAAACTGCCCGTAATAGATCGGAGTAGCAGTATTAGATAATGCCATAGTTTTTACTCTCCTTATCTAAAGGTTCGCGGAGTTCGGTGGGCCTAGGTCTTTGGCTATTTGTGCCATAATATCATCCACCAAGGTTTTACAATTGTTACTCTCATAAAAAAAGAGACCTGCTATTAGTCTCTTCAGTAAGCTTAAACGTTACTGTCATGACGGGTATCCCAAAAAGGGCTCAACCGCGTATACCTTATAGTACTTAATTAACCGTTAACGCTAACCCCCAACGGTCTCTTATTTTTTGTATCGTATTCAACAGTCACTACATGACCGGACAACCCATCATTTGAATCATTATCTCCATAATAGTCAAATACTGCTGTGCCCCTATCATATATAGACACTGATTGCAATTTTGCGTTCTTTGTAAATAAATTCTGTGCAGTTTTATCAGTAAGCCAAGCACCTGACAAATCTTTTAATGCTGCGTTTTTAGCTGATCTATTAAACTCTGCAAAATTATCTTCCACACGTTTTGCTGTCTGCATATCAGATTTGATTCGTTCAGCAGATTTTGGATTATCTCCCGCACCATAACTATCAATAATAAGTTCAGTAGCTCCATGACGTTTTGTATAGTAATTTTCGTCATACTGTTTGTTTCTTATCCATCCAGCTTTTTCTAATTCCACGTGTTTTGGCTTTGCCTCTTTAACCAATTGCTCTTTACGCATTTCTTTTTTGGCTTTCGCTTTACCAATAGCTCCAACAAGCATTGTACCTAAACCAGCTCCAAGTAACCATTGGCCACCGGTTGCAACAGTGGCAGAAGCTAGAGTAGCCGCATAAGCCACATTTGACATGCTATTCATGAACGCTGCAGCAGAGAGTACCGCACCAGCTGTTCCACCAGCGTACGCCGCTAAGCCAGTCTTAGCGATAGATTTACCGGTTTTTAACGTGTGCTCAGAATATTCTAATCTTCTTCTAGCTTTACCTTCTTCAGTCCAAGTACCATCCCCAAACTGATATCGTCTAGAGCCCTTTTTTTGGCCTTTAATGCCGTAATGATATAGCTCATCTTTTGTTAAATAATACACTGTCATCACCTCACTACCAAATTTTTCATATCGCCTATAAACTGACGGCCTGCATTAACAACTCTTTTATATGCCGTATCAAGCTGACCTAAAGGAGTTCTCTTAAATGCTTTTTGCTTGTGAATATAATCAGTCATAGTTTGGTCAATCTTTTGAGAAAACAATGATCCATTTTCTGCAGCTTCTCTTCTCGCTTTATTAACTCTTTCTTCAGCAATCTTTAAATCTTTATATTCTTTCATTCCCCATTCGTCATAAAGCTTTTTAGCAAGTTCATGTTTTGCCTTATTATACAGGTAATGCCACTTGCCATTTTTAAAATACTTGCTAATATACTTATGGGACCTTGAATGTCTAAGTTCATTCGGCATGTACTTCTTGAATCTATTATTGTCGCCTATATTTATCTCAGAAAGATCAACTCCATACTCTCTAGCTCTTTTTAAAATTGCTCGAGCGAGTTCCATTTCATACTTAGGCTCAACATAGTTAAAGAATCTTATTGCCGATCTTACATGATCAGCATCTGTCAACGGAAATTTGTTCTGCTGAGGAACACCAAACTTTTTGTTATCAATATTATTCGCCATAAAGACCCTCGATCTCCCCAACATAATTATTGGTTATAAATCCACGCCATTCCAATTCAGCTATAGATTGCTCCAGAGCATCCATCATGATCGATGATGCGGGCGGGTCGAACAGCAAACGAGTTCTTAATGCTACCCATCGAATAATAGAATTCAATGCAAGCGGTTTTTCACTATTCAGTAAAAGTTCATCCCACTTTTTAGTATTATCACGAATCTCAAATACTCCATCAGTAAGTCCTTCCTGGTAAAGGATGAAAAATACAGAATTGATTGTTAATATTAAGTCTCGATCAAAGTCATGGTTGTCTCGATCGATTCCTAACTGTTCTTTCACAGTATCTAAAATACTATCATCCATATTAAGTCCTCCTTTTCCAAGGTGCAGTATCGTTAGCGCTACGTTCTTTATAAAAAAGCAAGTCGATATCTGACTCACTTCCGTAATGAATAATGTTATGGGTATTTAAAGTTGTTGTTACTAAATTGTTAGGATCAAACACGATTGGTCTGCGTTGCAGTACATCTTCAGCTGTGATCGGATTAATATGATGGATCAGTACATTGCCATAAATATCATAGCCATCACAAGCTAAGTCGCATCCATTGTCTCTTGTAATAATATAAGGACGAAGATTACGCCACTCATAGCATTTATACAAGATCTGATTTAAATAACGCTGATATCCAAATGTGTCAACCGCTACATCCCCAAACAACATAAGGTAACGTAATCGATCCTCAAAATTATCAATTGCTTTTAACTCGTCATAAGACTTAATAGAATCTCGGATCATCGTTATCATCCTCATCATCATTAGTTTCGTTATGACCAGTATAAACAAGATAAGCTTGCATACCTTGTTCGAATAGTTCTTCAAATTTCTTGGAAGTTTGTAATGACTCAGTCTTAGCAACAAGCAATTGATTCTCTCTTCTAACTTTTTCTAATTCAAGTTTAGCTTTAGTTGAACCTAGCTTGAGGAAATGAGTGGTTTCTTGTGAAGAAGCAGTTCCATTTCGTAATCTTTTCTCCACTAAGTCCATAGCTAAAGCGATCATTTGTTGCTCTCGGCCTTCATCTGTGATTGCCGTTCTGAGTTTTGGCTTTTCCTCTTCCACAACCAAATGCCTTTTGGCCATGTTCTCACTCCTTTCTATACAATTTGTGTATACTTTGTATAGAGTTTTAGTATAGTTTATGAGGCATTAAATACACATTTTGCAATATGTAATAGGAGAGTAAAAAGCCCTTACATCAAAAGAATACTTAATACCTCGTAAGCTATACTAAAAACCCCATAAACGTCACTCAGAAACACTGCCGGGGATTAAATATCTTTTTAAAAATTCCCGCCGGAGAATTTCTTGAG
>Ga0256407_10002576_pt1 | contig 34318 bp, 26 predicted proteins | sample RumenRJG_04DNA_FD_193489 | JGI IMG/M metagenome (GOLD analysis project Ga0256407, IMG submission 193489) | Bovine rumen microbial communities from Lethbridge, Alberta, Canada - RJG_04 | ecosystem: Host-associated > Mammals > Digestive system > Stomach > Rumen | place: Canada: Alberta...
GTAGAGCGAATTCTATCAGACTTGCCCTAAGTAGCCGAATCTTATTTCTATCTTGTATCTCTGAGGCGATATCTTGTTGGAGCAACAACGAACACCAGGGCTTATAACAAGTGTTCATGAAATCGTCGTCAATACTCAATGCCATAAACCCAAATCTAGTCAAGACAAAAACACCATTCGCATTTTCTGTCCCTTCGTAAACAGGGAATAGAGACAAGAGCTCCACCAAATCATTCTTTAACTCCGTTTTACGCATCTGGGATATAAAGGCTTTATAGTCTTCATATAACTTTATGTCGTGTTCCGTCTTTGGAAATCTGTTATATACAAAGTTCTTGTCTATTTGGTTCATATTTACCAATGGTACTTTTTAATGAGTTGCTTAAAGACTGGTTCATCGGATAAAGATGCAAAGAGTAAGGCGCAGGTACGGATTTTCAGCACGCCTAATTTACTAAACACTTCATAAATAGGCTTATCACTATCCAATAGGACTTGAAAGGCTCTGATTAGCCTTTCTTTGAGGATAGGATTCTCGATATATGCCTTCGCTTCCTCTCGTCCATTGAGACCATAAAAGTCTGTTAGCTGACTGGTTCCAGATCTTTTCAGCTGAGGATATACATATCGAACCCAACACTCAAAAGAGGGCTTTCCTTCTTGAATTTCTCTAAGAGCCAGTTCATACAGGGTGTTATCACCCCTCTTGCCATCTTGTGCCGTTATGAATCTTTGTAAATCTCCCATTGTCCCTCAGTCTTTCAATCCCAGTTTCTTCATCTTATCATCATTGAGATTCAAAGGCTTGATCCACATATAATCGGGATACTGGCCCAGCACGAAGAGGGTTACAGGACACAACCAGATAAAGGCTCCAAAGGAATTGGCAGCCACGAGGTCTACTTGATAGTGGGCACCTCCTGTAATGCTGGAATCTTGTTTCTCAATGCGGAACCAGCCTTTGGGCATTTTATCAGAGACAATGTTTACACATACCTTGATTTTTGTATGTGTCCCATCGTAAGAAAGAAGCTCGCACAGATCATCGGCTCCTTCTACCATCATCAGGTTATGATGATCAAAAGGCCAATCGGGATAGTCCACGTACCAGCAACCATCATCTTCTTTGGTGAAGGAGATGGTGTACTCGTCTTTCTTGCCAAAATACTTCTTCGACATCATCGAAGCTGCTTTCATCAAATCTGTAATTGAATAGTCCATTAATTGTTTATTAAGTTAAACCTCACATTATATAATGCCAAAAACTCTGAAAAGGTAAACAACTATATGTTAGAATTCCAAGCGGAAGCCTTTTTCTTTCATTTCGTTATAGCTCTCAGGGTTGAACTTGTAGAGGAATGCCACCTTCTTATTGGGCATAGGTAGCGTTTCATCGAGCTGGGTCAGAATACCCAGTTTCAGCATCTTGTTGCAGAAGTTGCGCCTATCGAACTTCACGCTGAGGATGGCCTCATAGAGGTGCTGCAGCTGAGTCATCGTAAACTTCTCAGGCAACAGTTCGAAGCCGATGGGCTCAAAGTGAATCTGACGGCGCAGTTCATTGGTAGCCTCACGAAGAATCAGATCGTGGTCGAAAGCCAGCGAAGGGACTTTGTCGAGCGGGAACCACTGGGCTTTGGCTGCATCATCGCCAGCCTTTACTTCGCTGATACGCACCAAAGCAAAGTAAGCAATGGTGATGACTCGTTCACGGGGGTCACGGTCAACTCCTGAGAAGGCATGGAACTGATGGATATAGGCATCATTCAGGCCAGTCTCTTCAAACAGTTCGCGCTTCGCACCCTGCAGAGCTGTCTCATCCATTTTAAGGAATCCGCCAGGGAAGGCCCAACGTCCCTTAAACGGTTCTATCCCGCGCTCTATCAGCAGTACATTGAGTTTTGTTCCGTCGAATCCGAAAATCACGCAATCCGTGGTGACACACGGATGCGGATATTTGTAATGATACTTTAGTTCTTCCATTGTATTTACTATTTATTATTGATTACAAACATCATTGAACCGGTCAATCACATCAACCAACGGAGGTTCAAGTCTGTCAAGGCATTCGCTAAGAATCTCATCAGGTACTTCACAGACAGCTGCTGCAATACCACCGGCAATAGCCCCTTGGGTATCGGCATCACCCCCCAGAGATACGGCTTCCCTAATAGTCCTTTCGTACCCCTTAGGCGAAGAGATATTCTTCATTGCACAATAAATTGCCTCTGGAACCGAACCTTGACATGTTACGTCAAAATCGTAGTCCCGCTGTATGGTCTCCCAATTCTCGCTTATTTTTTCAAGGTCATAGAAGCAATGATTCTTCAAGAATGCCTTTCCTTTTTCAGAGTACTCCCCACTTCGTAACAAATATATCATGGCTGCAACTGCTTGTGCTCCTATGATTCCTTCAGGGTGACTGTGAGTAACTTCTGCTGAGATTTGAGCCAATTGAAGTGCTTCTTCAAACGATTTGGCATAATAACCACAGGGACTCACACGCATGGCAGAACCGTTTCCAAAAGAATTGTATGGCTCCGTCCATTTGTTTTCCAACCACCTTCTGAACATGCCACCATATCCGGCATGAGGATATTCCTCGCCATAACGATGCATGATTTTAACCAACTGCTCATGAGAATGTTTAGGATCGTCCACCAGCCACTCTGCTACGGCACAGGTCATCACAGTGTCGTCGGTAAATTTTGACCGTGGGGTGAACAACTTGAAGTTCATGTCCTTTGTCTTGTGAAACTCATAGGCTGAACCAATGATGTCACCACAAACAGCTCCGATAATTCCTTTGTTTTGCATTCTGTTCTTTTTAGTAGTTTATAACCAGTTATCTATTCTCAGTATAACAGCTTAGGCTGCGTTTTGCAAGAGTTTTGCGCATCTTTAACTGTATTTTAACACAATTCTATGCGGCAACGGGCAGATCCTTAAAATCCTCCCCTTCTTTCATCATCTCCATCATTCTCCTCAATACCTTATTTTTCTTACTCTTCACACTATTACCATTCCTATATCCAACTCTCCTCGCAATCTCTTCCATTCTACATCCATCCACATAATAACTCTCCAAAATCATCCTATCTACTTTCTTCAACTTTTTCCAAACCATATCCAACCTTTCAAAGATCTCATTCTCACTTCCTTTCTCTTCCATCACATCAAATATCTCCTCAATTCCTCTTTCATCATCCTCTTTCATCTCATATCCTCTTTCCATTATCCTATCCAAACTCTCAATATCCTCATTCACCTTCCTCAAATAATGCATCCCAATATTCCTACAAATCCTAACCAGATAACCAACCAAACTCTTTTCTCTTAACTCAAACTCCTTATCCATCATCTTTTCCCATAACACCAAACAACCATCATCATAAACCTCTTCTAAATCTTCAAACCTTAAACTCTTAAACCTTCCCATCAATCTCATCAACACATTCTCTCTTTCACCATCCACCACCTTATTAAATATAAGGCTACTAACACCCAGAAGCCCTCTCTTTTCTTCCATCAGAGACAGCTTCTCAACATTTTCATTCTCAAAACCACTTACCTTAATTCTAACTACCATTCTTTAAATTTTTAATTATTGCGTAAATTTCACGCTGCAAAAGTACAACAAATATTTTATTCCTGCAAGCTTTTCTGCGTATTTTTTACGCAACTGATTACTTTTTTCCGATTTTTGGCAATTTATTATGCCTGATGGTGGGTAAAAATGAAGAAAAATGGAGATTAAAAGGATGAAAAGGAAATTTGAGTGTACAAGAGAAAATCCGCTTCACAGCCAATTGTCAAACCTTAACTGCAGTCTTATTCAAGAGATAACAGTCAAAGGATTCCTTTGTGACGAAGATTATGAATTGCTGACAAAAATGAGCGGAGAAACCGGTAATCTGAGAATACTAAATCTATATGAAGTTTGCGAGACAGATTGCCAATGTGAGAACAGTTACGGAAAGCCTGAACAAAGAAAGATCGAGGTTGCAGATAATGCTTTTGAGGATAGCATAAGGCTGGAAAAAATCATTCTGCCAGCAAAACTGGAAGCTATCGGAAGTCCGACTTTCGGTGGCTGCACTAATTTAGAAGGAGTTGATTTCCCGGAATCGCTTAACTCAATTGGCTCTGAAGCGTTCCTGGATTGTCCCAAATTAGGTGAAGTCTATATATCTAAAAATCTAAGTTTGGGCGAGGTTTACAGTCATGCATTTTCTGCGTCTGCGGACAGCTTTGTCTGCGATTGGGACCGATGGCCAGTAAATAAGGATGGAGAGCCAACCTACACAGGCGATGGGTTCGGATACTTTTCCTATAACGGAGTTTTGTTTTTCGGCTTCGTATGGGATGAATGTATCGAATTAGAAAAATACCCTTCAATGAATGATCGGAGCACATATCAGATACCTTATGGTACCCAAATAATAAAATATGGTGCATTTAGCAATTGTAAGTTTCTGCATAAGCTAATCTTTCCTGAAACGTGCGGAGTGATTACGGAAGGTTCAATTTGTGGCTGTCCTGAATTGGAAACTCTAGTGTTTAGGAGGCAAGGATTAGATGGTGAGAGAGTTCATCACATGGATTTGTATTGGGGAGACGTGATAACAAATTGCCCCAAACTCAAAGACATATATTTGTATGCTGAGAATCCTGAGAACATTGCCTTTGGTGTTTTTGAGAAATTGGATAATATGAGTGAGATAGTACTTCACGTTCCATGCTTCTGTGCCAAGAAGTACAGGGATTATGAAGAGGAATATTGTTCTATGTACGACTACAATGATAAGAAATATGTAAAGGTATGGCGCAAGTTCAAGAGCATCGAGGAGTTTGATCCTGTTGATTTCCTTGAAGATGGTATATAGTGTGTGATTTTTACGCAATTGATTACTTTTTCCTTGTTTTTGGCAATATACTATGCCCGCTATTGGGTAAAATATTAAAAATAATAGGTGATTTATGATGAAAATTAATGTTTATTCGGAGAAAAGTGGTAACTTTGCTTCAGATTCAAAAATGAAGCCCATGATTATCATTGAGTCCAAGAAAAAAACGCTTGAATCGCTGAAGGCTCAGTATCCTGATGCGATGATCATCGACGTGACGAGTCATGCCCAGGATGAGTTCGTCAAGTTCAGTCCCTTCTATCCCAATGGTGGTATTCCTGTTCCGTTTACCGATGACATTGCAGTTTCAGTAGAGGGGATCTGGCAGGGCCTTAAGGTTTTTGAGGATGCTGATGTGGATACATCCTTTTTCTCAAAACGAGACATGAAGAACCTGAAACGTACTGTCAGAAAGTATGGTCCCTGTCTCGGACATCGCAAGGGAGTGCATGGCGAAGAACTGTTAGGCTACATTGAAGCTCGCAAGCTTATTTATCTGCCCTGTTATAAGTGGATACTTGAAAACAAACTTCAGAAGTTGGTTGCAGCAGTACGTATCATTTCGAAAAACAAGCCCGTGGTATTGCTCGATTACAATACTAACCCAGATGTGAACAATCCGAAGAAGCCTCTCTCACATGCTTCATTGATTAAGGCATATATCGAAGGTAACTATCCTGAGTGACATCAGGCTTCTTCTCCTATAAGATAGAAAAACCGATGATTGTTGTTTATGCAACATTCGTCGGTTTTTCTTATTTCACCAGAAATGCTTCAGGTCAGTTGCTTTGAAGTGGAAAACGGATAGTATCAAGTTATCCATTACTGCGTGGCCATATTTCCGAGCAAAGTCAGTGAGTTTTTATATAATTAATAATGATACCAATCTCTCTGTCCATAAAGGGAACAGGGACGATGTTGTAATTCGAGAAGTCTGGATGCAAGACAACCAGATTCAATCTGCTAATTTTGATGCCGTAGTTTTTCTCCAGCATATACCGATAGAGATTCTGCTGAAGACAGTAATGATAAAATGACGTATCAGGAAGATGCTCCAACCCATTGATGCCTTTAGACCATTGATTGGTCTCATTCGGATCAACCTTGTTGCTACGCTTCCAGTCGTATAGCTCGTATGTGCCATCAGGACGGGCGCAAATCAAATCGACAGTCCCTGCCATACGAGCCTCCTTGTCATAGATGCACCATTCTGTTCTGAATGGCTGATAGGTCGTGGCTTTGTCAAAAGCCTTGAAGAATGACCATTCTTTTGAAATATCAACTCGCTTGTTCAGTTGAAGGAATTTTCCGTTGTATTCCACATCGCACTTGTAGGTCTGTGGCTCTGTCTTGTCGTTCAAATAGTTCTCAATCTGTTTATGAAGGAATGTTCCTGCCTGACTTGCAATAGAGCCTCTGGCATCCCATTCTTCCCTGAGCTTGGCTGCTGCCACTAAGTCGCCACTGCACTTTCTGATGCTGACAACCTCTGCATTGAAAGGCTCAAAGAACATGGCTATCACAGAACTTACTGGTCTCATTTCTCCACCACCTATCACATTATATGTATGACTAACTTCCTCAAATGAGATAAGTTTATCCTGTGCAAACGTAATGTCAGAGCCATTGATGTTCCTGCGAACCATCTCCTTTTTTCCCGGTTCCGATACGACAGGCTTCTTAGAAGTCGTATTGGCACGACCAGTAATGAAGTATTTCTCAATGCAATCCATGAAGGGAGTCATTTGGGTAGGATAGCCCCAGGCATTACGATCAGTGTAGCTGATACATAAGCGCTTCTTTGCACGTGACAGTGCTACATAGAACTTACGGGCATCTTCCTTTCTGTCAATTTCAGCTTTGGCTACTTCTTCAGGTTCATATCTATATGGAGCTGCTAATATCTTATTGACCATGTAGTAAGGATATGTACCATCATTGGCTTCTAAGATAACCACATTATCAAATTCAAGTCCTTTGCCTTTATAGACCGTCATAATGAAGATACGGTCATGGATAAGGTCTTCAGAATTTACCAAGTCACCTTCGCTGATGCTGGCCGTCATATCGTTGATATGGTTGCATATTTCATCAAAGATGGTCTGTTCATGCTCGTAGTCCACCCATTCCGACTGGACAAATTGGAGAAATACATTGAACTTATTACCCAAATCTTGAATCAACTGCATAGACACCATTTCATCATAGATGGTCATCAATTCGTCAGCAATGGTTCTACCAATTGTCTGGACGGGCTGATAGAGGTGATCCTGCAGGTTCTCAATCAGAGGTAGCAATGGCATCATCTTGGCAATGACATTCTTCACCTTGATTTGTGAGACGAATGCCTGTTGCTGTGGAATGATGGATTGTGATTTCTGATAACAATAATCCACCAAGGCTTTTGTGGCTGCAATATCCTCATCGGCAAGATGTGAGTTCTTTCCTTCGAGTTTCAGTTCCTTCAGCAAGAATACCAGCTTATACATGCGTAGGTTTGGTTCTACACATTTGATAAGATGCAGAGAGTCGTATATGTCGTAAGTGACCAACTCGTTCAATTCTCTCTCTACATTCTTCTGAAGAATCCTGTAGTCGTAGTTGACATTGTGACCGAGAATAGGGCAATCACCGATATAATCAATGAACATCTGCAATCCTTCGGCTCTGCTATAATGGGGATTATTGGCATATGCTTCCAGTAGAGGATTGTCGATGTCTCCGAGCTTTGCCGGTATCTCTTTATCAGTATTCAAGAAGACAACAAAGTCTGAGCCAGGAACTCTTTGCCCTTTGTTCACTTTGAAAGCCGCTATCTGCACAATATCATCTTCCAATACGTTGAGTCCTGTAGTTTCCGTATCAAAGAACACAAATTCCTTCGTTTCGTACTCTTCATTGAAACGAGCCACATACGACTTTTCCGAAAATAGGTCAGAAGGTGTCATCATCAGGTTCTTCAGTTTGGCAAGGAAACCTCTGGCACTTGCACCAGTTCTTATGGCTCCAATACCATGAAGGAGTCTCGCCCATGCCAGATTGTTGAAATCGTTGGCATTGACACAGAAGAACGAAGAGATGGTCTTGTAAGATTTCGTTTTGAACATATCTGTACCTGAAATCTTAAAGTGAGTGATACCCTCGCTATTCAGTTTCTCGCTGATCCTGTCTGCTGCGTCGTTTGTTGGTACAAGGATGGCCACTCTTTCGTCATCGTAGCGAAGATAGTATTCTATCATTCGGGTGATGCGTTCGTCCTCATCTTCTATTGAAGGATTGCCAGTGAGAATGAGGTCAAGCTTTTCATGCTCGATGTCACAAGTAGATTGCGGCAATAAAGACGGATCTACGTCAAGTTCCCTCTCTGCATAGGTATTGAATATGTCGAGGAGATACCTGGGTGAACGATAGTTCATGCCAAGTGTCATGATATGACCAGCACACCTTTGTTTCAGTAGTTGCAGTTGGCCGAGCTTTGCACCAAGAAAAGAGAATATGGCCTGTTGCTCATCACCAAGATACATAACCGTAAACTCCTGTGAGTTGTCAAGGAGTTCATCAATGATGGCTGTCTGCAGGGCATTCAAGTCCTGCACCTCATCCACTTGAATCCAGTGGTATCTCTTGTATTCATGCGCTGTGTCTTTGCGCAATCCCTCATAAGCCAGTATCAGGATATCGGAGAAGCTGATGATATTACGTTCTGCCTTGTACTGATGATAAAGCAGCGCATACTTTACCATCTGGTTCATACTGTCAATCTTGTCAGGATCAAAATTCGCATTCTTTGCGACCTGATAATAACGGTCAAACTGTTCTGGCAGGAAGATGGCAGAAGAAGGATGGTTCAGTTTCCGCTGAGTGATGTATGCGTCGATGTTGTCTACAAGAGAGACCTTCATCTTGTCAGGACTGCCTTTCTTGTTAAGGAATAGGGTGGGATCAAAACTCAGCAAAATGTCGGCCAAGTCATCTTCATCGATAATGGATGAATTTTCTGGAACCAAAGCGTTATTGTATAGGAAGTTTGAGCAATATCTATGAACGTTCCCAACGAAGATATTACATGCTTCCTCACCAACTTTCTGTCTTACCCTGTCGCGCATACCTCTTGATGCACGGTTCGTAAAGGTCAGACACAACATGTCCTCAAAGCCTACGCCTTGCTGCTTTGCCCTTACAATACGCTCAGAAAGGATGTCAGTTTTTCCGCATCCTGGAGGGGCAAGTACAAGGTAGTAGCCACCATTGGCATTGATTGCCTTCAACTGTTCTTTATCGTATGTCTTCATACCTTTATATATTGGTTGCAGCCAGTCGCAGACCGACCAATTTGTTCTTAAATATAGGATTCATGCTAAATCGCTTGCTGACACGGCAATTCATGGGCTTGTCATCCCAGCTGCCGCCACGGTACACTTTAGCCACGCCTGATGCTGGGCCTTGGGGATTAACCCTTTCACCATTGTTAGCGTATGAGTTGAAATACCAGTCGCTGCACCATTCGGATATGTTTCCGCACATATCATACAGTTCAAGCTCATTAGGCAGTTTGGTCTTAACCTCATGGCTTTGAGATTGGCTGTTCTCTTTGAGCCATATATAGTCAGACTTGGCATCATCATTAGCTCCAGCATATTTGTTGTGCTTTGAGTATTGACCGCCACGAGCAGCATACTCCCATTCTGCCTCAGTCGGTAGCCTGAATCTTATGCCTGTCTGAATGCTTAGCCTCTTGATAAACTCTTGACAGTCTTCCCAAGACACTCTTTCTACTGGCAGATTGTCACCCTTGAAATGACTGGGGTTATCTCCCATGATAGCACTCCAAAGGGCTTGTATTACTGGTATTTCGGCTAAATAGAAACTACTAACTGATACTTGTATCGATGGCTTTTCATCAAAAGCGGCATATAAACCCTGTTCTGGCGTTGCTCCCAAATCGAAAGTTCCCCCCATGATACTTACCATTGCAAAAGATATATTACCAACAGATACAAAGTGCTTGTCTATAGAAACCTCTTCCTCCTCTTCGTCAAGTCCTTCTGGCAATTCTCCTTGCCAACCCATACCATAGCATATACAATCCAATACATACGCGACATGTTTCTTTTGGAACCCTTCTTGCTCTAGTTGAAAAGAGAGATTGCTTATTTTTAGTGACCTATCAGAAGTGGCTTTCAAATCAAGTTCCAGAATCTGCCGACCATATCCCATCTGAAGAAATGTTTGCATAATCCGTTTTGTCGCTCTTATATCAAAAGCATGATAATCCGAGAGAAAATTAATGAGTTTCTCTTCTGCAATCAGATCCTTGCCATATTGATCAAGGATAGTATGTATGGCATTGTATAATTCCATATTATTTCATTCTTTCAACATCACGTTTTAATAAATCAATAGCTTCAACATCTATGTCTTTACATTGTTGTGCAATACTAAAATGAGTCATTGCCTCAGATTTTGTTCCTTCTATTTTATTGTTAGCAATCAAACTTGCCAAATTATAATGGCTAATTGCAGAGTTGGATCTTCTAAGTATTTCAACGGCTTTTTGGAGGTTATCTGGCTTTTTGTAGCTATCTTTCAACAAATAAGTTACATATTCCTCATTATCATTTGACTGACATGCCTTTGCCCAATTTTCTGTTGCTTTAAATTGAATGTGATTACCACCCCAACTATCAATATTTGTCGTAAGTTTCTTATTTCCAATAATTGGGGCCGTCCCAACATAGGAAACTTTACTGATAACAGATGAAAAATAGTTCAATAGGTTATTCAAGTTGCCTATTTCTACTTCCTTTGGCGCATAGTTTGGGAAATTCCCATGGTAAAAAGTATACCATTGACATTCCGGGAAATACAGTAAATCATCATCATAATAACCGATAGATTTTGATGGAGGAAGAACTAGATGGTCTTTCCACCTTAATTCCATTCTCGCAAATCTTCCACATTCTTTTATAGATTTCTCAGATGGAACGAAACCAACAGAATCACATCCTAAATCACTAATTTCTTTTGTTTTAAAAATGATATGGAAGCCACATCCGCTGCCACTTTTGACAACCCATTGATAATCTGAAGGTAGATTTAAAAGATCAAGGACTTTATTTACATATAGACCAAATATCTCTAAATTGCGATGATTCGGATTTAAGAAATATACGTCATCAAAATCTAAAGCACGTAATCCATTATACCCAATGACCGCTCCGATTCCAGAAGCTTCCTCCCAATCTTGATCACTTATATAATCAACATCTTGTTCTTCATCAAAAAAGGATTTCCAATTAGAATCAGATGGTTCTTTAAATGGATGTCTAAGCTCAACTCCTGTTACGGGGTCATCATATAAATATGTCACTTTGTCTTCTGGCTTTCCTTTTATACATGTGACATTTATTCCAAAATAGTGATATAAATTTGCAAAAAAACGAAGGCGATTATTTGATTTGCTTGTTTTTTCAGAATAAGAATGAGTGTTTCTTAGTTTTTTTAGACTATAATCCGCATTATTTTCCCATGATAACCCATAGGAAATGCTGTCAAACAAGTAATTGATGATTTCTATCTGATAGCCATGTGCTTTAGAAAACTCAGATCTATATTTTATTAGTTCAAGCTCATAAGGTTCATTATGTATTTTAATAGAGAAGATATTCTCTCCATACGACGTTAGTAATTCTTTTAGTATGTTTTTTGCGGAATGGAACTCCGCAAAACAATTAACATCAGCCAAATAATTCACGAGCTTGCTATCGCGAATTAGTTCAAGACCATATTGGGCTAGGATTTCTTTTACTGCTATATGTATATCCATATTAATTATTAATCAAAGAACGACTTAACATCGGCGGGTATTTCTGGAAATGAATACCTAAACCATTGTATGTTTTTTAGTTGTCCTATATTATGAAGGTTTACAATGTGGTCTTTGGACGAAGCAAAATGTGAAAGAAGATCCATATCACCATCATCACCAACTTGGATTCCTATTCTTGTTGCACAGTCGTATTCATAATAGTTACTTAGATCAGCTAACACACTCTCATAGTTCTTTACGGTCTTGCTACCAGAAAGGAGAATAATAATCGGGTCATAAATCCTTTTTACGAAATAGTCCTTGAAACTATTTTTTAAAAGCAAAAATGCCTCAGAAACATTACTCTCTCCATCTCCACAAAAACTTTTCCATTTATATTCCGACAATTTACATGGCGATTCATCAACCCAATGTGTATGCTTGCCATATGTCATACAGGCAATTGCTCCTTCAACATCAGGATTATCGTCAAGAAAAGAAAGTGCCTTAACAAAGCTCGTTATAACTGTGTTGATTAATGAGGCCTTATGATCTGATATTGTATTGGAGGCATCTACAATAAACACTATTGGAAGCTGTCTAATTGGAGGAATTGGGCATAATTCTATGTGAAAGGGCAACTGTGAGTTCAATACCATCGATATTTGCGTAAAGACCCTTTCGACAAGTTCTTTCTTAAATCCTGTTTCTTGAACAAAATCATAGCAAATAGAAGAAAACTTCAAGTCTTCAGCCTTATTTGACAGAAGTTTTCCCATATATCCGAGGCGCACAGCATCTCCAATGATAGTTTTTGCAGGTCTTATCGTATCAAAACCATGATAATCACATAAGATTGAAACAAATCTCGGTTCTGTTATTACTTGTTCTCCGAACTCTTTTACAGCTTTATTTACTGCTTCGTATAAATCCATACTGTTCATAAATTACTGGCAAACGACAAAAGATTCATGATAAACCAAGGGTCAAAACCTTGCATGGTCATACGTTTTTGATTAGCTCCATCCTTGTGTACTTCTATACCATCTGAATATGGAGTAATGCCCACGATTTTGTTGAATGGTACCTTAACACTCTTCTGCTGAGAATAGAAAATCAGATTTTTGTTGGTAACATAGAGGGATCCCGTACCATTAAACTCCATTGAGCTATGCTCTACAGGATGGCCTTTCATTCCGCCAGTCCGATAATAGACTCCCTTCATTACTCGGAAGCTAAAGCCACCGCTTCGGCCAACCCATTCTTTGGTAATCTTCTCTTGATAGAGACTCACACCATTGTATGTCCATAGAATCGTCTCATTTTTACCCAAAATTATAGGAGCCACCATATTAGTTCGTGGTATAATACCTCGTTGAACACTCTTCAATATAGATACTTGCCCCAATTTGCTAATTTCGCTGTTCTGATACTGTGACGGCAAATTATTAACCGGCAAAGCAAGGAAATTCACGTATTCGTCTATCTTCCTCTGCTCGTCATCCGTCAAAAAGCCACTCTTCAAGAAATTTGTGGCAGCCTTATTCAGCACATAGAGATAGGCATCCTCAATGTTTGATTGTACCATTGGGAACTTGCTCAACACCTTTTCGCATCTGTGGTGAGCTGTCTGGAGAGGTAACTGATCAGTGAAGTACTCTACCATGAAGCCCCTCATCAATTTTTTTGTAAATTCGTCAACGGCTCCATCTTTATTGATTTTACTGTATGAAACGCAAACAGCAGCAAGAAATTCATCCATCAACTTCATCGATGATGGAGAAAATGGGCGGTGAATACTTGCAGTATATTGCCTGATAAGTTTGTCAGCCACACTACAGACATCTTCCTCTGATAAGAAAGCGTCGTTAGCCAGTCTGACTTTGGCGCGTTGAACGTCAACGGCAGTTGCCCTCCCTGTAAAGTATGAGCTGACAACAGCCTCGAAGTCGTTCACTCCCTGCTCATGCTTGTCCTCACATTCCTTATGGGCTTTCGAGAACCATCCTGCATCTTTTCCACAATACTTACAAGTACTCATTCTTTTTACTTTTTATTCTTCTTTATGGATAAATGTCTTGAAACCTTATTCGGTTTGTGATTTGACTGGACATGTTTTTTATGTCCTCTTATAAATCTATCCATCTCATCATTAAGTTCTCTAATACGCGCTCTTGCCTTTTTAATAGCATTCTCAGCCTTGTCTTTATCTTTTAGTGCATAATTGAGATTAATTTGCTGGTCTTGACTGAGTTTCTCAGGATTGCCAAAGGAATCAATTTTAGACAGACATGCCTTAAATTTGTCTTCTGCATTATTAATCAGCGTCTGCTGCCACTCTTTTTGGTATGTAATTAATAATTCAAATACTCTCTTAAGATCAGAATCTGAATAGATGCACGCTACTGACATATCATCCTTACTCCCTCTGGCACTTATCTCTGGAAGTGATTTCTTTAACACATTGTTAGCAGTCTCATTCCCTGATTTGATAATCTGCTTATAGAGTTGAATGTAGAAGTTATTCAAAACCTCTCCGTCACCAAAGGAATCATCAAGTCCATCTGAGCCTAAGAATACTGCCAACGGAAACTCTCCATTGCCTTGAAAACAATACCGGAACTCCTCAATGGCGCGAGAATCACATAATGAAGTGGTCTTATTCAGAAAGCATTTTTCATCCCAGGGGATGGGTTGCTGGCATATCAGTTTGCCGCCATCGATGGACATAAATACACATTTCCCATCTCCAATATGGAAAGCGAACCAATAATTGGGCGTTTGGACATAAACCATTAAGGTGCAGCCATAGATCTTTTCAAAAGTCTCCCCCTCTTTTTGGCGCTTTAATTTAAAGTCATCTTGATACTTTTGGTCAACATGTGTACGTTCCCAATCGGTTAAGTCACGTTCGAGCGCATCTTTAGCGATTTTTTCATTCCACTGACTGATGATGGATGAAAAAAGCCATACTAACGCCTTATGAGCATGTTCATCTATCTCATGTTCTTTTCCGTCATTGTTTCCATATTCGGTAAATGACTTGTTTGTAAAGACAGATTCTTGCCCTTTTTCCGTATACGATGAAACGCCCATATTCTCAACAAAAGAGCGGACGGCAAGCTTTGTGATATCTACTGCAAACTTTGCACCGTATTGGCTTCGGAAATATGACTCACCACCATGGCCATCACATACAATGGCCATGGACAGTGAATCATTACTTTCAGCCCAAGCACAGTCTTGACAGGGTTTATCTGTTGACTTATGGCTCTCCCCAGGGCAATAATGATATATTCTATCCATATTGCAGCTGGTTACAAATTAATCCCACTCGTCATATGAGTCACCATTTGCTGGTGTGGGAGCCGCTGCAGTCTCAGCACCTTGAACGTCTGCTGCTGCTTTGTTGACCTCCTCAATCACCTGCTCCTGCTTAGTCGCATCTGTTGCCGATGTGCTCTTACTGCCAATTTGTGAAGATGTAATGGCAATGATGCGAATCATTGTTTTCAGTGCTTCGATATTATGGACGGTAATAACGGCCTCTTGCGCGTCAGTAAACTGCCTAAGAACTTCCTTGTCTGCATCGTCACCAATAGCAATAGCAATCTTGATGGCGTTCTTAAACCAGCTGTTGCCTTGTAACAATTTGAGTCCTTTTTCGAAGTTGTCTGTTGGACCGCCATCAGAGAGCAAAATAATTGCTGGAGCATAGCATCCGCTGGGTGAGGACATAAAACCACCTGTTCTAGATAATTTCTTGTTAAGTTCCTCACAAGCTTCACCTAAAGAGGTAAGACCTTCTGCTTCCACTTGCTGCCATATAAATTCCTTGGCATCTTTCGGCTCATCATAGAGCCACCGTGTACCTGTTGAAAACTCCAATGCTGCCACATTAATCTCAGCATCAGGATTCTCATCGGATATTTCACCAATAATAGGTAAAACATTCTCGATTGCATCATTGACACTGCCGATTTTTGAACCGAGCATACTACCTGATGTGTCAATTAAGAAGAATAACGTCATTTTTCTTCTTGGAATACTTTCATTGTCTACAAGTCCCATAATAATTGAATTTTTAAGTTATTGAATAAATAATTATAATATTTCTCCTTTACTTGTCCCAGTAATGTTTACTTTCAGTCCTGCTTTTACTGGCATGGCCATATTAGGCTCTATTGCTTTGAGCTTACCACTTGGTGTCTCTACCGTCCATTTACTAGAAGTGATATTACGTAATTGGACGGGATATTTATCACCAGGGACACTTACAACATGGATATCTGGCTTGTTATCCAAATCTATATAAATTTTTGTATTTGGAGTAAGCAAGATGTCGCGAGTACCAATACGCAAGATACCAGAAAGCACAAAAGATTTACCGCAATTCATACACTTTGGCGATGCCGAGTCTTCAATAAAGGTCTCCTGATTACATACTGGACATATTACCAGTGTGTCACGTAACTGCTGAATAACTTTTTGCCATTCGGCTTCTATTTTACGTTTCTCTGGATTCTTCAAGCAGTCTTCGCTGAATTCCTTTTTGAATGCATCTCTGAGAATAACAGGAAAAGCTGGCCAGCGGCGAAGAACATTGTTATGGACGCCTCTGACAGGACGATTGGTATTATTCGCCTCGTCATAGATGAACACAGCCTCGCTTCCATAGAATTTCTTTTCATAGCTTTCTGTCATGCAAGGACAGGCGAGGACTCTTGCGCCCTCCAATGGATGATTGCCGTAGAAAAGAAGGAATAGGATGACGGATAATGAGAAACGATCACTAAATTTATCTGGTGCATTTTTCCCAATGACTATCTCAGGCGCCATATAACGTGCCTTCCCCAAAATACCTGATTGGTCTTTTTGGGGAAAAACATTGTCGTTGTCACAAATTAGCACATCACCTGTTTCCGGATGAATAAAGAAGTTGCCGTCATTCAAATCCTGATAGCTATATCCGTTAAGGTGCAATAACTTAAAGCCCTCACAAATCTTCATTGCAGCATTAATCATGGCTTCCACGCTCTTAAATTGCGCCCTTGCAAGCAGATATTGACCAAACTCAAAATAACCTTGTGGACGAAGCTTCATAATGTAGCCATAGCTGTTCTTTTGATTGTATGTCGTTAAATACTCAGGCCAAAGGAATGCATCAGAAGGTGCTCCTTTAGCAACATTATCTTCCAAATTCTTGTAGAACTTCTTGTCAGGTGGATTGATGTACCATTTCAGTGCCATTTTCTGCCCTGCAAGTTCAACCAGATAAACGATGCCTTGACCTCCTCTACCCAGTTCTCTGATAATTTTAGCTTTTGAACCATTTGTCAGACTGACAGAATCATTTGCCTTTAACTCTTTCATATTTTGACATTTTATAGTTATACATTAGAAACCGCCCCCGGACAAATCAACAGATTCTGCCGGACTTAACGAACTTGAATTGCCACAATTTGGGCAAGTTACTACCTCTTCACCATGATAGCAGACTACTTTTTTACAGCGATTGCAAATATAGAATTGCTTAGAACCACAATGAGGGCAGCCATTGAACTCCGGATCATACATCACAGCTCCACGAACATTGGTTTTGTCATATCCTTCCCTTTTAGCCTGGTCAGGATTGATTTTAAATGCCCATGTAAAAGCATAACATCCTTGTTTCGGATTAACTGTTATGCCAAAGGGCTTCTTTGTTTCCTCGCACATCGCCATGATAGCGAATGCCTCTTTATTCAGCTTTGCCATACGCTCTATGCATTTTTTGTTTTCATATATGTCACCATGAACTCCTTACATTTTCGTTTGTCCTGTCTGGACGATGCAATCGAATAGGTGTTATACTTCTCATAGATGTCGAGACCGCGGCCAAGCTGAATTGTCCAACCTGTATCAGTCTTGATGCAGCGATCGTGGAAATCTCTGAACTTGTATTCAAACTCGATACCATAAGCGACCAAGTCATCCTTGATATCATCTAACTTGTCTATAAGATCAGGAATCTTTTCCTCTTCTTCGTTGGTAATAAGTGTTATCTTCAAATCATCAACAGGACGAGTATCTATCAGCATGGTTACAAATTCCATGAAATTCTTGATTTGCCATGAAGCACGGATATATGGGTCTTCGACTGTAATCTCAGTGGCATTTGCCAAATATGGTGCAAACAACTTTTCATAGGTTACACCAGTCTGTCCCATACGGAATGAAAGGTTCTGTTCCCTGAGAATAGGAATTCTTGGACGCTTATCAGACTCTCTTGTTGCGTTGTCATCTCCTTCCTGTGGAGTTTCCTGCATAACTGTTGCATCAGCATCTGTCATCTGAGTTGGGGCGACACTAACTGGAACAATCAAGGCATTGCTCACCTTTTCCAAGGTCTCGACATTGATTTCCATGCCATTCTTAAGATTGATATACTTGAAGAATGCTGGTTCAGCCTTAAATGTCTCATCAATGACATAGAGTTGATCCTTTACACGCTTTCTACTTTCAGCGGCAAAGTCAACTAACTCGAATGCCTCTTCATCTGTCATCTTGCCGTCAGGATATAGCAACTTCATCATTCCTGAGAATGTCTTGCGAATTGCTAAATGGTCACGCTCTGACAGAGAACCGTCGAACTTCGCATATTCTTTCAGGATACCAGTCCAGTCCTTATTACGCATCTCGTGTAGCACAGCAGCAATATAATCAGTAATCAGACCATAACCCTTCGAAAAGCTATCCTTTTTCAGCATTTTGATTTCCCATCCAGGATTGTACAAATGGATTCGATCGAGGAACGCTCCTTTGATGAAGGAAGTCGGGATAGACTCAAACAGGTGGGTATTCTTTAGCATATAAGGCACTGTGTGCTTGGTGTTACCTACGAAGCTCATTGACGCACTGGCCTCATGGGTCCCCTTACCGCGGTTAAATGACTTGTTGGCCAGATAGTTTTGCATGGTGTCAATCAGCACTGCATCTACGGCACGACCTTTCTGCTGCTCAAATTCATCCCACGCTACCACGTCCCAATAACCCACAAGTCCCAGCTCCTCTCGCTTACCAGACATCTTAACGAACAGTCTGGCAGAAGTTACGTCACCACCACTCACCAAAACACCGTATGGTGACAATTCCTGGAACACATGACTCTTACCTGTTCCTTTCGGGCCAAGCTCCACAAAATTGAAGTTATTCTCAACATGTGGCAGCAGACGTGCCAAAGTGATGAATTTCTCACGGCGGTTCATTGGCTCTGGATTAAGACCTACAGTATGCATCATGAAGTCAATCCACTCATCGGTTGTAAAATGCTGGCGTTGGTCAATGAAATCCTGCACATCGATGTTTGAAATCTGGATAGGCTTCAAGGTCTGAATATCCCAACGAACCTTAATATCCTCGCCCTGCAAATAGCCAATGGTGACAATACACCATACGCCATTTCCAGAAAGCAGTTTTGGATTAGCTTTGACATATTGAGTACCAATAGGTACATGAGTAAGTCCCAGGTTGGCAAACTCAGCTTCATACTGGTCAGCTTTCTCATTCAGTGTTGCGGAAATCTTGTCGATGACTCGATAACGGCCAGCTTCGCGAATTTTACCTTTCACTGATTCTGATTCGGCACGGTGGACATAGTTATTCTGAATCACCTGCTTAACCTTCTCCAGACCTTGCTCTATGGCTTCTTCATCATCTGTGGCACAATACTGCCCTAACAGATACTCCAGCACATAGGTCGGAACAGGCAGACCTCCCTTCACTTGGAAAGCGAGGTCTTTTCTTACCACTTTGCCTATAAAGGCATTCATTATTTTCTGCTGTAGAGTCATATTTGTAGCAATTTAAAAATCTTGTTCGATCATTGTATTATTCTTCACTGTCTCTTTAATCAGAGGATTCAGCCTGTCATCAACATCATAGATGCGCAGCTGGAGAACGCTTGATGTGACTGATTTATTCAAATTCAGAGTCACCTCGAACACGCGGTTGTTCAAATTAGCCGAGTCTGCACTATTCAACAATAGTTCCTTCTCAACAGTCACAGGCTCATCGCCATTAAATACCTGGCATACAACCTTACGTTCCATGACTGTCATCGAAACGGCCTCCGACTGGATTAGATGGAATTTTAATCGGCTACTTACCATATTCAGATTATGGCTCATCAGAGATACGCCTACCTTTTCTGTTTTATCGGTCTGACGTTCTCTACTCCTGATAACTGGAATAATCATTTCCTGCAGAGCTGCACCGCCATGAGCAAAGTTATAACCGCCAGGAGCCGCCAGTCTATTAGTGCCAATGGGGACTGCCACATATACAGGTTTTGATGACGAAATGCCAGAAACCTTATTCAACGGCATTTTTACGACACCTTCTACCTGAATCATACTTTCAGTTAGATAGTATCTCGTTTTCTTCTCGATACAGGCCTCGTTAATACTGTGTTTGTCTTTCTCCTCAAATCGAATATCATTATAGATAAAGCCATGATCTGCCGTAACTACGACATTTGCAACATTCATTGTTGCATGAAGTCGTTTCACCAAAGCTGTCAATTGGTTGATGGCAGTACGACAAGAACGTATTATTTCAAACGGATTCTGGGGATGGCTATTCTCATCAATCACATCGTGGAAGATATAAACAAGAGGATGTTTGAAAAGCTCACGATTACTAGTCTGGTCACCATTCATTACATCTTCGTATTTCACGCAGACTGCTCCGTCTTTATATCTAGCTAAATGTGATGTGCGTTGTTCAGTTGTGACAAGTACCTGTCCATCAATAACCATTTCGGCACCTTGCAATTCCATATTACGATGCGGCAGAAGTGCAGTCTTACAGTATTTCGTTTCAGTAGGAAGCATTGCTTTATATGGTACAAGTGTTGCAATATGCTTTTCTTTGGCCAATTCCTGCATCAACTCAACAGCCACTTCATAGCGTAACGCATCGGAAACGATAACTACCTGTTTGGTATTTATGTTGCTCTCTTTATTGAAGAAATCCTCCTGTTTACTGATACTAAGACTATCAAACAGGTCATCTCGCTCCATCACACAAGTCAACCATTCCAGATTAAGCACATTGGTTAGCTTGGCATATTCCTGGTCTAACTGGTTTTTGGCATCATTAATTGCCTGCTCAATAGGATTCTGCTTGGTAATCAGATCGTGATAAGCCTCTAAAGAATGGCGGTAAAACATATCAGCAAGATAAAGGCCATTGTCTTTATCAACGTATTTCTGCACATATTCCTCTGGCGAGTTTAGTTTCATTGTACCAACAGTTTTGACTTTCTCGTAATAGAGAGCTACCTGCTCAATAAACTTGATGACAACCTGTATATCTGACTGTGCGGAGAATTTCAGAGCTAAATTACGCATCCTATCGTTTACTTCGTCAGGCTCTGTCATGAGTTTCTTTTCTAAAACCTCTTTTAAAATGGGCCAACATAGAGCTTCTGGCATATAGTTATACTGTGCATCTATCCCATAAGCGCTGATGATTTCTTCCTCCTTAATGTCTTTACCAAGTTCTACCATTGCCTGACTGAACTTCTCTGACCACTGGCGGCTTTGAAGTCCATACTCATAGACTTTGTTTTGGCCTTCAAGCATCATAGGATTTTTTATTTTATACTGCTTATAATTGTCGCCTTGTGCCACATCAAGTAGTTGAGTTATGCTATTATACTTCAAACATTCAGCGACTTCCTTCATCTTCTGCTCAGAGTTGGCATTGTAGGTTCTATCAAACAGTCGCTTCAATTTAGCATCGACAGCTTTCTTGGCATCCAAATTCTTGGAAAGACGATGGAAGAAGTCGTTGCGTTTCTTTTCCTCCGACTGCATACCAAGTACAAACATACGGACGATGATGGGTTCCCAATCTAATAATTTCTTCTCACCAAGGTACGAAGAAATAAATGCCCGGCATACCAAATCCTCGCTGAAGGTCTCTGGGGTCAAATGTCCTGTCAGCATTGTACTGATCTTGGTTGACTGCATTTCGCTGACATTGTTCTTGATGAACAAGCGGAACTTCTCTGGCAGATTATACTGCTGCATGAAACTCTCATAGTCATCTTCCTTGAACTCCATATTGGCTTTTAGCATATCCAGCAATGGGAACTTCAGCATCTGTTCCTCTGTATGTGGATATGTGCCATCAGTAAACAGCAGGACAATCTTTTTGTCTTTCCAAGTGTTCTCGATAGCATACTTCACATTAAACCACGCTCCATCGAACACCTTATATATATAATTGTCCGGCCACTCTGCAAATTCCAACTCCGTGAAGTTAATGTTCAACTTATCAAAGATGAACAGAACGTGCAGTTGGGGGTTACGTTCGAAATAGTTATATATTCTTTCTTGTACCATAATCAAACCATTGTTACATATTTAGACTCCAACATTTTATCTATATGCGGATATTCAATAGACGAGATTTTACGTAGCTGTTCAATATTGCCAACAATAATAAGTTTTGACTTTGCTCTTGAAAACGCGACATTAAGTTTATTCGGGTTATATAAGAACTCTGCCATATCAGTCATGTAGTCAGGATCACCTGCGACAAGTGAGAATACAATGACTTCTCTTTCCTGACCTTGCATTTTATCAATAGTGTCAGCAACAACGAGTTTCCGCTGCTCCTCAGATATATCGGGATTCTTTCGAATATGACGTCTCACATTGGCGGCTTGTGCTCTAAAGGGTGAGAGAACGGCAATTTCATCAGCAGGTAAACCCTTCTTTAGGAATCCAGCAATAGTCTCAGAAATGAACAAAGCCTCTTTATCTGAAGTTTGTTCCCCGTTATCATCAACATGATGGATCACTATTGGTGTATGAAAATCAAACAACGGCTCATTTGAGACAATCATATCACCACAACCGACTTTCATTGGCTTTACCTTGCCTTCATAGAACAAATCAGACACGAAATTACATATAGGCTCACACATCCTGAAACTGACATCGAGCATTGTACAATTGTCTTTTGTCATCAGGGCTTGAAAAGCCGATTGCTTCATCTCTTCACTAATATCTTCAGAAGATATGATAGGCGGCAATTGCTTATGATCACCTGCAAAAATGACTTTCTTCGCTTTAATTATACCCATTAAAACTAAAGGAATTGTCATCTGACCAGCTTCATCTATAATGAGGGTGTCACATTTAAGATATTCAGCTCTACTCGTATATAAGCAATGCGGAGTAAGGCCAATTAGCCAGGGGAAATATGCTGTATTGGCTTTTGTTGAATCAATTCTGAAATTATTCTCAATTTTATATTCTTTACCTTCATAAGTAGAGATATAGCTTGGAGCATTATACGACTGACCAACCTTGAAAAAGACCTGACTGTATGGAGGTGCAAGCTTCAAAGCCTGCTCTAATGTATTATTGATTGCCATGTGATTAGGGCCAATAACAATTACTTTATGGTTAAAATAGGCAATCTCTTCTAATATGATAACAGATAAAACAAATGATTTACCTGTTCCTGGAGGGCCTTGCACAAGATAATAATCCTTAGAAGCCATACTTTTAAGAATGGCATCCCTTTGATTAGGAAGCAAATTTAATTTAAAATTAGTGCAAGTGTCATCCAATTCTTCACTGCATTTTTCAATCTCTTCAAATGTGGGAGTATGAGGATTGTTAATAATCAAGTCCTCCCAGAACTTGGCATCATGAGAAAGTTCTGCAAGAAATTTGTAAAACACGTTTTCTCGCAAGTCCACACAATCCTTATCAAGCTGTAAGGGCTTGTCGAAATAACCATCATAGGGAACCGGAAGGTTAGGGGGGTATACTTCAAGCACAATAGTATTATCATCTACAATTGAATAGATGGTAGATTTTATGCCAAAAGCAGGTGAACCGTCATGAAGCACAACGGCATCACCTTCTTTAAAGTCGGAAAGATTCTTTTCAAAAGAAATGCTTAACTTAATTTTGTTCTCTTCATTTCTTTCGGGAAAGTCAAAGCGCTTTAGATAGACATTATCAATAGCCTTTCGCTTCCGGATACGGTCTTTAATAGGGAGATTTATCAATGCCTCCCAGCTATTCTTCGATGCTTCCGCTTCCAGATTGAAAAATTCCGATATGTCTGTCCTTGTAATCATGCTAATATAATTTCTATTCGTTATAACTGAATCATATAGTTTCTCATTGGTCGAAAACCACCAAACTGATCTGACATGTGTGCCATCTTTTCAGTTACGTTATAAGGTAGATTACGTAATAGAGCGTGAGCTGGATGATTGTGCTCTTCGCTAATAGCGTAAATTTGATCACAACCATTTTCCTTGGCCCAATTGACAATTCCACGCAAGACAGTATTCATAATGCCTCGGCCTCGATATTCCCTAACAAGGCCGAATTCTACTACCCATTTGTAAGGGAATGCGTTAGACATGCACGTAAGATGTATGAATCCAATGAACTCGTTCGCTTTGTTCGTAATAAACCATTCTATCATTAGTCTTCGACCAAAGTCCACATCTACATGTTTTAAGAAACCTGGGAGACTACTTTTGATATGATTGGATATATCCATACCGTTTGAACCCCAGAAATCTTTCTGAAAGTCGGAATCCAGTACCAGTTTCGTATAGCCATCCAGCAGAAGCGAATTAGGCTTTACTATATTGCAAATGCGTGTTGAGAAGGTTGGATAATGGCAGTCCGTTCCGTATTGACGAAGGTCTTTGAAATCGCTTGGCTTTTGGAACCAGTTTTGTTCACCCCATTCCATCATAAGGAGAGGTGTATAATCACTCTCTTGGATAGCCCTATTGATTTCTACCATATGAGGTGTCAAAAATGCGACAGATCTTTCATCTTCATCATAATAGAAAGCCATTGCATTCATTCTTTTTGCAGCATTCAATGCACATTGTTTGCTGCAATACCATGTGCTATATCCTCTAGGAGATGGTGGCTCTATCTTATAACAATAGACTTTGCCATTGTAGCTATATGGGCTTGTGTCATAATTAATCCACGTTTCATTCTGGTTGTTGTAATAATCAAAATTATATTGATATTCCCGAGGTGACACTTTTTCAAATTCCAATATCCTGCACATATAGAATCTATTGTGCCTCCCGATTGACGCTAATGGTTTGTAGCAGCAATCACATGTCATTTGTTTGAACCACATAATTATCTCCGTATTACTAGTTTACAATAGCAAGTCACATTCTATTCATCAAATCTTCAGGATTCACGAAAGGTCCACTCAAAGAATAATCAGGATAATCACTCACGTTGAAATCCTTGTCAATATCACATGACTCACAAAAAGCGTTATACAATTTCACCTCATTGTAGTTGATGTCCTTGTCGATAACAATCATCTTTCCCATCATCTGAGCAATTTCTCCTTTCTGATCTACAGATAGCTCTCGAATTGTAGACAGTGCCTGCAAGGTCATCAGATTATCTACATCTGATTTATGACTCTCATCCAGACCAAATGATTGTATCACATCATTCATATAAGCGACTTCACTCTCATGCACAATATTATCGGCGTTCAAGATCTCTTTCAAAACCCTTAGAACAGCTATCTTTGCATTGTAAGTCAATTCTTCCATATCTATATTATTTTTTCTTATTTATAGTTATACACGTCCAATCCCATTCTTCTTTTTTTCTGTTGTAATCATAAACAACAAGAGCCTTAATTGTCATTCCATCTTTTATATTATATTTACGCACAGCATTTGGTGAGATAAAATAATCACCATTTTTAGTCTTCAAAAATGCAAAATCTTTATCTTGCCTTTTTTGAGTTGTTCCTTCTACCTCCTTTGCATAGTTTAGATTACCATCCATTGAGGACAAACTGGCACTGGTTACATATGGATTCCCGTTTGGCTCCAGTATATAGTTTATTCTAATCACGACTCCAGAATGAACTTTTATAGGCAATTTCTGCACTAAGCGTTTTTTGTGCCCATAGACCAAAGTTGTCTTATGCGAATTCGTATCCACATATATTACAACAGCAAGTGCTTTCTCAACTTTTCCATATAAAATCTCATCTGAAATGGTCAGGTAGTCTATTGGTGCCTCATTACTTGATGTTGCAGAGTCAATCCACGGCTGATGTAGCCAACATTCCACATCATAAGGAAGTCGCCATCCTTGTGATAAATAACATTTAGTTATTTGATCAATTTGGTATTTTGCCAAATTAAAAAGATTCCGTTGGATACAAATATTAACCAACTTAATACGTACCTTTCCAAGGTATTTCTCTTGTGAATTGCAATTTACAGCCCTCAACAAGCAAGCTAACTGTTTATCTGGGTCATTAACAAAAACATCGCTTAACAACTGCCATACCCAAAATTCTGTAGCTTTCTTTTTAGCAAAAGGAATTACGGCATTAAGAGCTCCATTAGTGTTAGTTCCTGATGCAAGAAGTAACTTACCATAGAAATAACCAGGATATGTCATTTCTGTATGGTTTTCCACAATTTCATCCATTTTAGGGAGGAAATTATTAATGCGATTTATATCATTAAGTCGAAGAAGTGCCTTTGACTGGGCAATGAATGCCTGTTCTGCAACTGACATAATTGTTCTGCCATTATCCATTTTGTATGGCGTATAATCCTCTTGTGTCAGTTTTTCCAAATTCCACCAATCGATAAAGTCTGCCATCTCAAGCCAGCTATCACATTTAATAAAACTCTGCAAAAGAAAAGAATATCCTTTCGATGCTTCAAATGTATAACCACGCAATTTCGAAAAGAGAGTTGAAAGCTTTGTCGGACTGTCGATACCCGTTGGAGATATATTGGCTTTAACAAATTCTGCGACTTTGAACAAGAACTGTTCATAGAGGACAGGCTCTGAACTAACTGATAGATTGTTCAAAGATTGTAACTCATCGAGGTGAGACACCATAGATGGGTAGTTTGCTGTTTCTGCATCATCCTTAATCAAATAATACAAAGACCACCCCATCACGAGTTGCCCCCAAGGTTTTTGCTGAATCATATCAGCCTTTGCCAGTTCATACGCTTGCTGAACATGGCCTTCCTTGCATAGTTTTATTGTTTCTTTTAGTGATGCCATATTTTACTAAACAAAATGGTTCTTTATATCATTTATTAACGCAACCAATTCATTGTCCTCTGTACCAAGCATAGACATCGGTTTCGCATATGTTACAAAGTCATTATTATTAATATAGACCTTCAAATAGGAGAAAGACCCACACGTTCTCATATAATAGACAACATAAAAATCTTCTTTATGTTCCACAACATTAGTAATTTGTATAGATAATCCATCGCATGCAGATCGAATCATGTTATATAGATTCTCATGAATCTCATCCGACGGCTTATAATCAAATACTATTGGAAGTGTCCTTTCATCATTAAGTAGCATCAAGACTTGTTGCGTATGCTCATTCATTGACGCAGCCTTGGCAGGTGAGAAAACCCCACCAGCTTTGTAATTAATATCGAACCTGTCAACTCCAGTAGGTGTCTGTATTTGATATACCTCCATGTAGGGTTTGCTTATTACACTCACAACACTATAAGGAGTACCATCCATATTCTCTTCTATACAATGATATTTTGCTTTAAGGAAATTCTCCGTGTTCGCATTATGGTATGGAGTCGGATCTGATTCCGCAATAACGCGACATTCCGGTTCCATATTCTTACACTTTTGGACAGGGTCAATACGGAACTTGGAGAATGGCGTAATGTGAGGCAGGTTCGTTACATATAATGTTTTCTGAGCACGTGTCGTTGCAGTATATGCCCATCTAAGACTGTCATCATCAAGGCCTGTTCTATCGGTATAATCAACAAATACCTTACCCCATTCTCCACCTTGACATTTATGCCCTGTAACAGCATATCCATATTTGGCCCTTATAGCATTGTAATATAGGTCGGTCATCAAAGCATCTGCAAATTCTTCTGTGCCTTGCTTTAAATGAGGATTGCGCATACAGAAATTAATGTAGAGTGCCCTGTTTTCATCAATAGAAATTGTGGCCTTATCACTTGTTAGCAAATCCTCTATAAGCATACATGTCATAGGAACATTATTCGCGTCAGGAACAGTTACCTGGACAAAATTGATTGTAACCACTATACGCTTCTTTTCACTACCTACTTGAGCATAGACGGGAGCAGACTGTTGGGTTCTTGCACCAACCTCCAAAATTGGCACAAATTCTCCATTCATACGTCCTAATCTATAGTTGTTTTGTGTTATTAACACTATATCATTCACTCTCAAAGGTACATCCCCACCATAAAGCGAGGTTCGAATGTCCTTATTATATCTATTGGCGGATTTGTTTGAATAGCAAATAACGACACTGTCTTGCCTAGAAGATTGCTTCCTATATTCTAGATATTTGTTAAGGAATTCTCCAGATGGCACAGTCTCAACGTCATCTTCTTTTTCTTCAAAAACCAGATTGTTACGTTTCTCTTTCTTTAACAGATCGCGTATCATCATGGCATTTTTTAGTATAATACTATCACCCTTCTGACGTAAGACTTCAGTTAATTCAACTTCAATAACCTTAAGGCCTCGTTCCTTAAAGAAATCTGCTCTTAAGGCATTAGAGTGAGGTTCTCCAACTGGTGGAAGCTGTGCTGGGTCACCAACAAAGATAACTTTCCCACCAAATTCTGGTCGAACAAATGAAAGCAAATCCTCCATCAAATTATCTGTGCCGAAGACGAACAATTCATGTTCGATCTTACGAGAACATACCATGGAAGCTTCATCTACTATAGCAACAATATTGCCACCACGCTCATATTGTAGTATTGGGAAAACAAATTTGAACTCTGAATCCGCGATATCTTTTACCTTCTTTGAAACAACGCAAGCTTTAGCATATATAGACTTATGAATTGTATATGCCATATGCCCAGTCTTTTGGAATAGAACACGAGCAGCCCTTCCTGTAGGTGCCATCAAATGAACAGAACGACTTTGAGCTAAATAGTCTGCAATTACTTTAACCATCGTAGTTTTACCAGTTCCGGCATAACCACGAAGGATAAAGACAGAGGCATCACTATTCATGAACTCTTTTATCTTGTCAAATACAGTTTGTTGTTGCTGCGTTAGTTCCATAAACTATCGTTTTTGAATCTGTTATTCTTCTCTTCTTAAAGCATCCTTTATCTCATCGAGCAATTCTTTATATTGATCTCGCTCCTGTTTTAATAATTGATTAGCAAACGAAAAATCTTTTATTTGCTCCTCCAATTCAAAGATCTTTTCATCCTTTTCGAAAAGATCAACTACAAGCTTTCTTTCCGTTTCTGTGGGAATGTCCTTTATCTTTGAATATAATTCCCAGACCTTTTGTATGTTCAAATTGGAATACAGGAAGTTCCCCTTACATCTTAGCTCAATAAAAGAGGCAAGATTTTTGCGCTTGAATGATGCAAGACTAAAATCATCCCCCAAATCGGAAGCCAAGACACATCCTTCTGGATTAATATATTCAAATTCATACCAATAATATAAGTTTGAAATGGGTATCTCGCTCCGTTCATGCATCAATATACATTGGTACGCATCACGCAAAACATGTGGAGTCGTTGAGTATTTGACAGTGTTGTCTTCTAAAATACAGACGTAATGCGTTCTTTCATACTTTCCTCCCCAAGCAGAACGGGCTTCTTTTGCTCTGTTGGCGCAGAATGTTGCAAGATCTACAAAATTTACTTTTTCCATATCAAAACTATTTTAATAACTAATGTATTATATAGTATAGTTTCCTATCAAATAGTAAACAAGAATTAGTCCGTATTCCACATGTTTGACGGATCGCCATCGTATGCTTCCTTAAGTGCCCAATTCTCATAGCTGCCATATCCTCCATAGGGATCATAGTCATCGTAATCATCATAATCCTCTTCGGAAGAATAATCAGACCGCTCTCTTTCAATCTTATCCAAATCATAGAATGAAGTGAGATAACGCTTACCATCCCTTTCTGTAGTTGGGAAATGGTCTGGATACTTTTTGTTTAACTCCGCAATGACATATTTATAGAAAGCTCTTTCTATCTCCTTACCATCTGTTGTTCTTGTAATACTATTACTCCATTTTGTTTTAAAAAAGAGTTGTTCCTCATTCTTACCAAATCGCACGAAACATATTCTTTCGCGATATTTATCTGAATCTATATATTTCTTCAGTGTATTATATGTATATAGAGCTGTTTCCATAGAAGCATCAACATAATAGTTAGAAATACGGCCTGATTCTTTTTCATATTCAATAGTGCGAGTAATAGTATGAAATATGGGAATAGTTATCAAGTCTGTTAATTCCCGAGTGTACATATCGCATACAATCATGACATTCTTGTCCTCCGTGTACTTTAGATTTCTTACGGGATTATTATATCGACTCTCCAAGTATCCATCTAAATCTTCATGAGTAAGCCTGCCATCAACCTGATGTATCTTTAAGGCTCCTTCTATTATTTTATTAACGCATTTTTTCATAAACGCGCTGATGTCGCCACCCTCAGGGAGATAACGCTTATAACGAATGAGTTTTTTTCCTAATTGGTTGCGTAGCGGCTCACTCATGTCGTTTACATCGACAAAGCTAAACACGGTGTCGACTTTCAGTACATCAATAAGATACTCCCAACTATTCTCTTTAATGTAGTTTCTTGCAACAAAATAGACGTTCATACTGCTTTACAATTTTGAGGGTTCTACTTTATCTTTGCTAATACGTCGCCGAACTTGGCGTAGTTGACTACTACGCCGTCGTCGAGGTCGAAAGCGATGGCTTGTTCGGCTACGACTTGGAGGCGTTCGTGATACTCGCGGCACTCGTCGAGGGCCTTCTGGAAGTTTTGGAGTTTGCGGTTCTCAGTGGTGGAAAGAGTGGCACGACGGTTCTCCATTTCTCCTATCTGATTCTGAAGGAACTCGATGTAGGGGAGCAGGTAGTTGGAGCGGACACGCTCTGCGGTGTAGGCATTCATGCGGTGCATGTAGGCCAGGCACTTGAAGGCTCCCTTGCTCGAAGAGAACAGCCAGTAGATAGGACGGTTCTGGTACATCTTCTTGTGATCCTTCCAGAAGTCCTTCTGCACATACTGGTCTATCGAGGTTCCTAACTTCTGCTCAATGTAGTTCAGGTTCTCCGTCAGCTTATCCTCGCCAAAGGTGATGCGTACAAAATCGGAGATACGGCTTGACAGGTTATCGTCGAAAGGTGAACTTTGTGGCAATACAGGAATCAGACCGTCATCGTCGATATACACCTGAACACCACCATACCAGTATTCCTGTAGTTCCTTGTCTGTGGGATTGGGATGGGCAATATGCAAGCCCTTCTGCCCAAGTTTATAACGTCCCATCCATACACCAACGGCGTATGAGATAAGTTGCTTCATTAGCACGTCCTCGTGCCACTCCAAACCGTTGTTCACGATGCTAATCTCTCCCTGCTGCAGGATGGTGATTTCATCCAGCGGCACATCGGGAGTCAATTCGTCTTCTAGGCCGTAGATGCTGATGAACTGGCGGTTCAGCTCTTCTTCGTTCTGGTGGAGCTGCATGAAACGTTCTGTCCATTGGGTCTCGAACTCCTCTACAAAGTCGCTCAGACGGAAGGAGGATTCCAAATTGCCTTGGGCCACTTTCTCGTTGCGGAGGGCTACAAGAGGATTGGCCTCGAAGTCCCAGGAGGTTTCGTGGGAGTCCCAGTCCTTTATGCTAATCTCTACATTTTGTTTTGCCAGATTCTCTATAAATTCGCACTTATCAGCAGAATAATCCAATGGGATTTTTACGATGTCCCCAATTTGTGTAGAGACTGTAGGATTAAGTAATTTTGTTATAAAATTGCTTACACATGTGTTTAGGAAACCAATGTTGTAAAGAAGTGAAGGTTCTTCCTTCTTTGGAAAAATCATAGGGCCTTTATTTGAATCAAAAATAAAACCATCTCTTACATATCTATAAGAAACATATGTAGATGACATTCCGCTCCATGTTATTCCACCCTTAAAATAATATGGCTCATTTCTAAATACGGCAAGGCCCAATTCTCTCATTTCTTTGGCATCATTTTCCCAATTTACTACAAGATAATTATTACCATACCACTTCTGAACACCACCACCTTTAGAATAAGGAATCCATTTGTATTTTTCCCGGTCCTCTTTCTTGTTTGTGTATTTAAGGAAAACCTTCCTTGAATCCACTTCTTGCCAGTAGCGGACGAAGATATCATTATTACCTGTAGATAAACCTGATTTAACATCAAAGAATTCATCCATTTTCTGACAATTTGCAATTTTCTTCACGAAATTGTCAGAAACCCAATATCCAATAGGACAACCTGGAATCTTTTCAAAATTCTTTTGTTCAACATCAGGATAGAAGATTTTTGCTCCATTCTCGTTGTAAACAATATCCGTGACTTCTTTTGAATAGTCTGCAAAGAAATAACGGAAGTTATGATTCGCAAGAGTTTTTTCAAATAGTAATTGAAGATGCTTTTGGTCAAACTCTTGAAATGTTCGTTCTATAAGACGGAAATATGTTCCATGTGGATTATCCGTGATTGTATTTTGAATAACTATTGATACACTTCCAAAATCAGCTCCAAATATACCACGACTCAGATGTAAAAGTGATTGAATCGTTTGATTACCTATGATTAAACGTCGTAAATCTTCAAAAGTTGTAAGAAACATCCATGATGGAGGCACAATATTAGCATAGAATCCACCTTTTTTCGTTTTCTGAGCTTGCATCATCATAAACGAAGTGCAAAGATCGGCTTTTCCTTCTTGATAATTACGCTTCACATAATTGGAAAGCGTTTCGTTCATGTTCCCGCTACCCATATATGGCGGATTCATCACAAGGGCTGCATACTTATCCGTCAATGTGAGTATCAAGTCCATTGCTGGCATGATATCTTCTACCTCCTCTGGCACGAACTGTTCATGCTGCCAATAGTTCAAAGTCTGCTGAATAGAGAGCAAAGTGGATTCTGCCACATCGAACTTCATGATGGAACCCAACGACTCAGCATCCTGCATCAACTCAAAGGCTGCTGTGAGGTCTGTCATCTGCTGACGTGACGGCGTCTCACGGAAGAACCGCTGCAAGCGGTCTGCCACTTGTTCCTGTGGAATAGGCGTGGGCATCGAGAGTACATGAGGCAGGATATGGGCATCGGCAAATGAGGCATCCTTCTGGCAGGCTTTCAGCATGAGGGCAAAGGTGGCCAACTGCTTGGCGCGAGTGTCGAGGTCAACGCCTCGGAGGTTACACTTGAAGATGTTCTCGATGGCCTCCCTTCGGCTGTAGCCCTCATAGATATAGAGGTCGTAGAGCAGGTCAAAGCATTCGTTGAGGATATGGCCAGAGCCACAAGCCAAATCGCCAGTGAGCAGTTCTGTCAGTTCCTTGAAGCGATAGACACTGTCTTTCGGTGTAGGTTCAGACGGCTCTACGAGGTACTGCCACTTGGGTTTGAACTCAGCAGCAGCACTGGGATTATTGTCAAGATAGATGCGCCCGATGGTGTTCTGTACCATGTACTTCACAATCCAGTTGGGCGTGAAGATCTGCGTGGCAGCAGGGATTTCGTCTGCCTCGAACTTGCCCTTCTTGGCAAACACCTCGTCCTTGCGCTCAGAGATATAGAACTGGTAGAGCCAGCCTATCAGTTCTGGTGAATGGAAGTCAGCATCTGTAATGAACTCCGTATGGTTCAGCAGGTCGATAAAGCCTCCTTCTGTCAGAATGTCGTTGGGCAAAAGTAGTTCCGTATAATCGGACATCGCACCAAAACACTTGAAGAGGATGGGATTATCATGACAGAAAGCCGTCACGAGAATGGCAAACTGCTCTGTGGTCTTAGAGTCATCATCCAAAAGCTCCATCAGCAGTTGCCTTTGGCGTTCCTGCATCTGAGGAATGCGACCCATACGGGCTTCGTCCACGATTCTTGGTGTGCGGGCAGCATCCACATACTCCAAGACCGGCTCAATGAGCTGATTCTTCATCAGGATACGAATAGCTACAAGGCGATTGAACCAAGTGTAGGCAGCTTCTTCATAGACTTCCTTGATGCCTTTTTGCTGCACTCGCTTGTAGAGAGCCATCCACTGATGGTAGAAGCCTTCCGTCTGAAGCTGGCCATTCCAAAGCGAACCACCTTGCATCAACTGAGGATGCATGTGCTCAGGCACGTTACCGTTCTTATCGAACCCTAACGTGATAATCTTAGCGGCAATACCGGCCTTTAACTTGTTTCGTGCCTCTGTGGCGAACTTCTTTATTCTATTAGTATCCATTAGTTTGTTGTTTACTATTTGTTTCTTTACTGGTGACTGTTTGTTCCCATGTTGGGAACTATTCGTTCCCTTACTGGGAATGTTTCGTTCCCACGCTGAGAATAATTCGCTTGCTACTTGATGATCATCACTCCATCGCTATCTACCATTAACTTCAGTAGTTGCTCACGTAACCCTTCAAGGTAGTGATCAATGTCCTCCTCTGTAGAGAGAGGTATGCTGGTAC
>Ga0256407_10002582_pt1 | contig 34313 bp, 27 predicted proteins | sample RumenRJG_04DNA_FD_193489 | JGI IMG/M metagenome (GOLD analysis project Ga0256407, IMG submission 193489) | Bovine rumen microbial communities from Lethbridge, Alberta, Canada - RJG_04 | ecosystem: Host-associated > Mammals > Digestive system > Stomach > Rumen | place: Canada: Alberta...
AGTTCGTGACTTCCCGCCACGATGTGCTTGGTCTCGATAGCTCTATTCTTTTGAACCCCCGCGTTTGGAAGGCTTCTGGCCACGTGGGTAACTTCTCTGACCCGCTCGTGGACTGCCTCGCTTGCCATGAACGTTTCCGCGCTGACCAGCTCCTCGAAGAAAAGCTCGGTGAAGGCTGCTGCGCAGGCAAGAATTTTGACGAAGTTCACCAGATGATGGTGGACAACAAGATTGAATGCCCGACTTGCGGCAAGACCGATTGGACAAAGCCGCGTGCTTTCAACCTCATGTTCCAGACTGAAATCGGCGTGATTGAAGGCGAAGGCAACAAGGTTTATCTCCGTCCGGAAACCGCTCAGGGTATCTTCGTGGACTTCCGCAACATTGTTGACAACGTCCGCCCGCGCATCCCGTTCGGTGTCGGCCAGATCGGTAAGTCTTTCCGTAACGAAATTACTCCGGGTAACTTCATCTTCCGTACTCGCGAATTCGAACAGATGGAACTTGAATTCTTCTGCGAGCCGGGTACTGAACTCGACTGGTACAACTTCTGGCGTAAGTACTGCTTCGAATGGCTCGTGAACGATCTCGGCGTGAAACGTGAAAAGCTCCGCCTCCGCGAACATGCCAAGGAAGAACTTTCTCACTACTCCAACGGCACCACCGACGTCGAATACGAATTCCCGTTCGGCTGGGGCGAACTCTGGGGTATCGCTTCTCGTACAAACTACGACCTCACGCAGCACCAGAACGAATCCAAGGTCAAGCAGGAATACATCGACCCGGTCCAGAACAAGCGCTACATTCCGTACGTTGTCGAACCGTCTCTCGGTGTGGAACGTTTGCTCCTCGTGCTTCTCTGCAACGCTTACGAAGTCGAAAAGCTCGAAAACGACGAACGTACCGTACTCCACTTCGATCCGAAGGTCGCTCCGGTCAAGGTTGCCGTGCTTCCGCTCGTGAAGAAGGGCAAGGTCAAGGAAAAGGCCGAAGAACTTTATCAGAAGCTCCTCAACCGCTGGAACGTCGAATACGACGAAACGCAGTCCATCGGTAAGCGCTACCGCCGTCAGGACGAACTCGGCACGCCGTTCTGCGTGACCGTTGACTTCGACACTGTTGGCGAGGGTGAATCCGATCCGGCAAAGCTCGGCTACGTGACTGTTCGCGAACGCGACTCCATGAAGCAGGAACTCGTCGCTATCGACAAGCTCGAAGCTTACCTCTTCGAAAAGCTCGGCTGTTAATCAATTCGGAAATAGGAGTTAGGAATTTAATTCCTAATTCCGACGTCCGCATTCTTAATTATAAAAGGAATCCGTTAATTGCGGGTTCTTTTTTATATTTCTGCCAAATGATTCTAAACAAATTTAAAAGTCTGCTGGCCATTCTACTGCTTGCATCGACCTGCCTGTGGGCAGAACCAGTCGGTGCATCCGGGAAAAGTTCCGATGACGAACGGAGCTATTGGATTGATATCGCTTTATTCTTTGGCTCGTGGGTTGGTACCACTACGGGTGATGTGAATAAGTATCTTGATGTGAAGATGGGCTTCCCGTTCATTATTGATTTCGAATTGCAACTATCGCGAGTGGCGGTTGGCTTTTACTATGGTTGGGGGCTGATACATAGTTTACCTTACCTCTACGATGGTGTTTGCTTTACTGAATATGATCGCAGTCATGAAGAAACAGACGAATCTCTTGGGCTGACTTTAGGTTATGCGGTATTCAATTCACGTTATGTGGAATTACAGCCCTTTATTGGTTTTGGTGGAAATATCTTCAATAATGGTAATGATGATATGGATTCTCTACGTTTATCATGGGAGGAAACGTAGATTTTCGCTTTGATTCGGGCTATATTAATGCGGGTGAAATCGGTTTTAATTTGGGACTTATGCTTCGTCTTAAGTATATTGCAGAGTTTGGGTCATTCTCCGATAAATACCGCGATGTCAAACACGAAAACTACTATATCAATCACATATTCGCGATAAGTCTCGGTATAGCGATTATGTAAATTGAGGCTACCTACTTTTTTTTGTACAAATTTTTATTATTTTGTAATAGATGGAGGTGCAAAATTGTATTACTTAATGCTTTTGCTTGCGATTGTCTGTGAAACAGCGGGGACAACGCTTTTGAAATTTTCGGAACAGTTTACGCGTGTTGTTCCGAGCGTTGCATCGCTCATCTGTTATGTGGCTTCGCTCTATTTCTTGAGTGTGTGTTTAAAAGTCATCCCGATTGCGGTTGCTTATGCAATTTGGTCCGCGCTTGGGGTCGCGTTTATTACTATAATCGGAATTGTAGCCTTTAAACAGGTGCCCGATATTGGGGCCTACATAGGTTTGCTCCTGATTGTTTCGGGTGTCGTTGTGTTGAATCTTTTTTCTAAAATGGATGTGCATTGATGAAATTTTTGAAGTTGTTTGCGATAGTTGCTTTTGCGTGCGGATTTGTCGCCTGTAGTGATGAAAATGCTCCTGTAGTGTGGAACTCCGCGGAATTGTCATCCAGCACTGTCATCCCGGATTCTAAGGTCTCTGAGCCTGCCGAAGTGCCGGGATCTTCTTCAGGCTTTGTCATCCCGGACTCCGTTCCGGGAACGCCATCTAGTAGTAGCACGGAAAATGTCGCACAGTCTTCATCAAGTGAAACCGTCGCAGATACCGTTTGGCATCAGGCAAATCTCACGTGGTACACCTCCTGGCCGGAACCCGACAGCGAAGAATGCATTGAGTACAACGGCTGTACGTGGGCTGGCTACTTTGCTGGTGTTGAAGGGCAAATGACCGAAGAATGGGTGAGCCAGCACAACATCATTGCCGTCCACGAAAAGGACTGGAAGCAATATAAGCTTAAAACCTTCAGGCTCCGTATGAATGGTTCGACGATTGATGCCGTGGTTTACGACATGTGTTCCGACAGCGATTGTGATGGTTGCTGCACCGAAAATGCCGGCGAAATCGGATTCCTCATCGATATTGAAAAATACACACGCGAACGGTTTGACGGTAATGGCGACGGTGTTGTGGAGTGGACTTGCTTGGATTGCGAATAGTTTAATCCTTTGCAAAATTCTCTATTACAATGTTCTCGATTGATTAAATCGGGGCATTTTTTTATATTCCGTTTAAAACAGAATTTTAGGACTTTGCATGATTACTGGCGATATCAAGAACCGTATTGACTCGATTTGGGACACTTTCTGGACGGGCGGCATCACGAATTCCATCACCATTCTGGAGCAGATGACGTATCTGTTCTTTATGAAAATGCTGGACGATGCCCAGATGAAAAAGGAAGCGACAGCGAATGCCATGGGCGTGAATGTCAAGGACCCGGTTTTCAAGGCGGGCAAGTGGCATAACCCGGATACGGACAAGGATGTTCCTTACGAAAATTTGCGTTGGCACTTGTTCAAAAACAAAGAAGCCGAGGTGATGTTCTCGACGATATCGAAGGACGTGTTCGTGTTCATCAAGACGATGAACGAGGGCAAGGAATCGGCTTACAGCCGCTTTATGGACAATGCGACGTTCCTCATTCCGAATGCGAGGACGCTGACCAAGATTGTGGAAGGTATCGACGGTCTCGACATGAACAACCGCGATACGATGGGCGATGTTTATGAGTATGTGCTCGGCAAGATGGCGGCGAGCGGCAACAACGGTCAGTTCCGTACACCGCGTCACATCATCCGCATGATGGTCGATATGATGGAGCCTACGCTCGAAGATACCGTGTGCGACCCGGCAATGGGGTCGGCAGGCTTTATCGTGGAGGCGGCGAAGTTTGTTCAGGACCACCACAAGAAAGAACTTTTAAAGAAGGACAAGTCCGACCATTACCGCAATCACATGTTCCATGGCTTCGATACCGACCAGACGATGTTGCGTATCGGTGCAATGAACTTGATGTTGCATGGTGCGGACAATCCGGACATTGCTTACCGCGACAGCCTCAGCACGGACAACACCGACGAAAACAAATATTCGCTTTGCTTGGCGAATCCGCCGTTTGCGGGAAGCCTGGATTACGAGGCGGTCAACAAGACTGTGCTTGCGATTACCAAGACCAAGAAGACGGAACTTTTGTTCCTCGCTCTGTTTGTGCGAATGCTCAAGTTGGGCGGTCGCTGTGCGTCGATTGTGCCGGATGGTGTGTTGTTTGGCAACAGTACGGGCCACAAGGCTATCCGCAAGGAACTCATAGAACACCAACGTTTGCAGGCAGTCATCAGCATGCCGAGTGGCGTGTTTCAGCCCTACAGTGGTGTTTCGACGGCTATCGTGATTTTTACCAAGACGAATGCGGGCGGTACGGACAAAGTATGGTTCTACGACATGAAGGCTGACGGCTACACACTCGACCAGAAACGCTCCGAATGTAAGGAAAACGACATTCCCGATATTATTGCGCGTTGGAAGAACCTCGCTGCCGAAGAATATCGCACCCGCAAGGAACAGTCGTTCTTTGTGCCGGTAGATGAAATCATCGCGAACGATTACGACCTCAGCATCAACAAGTACAAGGAAATCGAAAAAGTCAAAGTCGAGTACGAAAATCCCAAGACTGTCTTCAAGCGCATCGCGAAACTCCAAGACGAAATCAATGCGGCAATGAGTGAGTTTAAGGAAAAGTATCTGTAGGAAAGTGGTTAGTAAACAGTGGTTAGTGATTAGGAAGTGGCATTCTGGAGCGTGGTTTGCTTCGACAAGGCTCAGCACAGGCTTAAGCTCACCAACCTAATAGGTCCCTGAGCCTGCCGAAGGGCCGATAGAATCCATAAAGCGAGAAAAAGAAATGAAGCGTAATTGGGAATACAAGAAACTTGGTGATGTGTGTGATTATCCTAATCAGCGAATCGCAATTAAAGATTTGTGTGTTGGAGAATATGTTGGTGTTGAAAACCTTGTAAAAAATAGGGGTGGCCTCATTCAATCAACAGTGATGCCCGATGCTGATAATTCTATTGAATTTCATGTAGGCGATGTTTTAATAGGAAATATTCGTCCGTATCTTCGAAAAATTTGGTTGGCTGATTTTAATGGTGGAGCCAGTGGTGATGTTGTAGTTGTAAGAGTGAAAAAAGAATTCGGTAATAAGTTACAGCCATCATATTTGTATAAAGTATTGTCTTCAGAAAAGTTTTTTGAATATGATAATAGCAATACAAAAGGGGCGAAAATGCCTCGTGGTGACAGGAACATCATTGCTAAATATTTAATTCCCATCCCGCCGCTTTCGGAGCAATCCCGTATTGTTGCGGAGTTGGATTTGCTGACGGGTATTATCGACAAGCAGAATGCGCAGCTCAAGGAACTGGACAACCTCGCTCAGGCCATCTTCTACGACATGTTCGGCGACCCCATCGAAAACCCCAAAGGTTGGAATTTGGAAAAATTAAATAATGTGTCAACTTTGGTAAATGGAAGAGCTTACAAACAAAACGAACTTCTTGATAATGGCAAATATAAAGTATTAAGGGTTGGAAATTTTTTCACAAACGGAAATTACTACTATTCCGATTTAGAGCTAGAAAAAGAAAAATATTGTGAAAAAGGTGATCTTCTTTTTGCTTGGTCGGCTTCCTTTGGGGCGTTTATTTGGCAAGGCGAAAAGGTTATTTATCATTACCATATTTGGAAAGTTTTATTTGACAAGAAAAAGTTGGATATACAGTATTATAGGTTCCTTTTGAATGCAATGACCAATTTCTTTATGAAGGATGTTCATGGAATAGGAATGGTTCACCTGACTAAAGAAGGTATGGAACAGTATATTCTTCCACTCCCGCCACTCACTCTCCAGCAATCCTTTGCCGAAAAAATCCAGTCCATCGAAAAGCAAAAAGAGGCTATCCGCGCTTCCATCGCCGACACGCAAAAGCTGCTTGACTACACCATGGACAAATATTTCGGATAACGAATTTACATAACTTTAACAAACTCAACCTTGCCAAAATAGGGGCTTATTCTACATTTCCTCTTGCGGTTCAGAAAAGTGTACCGAGACATCCAAGAATTTGGATGTTTTTTCTTTTTCTGGAGAAATGTGCATGGAGATGAACCGCGAAAATTTAAATAAGCTAAGCCGCAAAAAAGCTCGTTTGCGGGCGATTCAAGAAAAGAAGGCTGAGTTGAAGAATCAGGTATTCTTCGACCCGACAATGGATCCGACCTTTAAGAGAATTTTCAAGAAGATTGCAAATCTCATCCATTTCTTGAACGCTATCTTGCGTCTAGACGGCGACCAGAAAATCGTTCATGTAGAACGGCTCAAGCCGACGGTGCGTTTGGCAACTCCTGCCAAGAAACCTAAAATAGTCCGCTTCGATATACATGCTCGGACTGCGAACGGTGAATATATAGATGTGGAGATGCAAAGGGCTGCCCAAGAGGATTTTCTTGACCGCATCGAGCTGTATTCCGCGATGCTTTCGGTCAATGCAAAAATTGCTCAGATTAACAACGCGACCAAGAATCAGCTAAAAAGCCATCCGTACCTCATGCCAAAGGTATATTCCATTTGGATTTGCTGTTTCGATGTTGAATTTTGCAACAATTATCGCGAAGATTTTGCCCTTTATAGGGCTTCGGATGTCGGAAAGTCGGGGGCCTTGCCAGTTTACCCGAAGAAAAGGTATATTATAATTGACCTAACCAAATACGTTCCGAAAAACGATGATTCGCCCGAAAATGAGTGGATTAAACTTTTCAAGACGATGCGGTTCGCGAAACGCGCTCCCAAGTGCAAGGACGAAATCATTGCGGAAGTCTATGAATGTATGAGGATTAGCAACTCGTCGGACCTGTTTATCACAAAGGTGGCTAAAAGTATGATTGATAGAGATGAATACAATGCTTGTATGAGTTACGCTAGTCGTGTAGGTCACGAAAAAGGTTTCGCTAAAGGTGAGGCTCTTGGTGTAGCTCGCGGTGAAGCTCGTGGTGTTGCGAAAATGAAAAAGAAAATGGCCGCTCGCGATAAAAAGATTGCAAAATACCTCCGTTCTATTGGGGTATCTTCCGCGCATATTGCTACGGCTCTTGCTACTAAGTAGTCTTTTTCAAGTACATTTAGTTGCTGTTAGGGGTAAAAGAATTTATCTTTACAGGTAAATAAGGTCTATATTTGATCTGAGCCTATGAAGAACTTCGACTACCTACAGCAATGTGGCATGCTTCGGTTACACAGTCTGTGTGCCGCCACCGAAGATAACCAAGTCAGTCACCCTGACTTGAGCGTAATCAGTGCACGTAGGGCGTTGGAGTACATTGTAAAGTCCATCTATGCCATGAAGCATATCATGGTGTCGGAAAAGGCTTCGTTGTTCGAGCTGATAGATGGCGAACCGTTCCGTGAATTCATCGGTGATAATCGCGTGATGATGGCAGTCCACTACATCCGTAAGGTGGGTAATGCCGGAGCTCATAACGACCATGTCGGCAAAAAAGAATCGTTTTTCGGACTACTGAACTTATACAATGTTATCGCTGCAGTCCTTATAAAGCTCAAAGTTGTTGAGACTGTAGCGCCATTCGACAAGACTCTTATTCCCGAAAGCAAGTTTGCACCCGTTGTTGCTGAAACGAAGATAGAAGTCCAGGAATCGGACGAAATCGTTGCCAAGGCGGACAAGGAATCGCTGGAGAGCAATGAACCCGCTAAGGAAATGCCTAGCGGAATGTCCGAAGCCCAAACGCGCAAGGCGTTCATCGACTTGATGCTCCGCGAAGCTCACTGGGATGTGCTGGACACCGAAGGAATGGTGAAGCGTTCTGCGGCCTGTATCGAAGTTGAAGTGGAGGGAATGCCGAACGGCCATGGGGTCGGTTATGCGGACTATGTTTTGTTCGGAGCCGACGGATTGCCGCTCGCTGTCATTGAGGCGAAGAAGGCCTCTGTTTCTCCTATCAAGGGCAAACATCAAGCGGAACTTTATGCGGATTGTCTGGAAAAACGCTATGGCCGCCGCCCAGTTATTTACTATACCAATGGTTTCGAGACCAACATCATTGATGGCTTGGGCTACCCGCCACGTCGCCTTTATGCATTCCATACTGAAGCCGATCTAGAACGACTGATTCAAAAACGTGGTCGCAAAGACATTAGCGATTTTAGCGTGAAGGCGAATATTACGGACCGTCCGTATCAGAAGATGGCTATCAAGGCTGTGTGCGAGTGGTACAATGCCAAGCATCGCCGTGGTCTGTTGGTGATGGCGACGGGAACTGGCAAAACGCGCGTTTCGATATCGACTGTCGATGTGCTCATGCGTAATGATTGGGTAAAGAACGTGCTGTTCCTCGCAGACCGTACATCGCTCGTGGATCAGGCAAAGAAAAATTTTGCGAAGCTGTTGCCGAATACGTCCATTACGGTTTTGAGCGATAAGGACAACAAGGAAGATATTGACTACAATGCCCGAATTGTTTTTAGCACGTACCAGACGATGATTAATTACATCGACACGGACGACAAGAAGTTCTCGGTCGGTCGATTTGACTTGATTATCATTGATGAAGCGCATCGAAGCATCTTCGGCAAGTTCAGTGCGATTTTCAACTACTTCGATAGTTTGTTGTTAGGATTGACGGCGACGCCTCGCGACGAGGTGGACAAGAGCACGTACGATACGTTTGAGATGGAAAACGGTTGTCCGAACTATGCGTATGAATTGGAAGATGCTGTGGCTGATGGTTTCCTCGTGAATTATCGGGGGTTCAAGCGTGGCTCCATGATTCTCAAGGAAGGAATCAAGTACAGTGCTCTTTCTGACGAAGAAAAGGCTCAGCTTGAACAGGTTTGGGATTACGAAGAAACTTTGCAAGAGCTTGGTTCGGGTTTGGTCTCGCCTGAGAATGGTGGAAACGCACGCGGACGAGATATCCGCAACGACGAAATCTTCAAGTACATTTATAACGAGAATACTATAGATAACGTTCTTCAGGATTTGATGAAAAATGGCCTGAAAGTCCAAAGCGGTGAACGTATCGGCAAGACGATTATATTTGCTTATAACCACAAACATGCCGAGCTTATTGTTCAACGGTTTAATGTACTTTATCCGGAGTATGGCCCGAATTTCTGTGTTTTGATTGATAACTACGTGACGTACGCTCAAAACTTGATTGACAAGCTTGAAATCCGCGACAAGGATCCGCAAATCGCTGTGTCGGTCGATATGCTGGATACGGGTATTGACGTGCCGGATGTGCTGAATTTGGTGTTCTTCAAGATTGTGAAGTCGAAAATCAAGTTCATGCAGATGATTGGCCGTGGAACGCGTTTGTCCGAAAATATCTATGGCGTGGGCAAGGACAAGGAATGTTTTTACATCTTCGACTGGTGCCGCAATTTTGAGTATTTTGAACAAAATCCAGATGGCAAGGTGGTTCAGCAGAGCTTGTCGCTGACGGAACGTCTGTTTGGATTGCGAACCGAGATTGCCTTCTATCTGCAACACCAGACTTACCAGGAAGATGCGTTTGCCAAGAGCCTGCACGATGATATCAAGACAGAATTGAAAAATCAAGTAGCAACGCTCTCTGATGCCCATATCTCGGTGCGTAATCGCTGGGAAGCCGTGAGCCATTTCAAGAGTGACGAAGCTTGGGTCTGCCTGACTGCTGCCAACGTGCAAACTTTGAAACTGGATATTGCGCCGTTGTTACCACACAATACACAAGACGAAAACGCAAAGAAATTTGATGTGTTGATGCTTGCGATTGAACTCGGTTTTGTGAATAGCGAATACAATGCGAGCAGAGCTATTGTAAATGTGCGTGGGCTTGCAGAACGCTTGATGACAAAGGCTTCAATCCCGCAGGTGGTCGCCAAGATGAGTACCCTCAAGGATGTGCTGAATCCGACCGCTTGGGAAAACATGTCCTTGAGTTGGCTGGAACGAGTTCGTGTTGAACTTCGCGACCTCATCAAGTTCCTGGTGGGGGATAGCAAGACTTGGACTGTCGATATTGAAGACATTATTACCGATGACGGCGAAAGTGCGGGTGTGCAGACGCGAGTGACTTATAAGCAGAAGGTTCTGGACTATATCGCCCGTAAAGACAAGAATCCTGTGCTGCAGAAGATTTATAATTTGGAACAGCTGACCAATGACGATATCATTGAACTGGAACGCGTCATGTGGAAGGAACTTGGTTCAAAGGAAGATTACGACAAATATACGAACGGTATGGCGTGTGGCGAAAACGTGGCTGTTCTAATCCGTTCGTTGATTGGGGTGGATCGCAAACAGGCGATGGAACGTTTCAATGACTTTTTGTCTGGTAGCGTGCTGAATGCTGACCAGGAAGAGTTTTTGAAAGATATCATTACTTATGTTTGTGAGAACGGCGATATTACACCAGATACGGTCGTGAATGAAGCTCCATTTGAAGATCACGTGATGGATGTGTTCGACGATAAAATTATTCCGCTAAGGCGTTATCTCGAAAATCTCCACGATGTGGTGGATCCAGCAGGAATGTCGGGGTAAGAAAAATCCGAATGAGACAAACTCATTCGGATTTTTCTTTAAGCTTTGAATGCTTAGTTTATTCCCATTGCGACTACTGCCTACAGTCTACTTCCTACTGTCTACTGCGGCGAAGCCGCTTACTCCCACTCGATGGTTCCGGGCGGCTTGTGCGTGACGTCGTACCACAGGCTGCCAGCGCCTTCGGCTTCGAACTTGCGCCAGAGACCGGCGAGCAATCCCTGGTCGATTTCGGCAAAGTTTGCTGTCATGGCTTCGGTGGAGTTCACCGGGCGCATCACGATGCAGGGCTTGTTAGCCGTGCGGAGCGGAACGAGCACGACTGGCATCTGCCAGATTTTTTCGTACAGGTCGTTTGCCTGCAGGAATTCGGTGCAGATGTTGTCGAACTTGCGGAGCGTATCGAAGTTTTCGCGGGTGGCGTACTGTTCGACAAGCTTCGGATCTTCATCAGCGACGCTACCGATCTGGTAAATCACGCGGTTGATGGCTTTGAAGCGGTTGGCAAGTTCGGTAGAGAACTTTTCGCAATCCTTCCAGCTGAGGCCCGGAGTCGTGATGAGGAACGGCTGTGCGTAAGTACGACCGTCGCCCTGCACACCAACGCTCTTGATCGGGAGCATGCGACCTGCAATGTTGTTTGCCTTGAGGTAATCGGCGAGGGACTGACCTGCGGTGTCCTTCACGTCTTCGAACTTTACCATGTCGCTTGTGAGCTTGCCTTCGCTGCAAAGCAAGCGAACGCCGAGACCCGGACCCGGGAACGGGTGGCGCCACACGAGGTTGTGCGGAATGCCGAGTTCTTCGCCGAGTGCGCGGACTTCGTCCTTGTACAAGTCGGCGAGCGGTTCGAGCACGAGGCCCTTTTCCATGAGGTCCAAAACTTCTTGCACGCGGTTGTGGTGCGTCTTGATCTTGTCGGCGTTCTTGGTGCCGCCGCTTTCGATGGTGTCGGGGTAGATGGTACCCTGAGCCATCATCCATTCGTTCGGATCGAGGTTGAGCTTAGCCATTTCCTCGTCCTTGACCGTCAAGAATTCCTTACCGATGATGCCGCGCTTGGTTTCCGGAGCGGTCACGCCCTTGAGCTTTGCAAGGAAGTGTTCGCTAGCGTCGCGAATCTTGAGGTTGTTCATACCTTCCTTCGTGAGGAAGTCCATAATCTTCTGAGATTCGCCGAGGCGCATCATGCCATTATCCACATGCAAGCCGAGAACCTTTTCTGGTCCGAGCACGCGGTTCAAGAGCACGAATGCCACGGTGGAGTCCACACCGCCAGACACGAGCAAGAATACCTTGCGGTCCTTGACCTGGTCCTTGATGCGCTGCGTGATGAGCGGCAAGTAACTCTTCATGTTCCAAGTCTTCTTGGCACCCGTGAAGTCGACGAAGTTTTCGAGCAACTTCATGCCGAACTTGCTATGCGTGACTTCGGGGTGGAACTGGATGCCGAAAATCTGGCGTTCAGGCTTGTCGCTATCGAATGCAACGGCGGCGATTTCGCAGTCCTTGGTGCTTGCTACAATCTTGTAGCCTTCGGGGAGCTTTGTCACCTGGTCGCCGTGGCTCATCCACATGGGGGATGCCTTCGGGAGACCCTTCAAAAGCGGGCACTTTTCGTCGCCCACGATAAGGTCTGCAATGCCGTATTCCTTGACCTTGCCCGGTTCCACGTGACCGCCCAACTGTTGGGCGATGAGCTGGTGACCGTAGCAGATGCCGAGCTTCGGCACCGGGAGGTTCAAAATTTCAGGATTGTATTCCGGAGCGTCAGCCGCATAAACGCTAGACGGACCGCCACTGTAAATGATGCCCTTCACGCCTTCGAGTTCAGAAACCGGGGCGGCGGGGGAGTGGATTTCGGTAAACACGCCAAGACGGCGTACACGGTTGGCAATCAAGTGAGCGTACTGCCCACCAAAGTCCAAAACGGCAATAGTATCAACGTTTTTCATACATCGCAAAGATAGAAAAACCTTCAGAAATCTGAAGGTTTTTTAATACTCACTTTGAGGATTTGATAAGCAAATTATTTAAAATCCGCTTATGCTTCTACAGCGACATATTCGCCATCTGTATCTTCGTTTGCTGCGTCTTCGCTAGCCACACTAGACATTCTTCTGGCAAGCTCGATGAGCGTCTGCACACCAAAGCCGGTGGCACCGTATTCGGTATACTTCCAAGCCTTGTTCACAAAAGCCGTGCCTGCGATATCCCAGTGCGTCCAGGCGGTATCTTCGGGCACGAATTCTTGCAAGAAGAGGGCTGCAGCAATGGCGCCAGCATCGCTTCCTGTATTCTTGAGGTCAGCGAAATGATCCTTCAAGGCGTCGGCGTATTCTTCTTCGAGCGGCATGCTCCAGAACTTTTCGCAGCATGCTTCACCGCAGTTGATGACGTTCAAGGCGAGGGCGTCGTCATTGCTGAAGAATCCGGCAACAGCGTAACCGAGAGCGCGAACCATGGCTCCTGTAAGTGTCGCAAGATCAACAATGTGCGTTGCTCCGATAAGGCCTGCTTCGGCAAGACCGTCGCTGAGCACGAGGCGTCCTTCAGCATCGGTATTGTCGACCATGACCGTCTTGCCGTTCTTGGCGGTAAAGATATCGCCCGGCAATACGGACTTGTTGCCAATCGCATTTTCGGCGAGGCAGCACACTGTACTCACCTTAATCGGGAGTTCTAGTGTAGCAATTGCCTGGATGGCGGCAAGTACCGTTGCGGCACCGCTCATGTCGCTAATCATTTCAGGCATGGATTTAGGCGGCTTGAGGCAGAGACCGCCCGTATCAAACGTGAGGCCCTTACCGACAAATACCAAGTGATCGGCGGAAGTGCGCGCATTTTTCGCAGATTTCTTGGAGCTCTTGCTTCCGTCATAGCTAAGCGTAATCATGTACGGCTCGTGCGAGCTGCCCTTGCCGACAGTCACATGTCCCATGAAGCCTTCTTTTTCGAGCTGCTTCATGTTGCGCACCTTGATCGAAAGCCCCGGCGTGTACTTTGCAATAGTATTTGCATTTTCAACAAATTCAGCAGGCGTGAGATCGCTAGAGCTTGTATTAATCAAGTTCTTGGCGAGTACAATTGCTTTGTTTTCAACAGCGACTTCTTCTGCAATCTTCTTGAATTCTGCGGTATGTTCGCCTGCGACAAGTTCGAACGTGACCTGGAAGGCCTCTTTCTGTTTGCTCTTGTAGGCATCGAACTTGTAGTCTGCATAGTGAAGCCCAAGCAAAATGCTCTTGAACTGTTCCGGTGCGGCGTCGGCAAGCATAATCGAAACAACAGGAATTTGGCGCTTGCAAGCTTTCTTGGCGAGGCGGAATGCAGCCATGCGCAAGTGGTCGAGGCTCGAAAGTCCGCGCTCCTTGGCGGCGTTCACGAAAAGGGTGGACTGACCATCAATTTCCAGAAGTTCCAAGTCTTCGAACGGTCCGTCTTCCATGCCGTTCAAAACAGATTCAACCTGTTTTTCGGCGTTTTCCGATAAGACATTGGAGAACTGGACGGACTTTTTAACAAAAAAGAGGGCGCTTACATTAGCTTTGCCCGTAGCGGTTGATACAATATTCGTTTTCATATAGCGTAATCTAGCATTTTATAAATGAGGCGCTTGTTTTTTATATTGGTTTTTCGATTATAAAAATACTATAATATTACATGATTATCATTGGAGGATTATATGAATCTGAAATGTACTGGATTTTTAACCGCTATTGCCGTTTCTGCCGTGATGGCTCAAAACGAAACTCCTGCCGCTGAAGTTGCCGCTCCGGCTGCAACACCGGCTCCGGTAGAACAGGCAGCCCCTGCTCCAGCAGCTCCTATCGCTGAACAGGCTACACATACCGAAGACAAGTTCTCCCAAGTCGAAAAAGAACTGGCTCCGGAGAACCTATTCTCTGAACCGACTGCCGTCCGTGGCGAAGATGCCGCTAAGCCGGTAGTCAAAGAAACGACAAAAAAGTTTGTTTACCGCCCTGTCTATTCGCCTTCCGAAGTTGAAACAAGCGGAGCTCCCGTAAAGACAATCTACGTTACCGAAAAGCCTTCTCCAGAAACTATCGACACAGATGAACTTCGTGGGCTTATCCCGCTGAAGTTTACATTTGGTCTTCAGGGCTTTATTGGTAACGAATTCCTGTCGGGGGATAATGGTCGTTATGAATACGACAGCTATTCTGGCTTGACTTGGAATGTCGGTGCATTTGCCCTTATCCCGCTCGATGAATACAACATGGCTATCAAGACAGGGGTGATGTTTGAACACGATAAAGTGTCCAACAGCTTCGGTTATAACTCTAGCGGCGAATATCGTGAATATCGAGCCACGTTCAATCAGTATCGCATTTCTATTCCGCTCCTCCTCTCATTGAAGGGGGCGAAGTCCAATCTCCATTTCGACGTGGGTGTGCAGCCGTCCTTTGCCGTTTCGGATAACTTCAAGTTAAAGTCTTCTGAAAGAACAAGTAAGTTCGATATGATGGACAAGGATTATCGTTCTGCGATTGACTGGTCGATTGTCGTTGGCTTTGGCATCCGTGCAAACCGTTATATTGGTTTCGACGCCCGCTTCTGCTGGGGACTCAACAACCAGTATGACGACTTCCCGTCAGATGTTTGGGGCGGTGTCAACAACCTGTCCTCGAAGGCTGTTTCTGTTGGTGCAACATTCTACGCATTATAGTATAACATGATTCTTGCTATTGTGGCCATTGTCGTAGGCCTTGTTCTTCTGGTCTGGAGTGCAGACCGGTTTGTGGATGGGGCCGTCGGCGTGGCCCAATTTTTTGGTATGAGCACGTTCCTAATCGGCATGATTATTGTCGGTTTTGGAACGTCTGCGCCAGAAATGGTCGTCTCAGTTTTGTCTGCAATGAACAATTCTCCGCAGCTTGCGTTGGGGAACGCTTATGGTTCCAACATTGCAAACATAGCACTGATTCTTGGTACAACGGCTCTTATCGCTCCGGTTGTCGTCAAGAAGCAGGCTATGGTTCGAGATATTCCGATTCTTATGGCAATGACCGCTTTGACGGTTGTTTTGCTGATGGATGGGAATGTCTCTTTTGTTGATGGTGTTGTCTTGTTGCTCGCTTTTGTGGTGATTACGGCATTCAACATTTCAATGGAGCTTCACGAAAAACGTAAGCGCAAAAAGGCAAAACTTGCAGACAATGCCGATGAAAATTTGCCAGCCGAAAAAGTATCAATCGTCAAGTCTTTCGCTTGGTTGCTTGTGGGGCTTGTTCTTTTGATTGTAAGCTCGAGAATGCTGGTCTGGGGCGCTGTCTACACGGCACAGGCACTTGGTGTGAGCGACTTGCTGATTGGGCTTACGATTGTCGCAATTGGAACGTCTCTTCCGGAACTTGCAAGCTCTATTGCAGCCGCTCGTCGCGGCGAAAATGATTTAGCCGTCGGAAACGTAATTGGTTCGAATATTTTTAACACGCTTGTCGTAGTCGGGCTTGCATCTGTTATTGCACCGATAAAAGCGGCAGATCCAGAAATCATGAGTCGTGACGTGCCAATAATGATTGCTCTCACGCTTTTGCTTTTCTTTATCTGCATCCCTTTCAAGAAAAAGAATGGCAAGCGTGTGAGTGGTTTTGGACGAATTGGTGGAGCGCTCTTCTTGAGCCTTTACATCGCATATTTAGTACTGCTCGGAATCCAGGCCGTTTAAACGATTAATTTCCAAAAGTCCAGACGATGCCGTAAGCGAAACGGAGCCCTTCAGGCGTATAGCCGGATTCCGGGGCGTAAATGCTGTGGTTGAAATTCTCGATGCGGTTGTAAAGTTCAAACGTGAGAATCTGCATGCGCGCTTCAAAATCCATCGCTAAGTATTTATTGAGCTGGACAAGCTTGGGCTTGCCATTTTCATCAATAGTGCAGTCGTAGCGGTTGTTGAACCACTGAAAGTCCACGCGAACGCTCACGCCGAGTCTATCTTTCACAAATCGATTTTGCCAATGGATACTGCCTTTGTAGTAAAGCGAAGGTGTATCGATAAGCTTTGTGCGAGTGATTTTTTCGCCACGTTCGAAGTAGAATTTCCAGTTTCCAAGACGGAATCCGATTTGCATCAACCAGTCGAGCGTATGGGCATGATCGAGATTTTCGTAGCGGAAGGCGTTTTCCAGGGAATCGGTAACTTCGGTGATCGTCACATCGTTAATATCGTCGTATGAACTCGTTGAATCGATTTTCCCAGCAATAGCCCAGTGGGGCTTGATCAAGTTGTTGGCATGTTCATAACGCAGCCCAAGACCGTAAAAGACATCGCGTTTTTGCCACACGAGATTGGCGGTCGTACGGTCGCGCACTTCGTGCTTGAGGTCTTCGTTTGGGAACGCGATTCGTCCTGTTTCGATGAGCTTGATTTGATTCACGTCCGGGAACTTGTTGTCGTGGCGGTACGAGGCGCTTGCCATCAAATGATATGGAAGCAAGTACGTTCCATCAATTGAAAACGCGGGTGCAAATTTGACCTCGTTAAGGAGCGAACTGTTGCGCTGCATGCCTGCTTGCACACGGAAAAGAGCCTTCCCGAAAAGCGTATCGGAAACTTCGGCATAGCCAATTTCGCGGTCTTGGTAATGCGTTTTCTTTTTCGTGTCGCTGCCTGATTCTTCGGTGTTTAGAAATTCATATTCAAAATGGAGTTTCGGGTTCAAGAAGGCGTTGTAGCGAACATCGAAGTTTCCGAGAATCGTCTCGTAATTGCGGACTTTGCTCGTGTCGTAATAACTGATGTTGATGCTGCGTAGCCCGTTTTCGCTGTAAGTCGTGTCCGAACTTTTGATAATCCTGGAGAGCTTACGCAATTCTATTTCGTGATTGCCGTAATGGATTTCTGTGCCAAGCGTCAAATCCTTGATGGGGTAGAATTCAACGCCTCCGCCATACGTGCGAGATTCAATGATAATCCTGTACGGGTCTGTCTGGAAATTGCGGGCTGTCGGGTCAAGCGTATCGAGCAAAACTTCGTGCGTTGTATTGTCGGCATTGTCGAGACTTAAATAGTTTATCTTCACAAAAGCCTTGCCGTAGCCAAATCGCCAAGTGACAATGGGCTGGAGGTGCATGCTGTTCATGGCGATGTTGCGGCCGCCAAACGGAATTTGCGTAGAGTCACGCCCCAATGCAAAATACGGCGAATGCGTCACAGGCTGGTATTCATACGGCTTTGAGAGCATGTCGGAATGGCTTGCCACACCGAGATCGAGCGTCACCGAGTCTGTAATGAGGCGGCGAAATTCCAGTCGCAAAGCGTTGCCTTCAAATGCACCGCGTTCCCAGTTCACATCTGTAATCGGCGTATCGACCGGGATGCCGTGGCGTTCTTCAAAGAGAATGCCGTTTTCGCCATTGAGGGCGAGCGTCGAACCGTCATAGCTTAAACGCGTGGTGTAAATGCCTGCGAGCTTGCTCGGATAGCGTTTGCTTAAGCTACCAATGCCAAGAGCTTTGGCAGGGAGTTCCGGACTGCCGAGGATGGATGTACCCAGCACCCATTCTGATTTTTGACCAGAAAGGTCGTACGTGCGCTGCATGACTTCGCGCAACGGAATGACCCAACGACCGGCATCAGTTTCTCGAGGTGCGGGGTCGGGGGAGTTCGGCGTTTCAAAAACCGAGTCCTGCGGAGCGGGGCGCTTGCTCTGCTTCGCGTGGATGACATCCGCAAAAACGCTTGATACAAGCGTCGACAATACTGCAATTAGAAGAATTCCACGATTCATTAGAACCATTCTGCACGAGACTTTTCGCGTCTTTCTCGAAGTGCCTGGACAACAGTGTAGGGCATTTTCATGCAACCTGGGGGGTAAGTCCCGTTTTCGGTGTGGAAGTCGGAACCGCCTGTACCCACAAGACCAAACCTTTGAGCCATTTCCTTGTACTTGCGTCCAACAGCACCCTTTTGCGCAGGGCTGTAGACTTCCATGCCCTGAATGCCCCATTCCACCATATTTTCGATGAACTTGTCGCTGAGCCCAGATTTGTACGGGTGGGCAAGTACGGCAATGCCGCCGGCGTTTTCAATCAGTCGAATTGTTTCTTGCGGGTTGAGACCTTTCTTTTCGACGAACGCGATACAACCGTCACCGAGGTATTTCGTGAAAGCTTCGGAGAAGTTCGAAATGTATTCTTCATCGACGAGCGACATCGCGATGTGCGGGCGTCCGATGATTTTCCCCTTGCAGTACGAATGCACTTTTTCGAATGTGATGCCTATGCCGAGCGCATTCAGCTTCTTGATAATCGCTTTTACGCGGGCGATGCGCTGCTTGGCAAAATCTTCGAGTTCCATGTTCAAGGCGAGGTTCGTCGGGTCGCAGAAGTAACCTAGAATGTGGATGTCCTTGCCTTGCCACACGGCAGAAATTTCAATTCCAGGGATGATTTCGAGACCGATTTCCTTGGCGGGTTCTTCGGCGAGCTTGTAGCTGTCGAGATTGTCGTGATCCGTGATGGAAATGCAACGGAGACCTTTGCGCTTGCAGAGCATGAGCAATTCATCAACGGAAAGTGTACCGTCAGAGAGCTTGGTATGCATGTGCAAGTCTGCATAGCCGCCATTTTCGGTGATGATTGTCGAAAACATCTTTTGCATGGCTAGCCTTTTTTACCCTTTGTAAAATAGCGTGCCATCATCCTAGCGGGCGAAATCGTCTTGAGCGGGTGGAGACTTAAGTTTAAGAACGGGTACTCCTTGGCGCAATCAAAACCGACTCGACACACGGCACCACTAACGAGGGCGAGGTATAAAAATTGTGGTTTGTACGGACCTGGATAAACACAGGCTGTAGGGGCAAAAGTTTTTACTTGATATTCAAGCTTATCGAAAAGGGTCTCTCCATAGCGGCAGCCTTTATCGGTGTAGTAAGAAACTTGAGCCTTTGTCTTTGAAAAGAGAATTTCTAGATCGCCGTGGGCAACAAACAAGATTTTTTTGAGATTTTCGTCGGGGATTTCGCTTAGGATGACTTTAGCGACTTCCTTTTCCTCGGGCATGAAGAACACGACTTTTTCGCCGTTCTGCAAGCATTCGGGGAACGAAAATGTCATGGAGTTCTTTATGTCTCCTGCTTTTTTGGCAAACCAACGATATAATAATGGCTTGCAAAGAAAGCGCATTGCAAAATAATTTTTGCCGTCGGCAAAGTACCGTGAAGAAAACAAAAGGTCTCCTAATTCTAAATTCGCTAAAAATATATTAAATTTGCGCCATGCCTAAACAGAAGTTCTATGCCGTAAAAAGCGAAAATGAAAAGAAAATTGTAACCACGTGGGACGAGTGCCAAAAACTCACGCATGGGGTTAAAGGTGTTTTGTTCAAATCCTTCGGTTCCCGCGATGAAGCGCAAGCTTGGCTCGACGGAATGGAGGCTCCTGCGCCCGATGGGATCCGTGTATTTGTCGATGGTTCGTTTTCGCCTGGATTTGGCCCAGCCGGCTGGGCGTTTGTTGTAACTGAAGACGACAACGAACTTGCCCGTGGTTCGGGAATTACGGCATTCGATGCTGAAAGTAGGAATATCGATGGGGAAGTGATGGCTTCGTTCCAGGCGATGAGATGGCTAGATGCGCACGATATGAAGGGCGTTATTTGCCACGACTACGAAGGCATTGCGCGCTGGGCTAAGGGTGAATGGCAAGCCAAGAGCAATATCGCCAAGATGTATGTGGCGGCTGCAAAACCTTATCTGCATCGAGTGCAATTTGAAAAGGTCGCCGCCCATACTGGCGTCAAGTGGAACGAACTTGTAGATAAACTAGCAAAAGAAGCAATCGCAAAAGCGAGAAAGAAATAATTACTCGCTTTCGTGCTTACTCATGCAGTGGAGGCTGCCGCCTTCTTCAATCACGGTGCGGCAATCAATGCCAATCACCTTACGATCCGGGTACACGCTCTCAAAATACTTCTTAGCTTTCGCATCGTTCGGGCACTTGTATTTCGGGAAGATGAGTCCACCGTTCACGTAGATGTAGTTCATGTACGATGCTGGGAGAATTTGTCCGTCATCGAGCACGCGCTGCGGCGGGAGCGGAAGTGTATCGACCTTGGCGGTTTCGTAATGTTCCTTAAGCCAGCTTTCGATGAACTGCTGGGCTTCGGTCAAAATCGCGTAGTTGGGGGAGCGCTTGTTGTCCGTCATGCACATGACGACTCTGTCTTTAGCGACAAAGCGTGCAACGTTATCGATGTGGCCGTCCGTGTGGTCGCCGTGCAATCCGTGCGGGAGTACGAGCAATTCCTTGAGGCCGAAAGCCTTGCAGAGGGCTTTCACGACTTTCTTCAAATCCTTCTCGTCATTGCGGTTCTTACCGACGAGGCAATCTTCGGTCGTGATGCCGAGACCGTCGCCATTGACTTCGATAGCGCCGCCTTCGAAGATGAACGGGACGCTTTCGTTGAGCGAGAGTCCCTGCTTTTCGGCAATCTTCTGTGGAATGGCGTTGTCGAGTCCCCATGGCGGGAACTTGGCGCCCCAAGCGTTGAACTGCGTTTCGGTAACGACCTTCTTGTTGCCCTTCTTCATAAAGAACGGACCGTAATCGCGAATCCAGATGTCGTTTGTCTTGATGACGATGAAGTTCACCGGGAACGGGCGATTGGCGAGGGCCGCCTTTTCTTCGTCGGTCAAAAAGTTCTTGGCCGGGAGCAAGAGATTCACCGGTTGGAATTCCGTGATGTTACGGATAAGTTCTACATAGAACTTGCGGATGTTGATGCCGCGTTCACCATACCAGTTCGTCTTGTTGTGCGGGAATGCAAGCCACGTGGCACTCTGCTTTTCCCATTCCGCCGGATAACGAATTGAATTTTTCGTCATGGAAAAAATCCTTTATATTAAATCTTTGGTCAATAGTCATTAGTCAATGGTCCTTAGTCTTATAATTGCAGCTTTGCTGCCTTTTTTACTAATAGCTAATGACTAACGGCTAACAACTAATCAGCCCAAATCTTGAGGATGTCCTTGTACAAGTCCACGCGTCTGTCGCGGAAATGCGGCCACCAACGGCGATTTTCTTCGGTTTCGGCAAGGTCGAGCTCGACATAGCTTGCACCCAAGAATTCCGGATCGCACTTTTGCAAAATGTATCCGTCCGGTGCAGCGACAAAGCTTGTGCCCCAGAACGTGAGGTGTCCTTCGACGCCCGAGCGGTTAGCAGCAATCACGAATGTGCGGTTTGCAATCGCATGTCCGCGCATGACTGTCATCCAGCTATCTTGCTGTCGCGGGTAAATTTCCTTGGGTTCAGAATCCATCCAACCAATAGCAGTCGGGTAGATGAGCACGTCGGCCCCCTTGAGGCTCATGATACGGGCAGCTTCAGGGAACCACTGGTCCCAGCAAATAAGCACGCCAAGCGTACCTGCGCTCGTCTTGATCGGTTCGAAACCGGTGTCACCCGGAATAAAGTAATACTTTTCGAAGAAGGCGGGGTCGTCGGGAATGTGGCTCTTGCGGTAAAGCCCGGCGATGCTTCCGTCACGTTCAAAAACGAATGCCGAATTGTGGTAAATGCCACGGGCGCGCTTTTCAAAGAACGGGAACACGACAACGGCGTTCAGTTCCTTTGCAATTTCTTGCCATTCGGCGACAATCGGGTGGTCCTTTTCAATCGCCAAGTCGAAAAAGTCTGCGTTTTCTTCGAACGGGAAGTACGGAGTGTGGAAAAGTTCGGGGAGGACGAGCAAATCGATGTCTTTGCCCTTGAGCTTGAGCGCTTCGTCCTTGTACCACTTGTTATTGGAATCGAAATCCCCGGTCCATTTGCCTTGCAACGTATATACTTTAATCTTGTTCATGTGCAATAATTTAGCAAAATCGAGTCATAACTTCAATTTTTTGTAAGAACATTGTTTTGTTTGCGTAAAATCACGATTATGACACGCGTGTGAGTTGTAAGTTTTCTATATTAACCCTTGAATTTTAAAAACCTTGATATTTTTAATAAAAGGATAAATAATGTCTCTTAAACTCATTTCTCGTGGTGTTGCTGCCGTGCTCGTTACTGCCGGTATTGCTTCTGCTCAGTTGATGAATACGAAAAGCATCGATGTCATCCGTGTCGAAAAGACCGGTATTTCTGCTGGTAAAATCGATAGCCTTGCAACCATGCTCGGTCAGCAGCAGGCTCCGGGCCAGAAGTTGACTGAAGAAATGATGACTCAACTTCGCTATGCCGTTGTTGACAATCTCGTGGGTCAGGAACTCATCAAGCTCGAAGCCAAGAAGATGGGCATCAAGGTTTCCGCATCCAAGGTGGACAGCTTGACCGCACTCTTCAAGAAGCAGTTCCCGAGCGAAGAAGCTTTCCAGAAGGAACTCAAGAAGTCTAACACGACGATGGCTCAGTTCAAGTCCAAGATTGAAGACCAGCTCAAGAGCGAACAGATTCTCGAAAAGAAGGTTCCGTATCCGGAAGCTCCGACCGAAAAGCAGCTCCAAGCTTTCTGGGAACTCAACAAGACTAAGGTCGCTATCAACGATACGATTAGCGGTGCCCGCATCTTTATCTCTACCAAGGGTAAGAGCACTCAGGAAATCAACGACGCTAAGGATATGTTGAAGGGTCTTGCAGCCCAGGTTCGCTCCAAGAAGGCTACGTTTGCTCAGCTTGCTGCCATGTACAGCGACGACAAGGAAGCTAAGAAGACTGGCGGTATCATGAACAAGTTCCTCGCCAAGTCCAAGAGCGCCGCTTTCGCCAAGGCTGTTGGCAAGATCAAGGTCGGTGAAATTTCCGAAGTCATTACGGAAAATGACGGTGTGTCTATCTTCATGCTTACTGAAAAGAACGACGGCAAGTTTGAAAGCTACAAGCACCAGATCGATTACATCTTGCGCGTGCAGGCTGAACAGGAACGCCAGGCTAAGCTCAAGGCTTACCTCGACGACCTCGGCAAGACCTACAAGGTCCAGTACCTCGACAAGAAGTACGAACCGCCTCAGGCAATCGGCTCTGCTAAGTAATAGCACGAACTGTTTGTACGTGTCATTCTGAGCGAAGCGTAGCGAAGTCGAAGAATCCAGAGATCCTTTTGGGTCCTTCGATTTTGAATCTACGGTTCTGCACTCAGGATGGCACTTCTTTTTTTAACTAGCTGATATTAGAGGTTTGATATGGCATTCAACACTACACATACCGGGCTTATCGAGTTGCGCAGCCGCATCGATAAACTCTGGGGGTATCTTTGACTTAGAGGCAAAGACCGAAGAACTCTACGTCCTTGAAAAGGATTCCGGCGACCCGAACCTGTGGAACGATCAGGAAAAGGCGCAGGCAATGATGAAAAAGATTGGGAACCTCAAGGGTCTCATTGATTCCTGGAAAGAAGTTTCCCAGACATGCGACGACCTTGCCGAGCTTTATGAAATGAGCAAGGACGAAGAATCTGCCGACCTTACGGCGACGCTTGAATCCGACATTGCAGACCTAAAGTCCAGAGTCGAAGCAATGGAATTCAAGAAGATGCTGAACGGTCCGGATGATGCTTGCGCATGCCTCATGTCTATCCATCCGGGTGCAGGTGGTACAGAGTCCCAGGACTGGGCGCTCATGCTTTTCCGCATGTACACGCATTTCTTTGAACGCGAAAAGATGGATTTCAAGGTTGTGGACTTCCAGGAAGCAGAAGATGCAGGCCTCAAGAGTGCTACGATTGAAGTCACTTGCGAAAACGCTTACGGCTTGCTCCGTTCGGAAATCGGCGTTCATCGCTTGGTGCGCATCAGCCCGTTTGATGCCAATGCCCGTCGCCATACGAGCTTTACCGCCGTTTATCTGTACCCTGAACACGAAGACGTAGAGTTCGATCTCGACATGTCTGAAGTGCGCGTGGACACGTACCGCAGTAGTGGTGCTGGTGGTCAGTACATCAACAAGACGGATTCCGCAGTGCGCATGACCCACTTGCCGACAGGCATCATGGCAAGCTGCCAGACGGAACGTAGCCAGATCCAAAACCGCGAAACCTGCTACAAGATGCTCAAGACCATGGTCGCAGAACACTACCGCTTGGAAGAAGAAGCGAAGCGCGATGCCCGCATGGCAGAGAAGAAGAAGGTCGAATGGGGGAGCCAGATCCGCAGCTACGTGTTGCAGCCGTACCAACTTGTAAAGGACCTCCGTACAGGCGTTGAAACGTCTGACACTGCAGGTGTTCTTGACGGAAAGATCAAGCCGTTCATCGACGCTTATCTGCTGAGCACAAGCGAAGCGAATAAGGGGTAGCGCCGGAGGCGCAGTTACTAGTTATTAGTTAGTAGTTACTAGAAAATAAATGTGGCGGGCATTGCCCGCCATTTTTTGCATGCCTGTCATGCCCGCCACCGAGCGGGCATCTACATCTCGAAAAAAAAGAGAAGCTCTGTTGAGCTTCTCTTTTTTGCTTTATGCAATCAAAGATTACATTGCACCGCGTTCGAGCTTGATCGTGAAGTTCGTGATATCGCAAACTTCGCTCGGACCCCAGTACTGGATCGGACCCGGGTAGGTGTAGGATTCAGTCTTAGCCCATTCGTCGCGGCGAGCGGCGAAGTACTTGAACGGAGCGCTCATCGGGCCATCGAGTTCAACGAGAGCCTTGCGGATAACCGGCTTGTCGGCACCGTGACGGCGTTCGATGTTCATCATCATGGTGATCGGAAGGCCGCCAGCGACCCAGTTTTCGATACCCTTGGTGACGTTGCGAACAGAGCTCATGTAGCCGTTCATGTTATTGAGAGCGAGAACGGATGCTGCAAAGCCGAGGCTGTAGCAGTAGTCTGCGTCGAAGTTGGACGGAGCTGCGCAACGGCCTTCGTAACCGAAGAAGTGGTTGAGAGCAGAGAACTTGCCCTTGAAGTCACCACGGTTTTTGAGTTCCTTCTTGACCATTTCGATGATGAGCTTTTCAGTTTCGATGAGAGAAACCTGAACGTTGCCATGGCTGTCGCGTTCGAGCATGAGCTGGGCCTGGATGCCAGCCGGGAGGCTCTTGAGGACTTCAGCGGATTCAGCGCTGACCCATGCGCAGAGCTTTTCGACCTTAGCAGCCGTGTCGAGACCTTCGACTTCGGCTTCGTGGTGGGCGAGAGCTTCAGAAAGTTCAGAGATAAGGACGCCAACGTCCGGGATGAATTCGAGGAGGCCTTCCGGAATGAGGGCGACACCGAAGTTCTTGCCCTGAGCTGCACGAGCGTAAACAACGTCAGCAACCTGCTTGATCACGTCCTTGAGCTTCATCTGCTTTGCCTTGACTTCTTCAGAGATAAGGCAGATGTTCGGGTGGGTCTGGAGAGCAGCTTCGAGAGCGATATGGGATGCAGAGCGGCCCATGAGCTTGATGAAGTGCCAGTACTTCTGAGCGGAGTTTGCATCGCGCATGATGTTGCCGATGAGTTCAGAGTAGGTCTTCACAGCGGTGTCGAAACCGAAAGAGGTTTCGATGAATTCGTTCTTCAAGTCACCGTCGATGGTCTTCGGGCAACCGCAAACGCAGGTCTTGACGCCCTTGGACTGGAAGTATTCACCGAGAACAGCTGCGTTCGTGTTGGAGTCATCACCACCGATGATAACGATAGCGTCGAGGTCGAGCTTGCCCGCAACTGCGATGCACTTGTTGAACTGTTCTTCAGTTTCGAGCTTGGTACGGCCAGACTGGATCATGTCGAAGCCACCGGCATTGCGGTAGGCGTCCATCTTGGCGTCGTCAATTTCAATGTACTTGCCGTTTTCGAGACCGGAGGGGCCGCCGAGGAAACCGAAAAGGACGGAATCCTTGGAAACGGACTTGATGCCGTCGTAGATACCGGCGATAACGTTATGTCCACCCGGAGCCTGGCCACCAGAGAGAACCACGCCCATGCGGAGAGCCTTGCCAACCTTGGCTTCGGCTGCTTCGAACTGAACAACCGGAAGACCGTAGGTGTTCGGGAAGAGTTCCTTGATCTTGGCCTGGTCGCTAACGGATTCGGTAGCTGCACCCTTGTTAATCTTCACGCTCAGGGCACCATTCTTGAGGGAGACCGGGAGCTTCGGCTGATAGGCCTGACGGGCCTTGGTCAGTACAGAGAGATTTTCGGACATTGTTTATTCCTTTTGTTAATCCCGCAAAAAGGCGGGTTTTTGGTTAAAATTCCGGCGTAAATATAGAAAATTAGGCTTGAGACTAGAGACGAAAGACGAAAGAAAAGCGTCATTCTGAGTGGAACCCGAAAGGGCGGTGTCAAAGAATCAACGGTATTTTTTTTACGAAATGTGATAAATGTCAAATTTTTGTATGTTTTTTTTAACTTTTTATTCCAAAATAGAGTAAATTTTTCTATATATGCGGTTCGTAAGAAAAAAGTAATGAATGCCGTGCGGTGAACATTGCTTGATTCGTAAAAAAGAAGGTGAGTGTATGAATGTTTTAATCTGGGGATCCGATACGATTTTGGGTCATGGACTCCTGTCCATGCTCAAGGACATTAAGGATGGTGTGTTCAACGCTATCGGTAATATTGAAATAGGGGAGATCTTTGCCTGCGATGCTGAGTCCGACAAAGATGATATCGACGAAGCTTGCGCCAATGCCGACTTCGTATTCAATTTATCCTATGGTTGCACATCCGACAAGCTCATCGAGGGCTTGAACATTCATAACAACACTTGCCCGGTGCTTTTGGGCCATTCTGTAGGCGACAAGAGTCTTTTTCGCGAATATGCCCAAAATAACAATGTTCCGATTCTTGAGTGGGCACCGAATTACGACATGGAACTCCTGAGTGTCGAAGCTCAAGTCTATGACATGCTTGGCGCACTGCAATGCGCGTAGGTTAGACGAAAGAACGGACCTTTGGTCCTAACAGACGAGAGACTAAAGATAATTGGCGGCTTCCCTACTTGGGGGTCGCCTGTTTTGTATCTGTTTAGTATAGGAAAAAGAGCCTTGTGTGAGGCTCTTAGATAAGAATGATTTTTGGAAAGCAAGTCCATTAGGCAACGGAGATAAATGCTATTGACTGATTTTACGGAACGTATCGTCTCTATTTGAAGAGTAGATCCGCTGATATCGTTAAAAGCTATGATTGTGCTTTTGGAACCATTGTTGTCTAACATAAGGTATTCAACAACTATATTGGCACCTTTGGGGGAAAGTACATTAAAACCATATTCGTCTGTTCCTGCATAACCAGACTCTACCCAATCTTTTGATAGTAGTTTATACAAGTGTGAGTCGGTAAATTCAATCATTGTTTTCTGGACTATGTAGGTGTTTAATAAGAGGGTAGCATAGGCTACTTTATCCATTGCTCATCCCCAAAAAGGTAATGAATATGGCCGTTCATGCACCCGCTATTGAAAAGGCTACAAATCCAAAAATGTTATTCCAACATGAATTCATTTGGAATGGCTCCCTCCATGCAGAGGAGCCTTCTTTTTAATCCGACGCCAAGCGCATAGCCGCTCAAGCGACCGCGACTATCAATTACGCGATGGCAGGGGATGATGACTTGAATCGGATTCCTATGCAGAACATTCCCGACGGCACGGAATGCTTGTGGGTGGCCAATTATTTTGGCAATTTGTTTGTACGTACAAGTTTTACCGTATGGAATTTGACGTGTGACTTCGAGAATTTTTTTCTGGAAGTCGGTGCCGTAGATTTTTATGGGAATAGAAAACTCGCAGATCTTGCCTGCGAGGTACAAATTAAGTTCGTTCACCGCCTTGCGGTAGGCGCTTCGAACGCGGTTGTTCAATTCCGTTTCCATGTCGGGGCTTGCATAGGCGCAAGCCTGCACGTTGCTCGGAGTCGCTTTTATTTCGTCTGAAGTTTCCCGAAATTTTAGACCACAAAGCTTTGATCCTTCGAAGATAAAGGTCCATTCGCCCCAGACATTCCGGTGGCTTATCTTTGTGAATTTCGGGTCATCAAACTTCATACCATGCGGTGCTTCTCCTAGCGCAATGGATATTCCTTGAATTCCTTGACGCCGAATTCTTCCTTGAGGTAATCCCAGCGCACGAGGCGGTTCTTCCAGTAGTACTTGCGGTACAGGCGGCGAGCCACGCGGCTAGTGATTTCATACGGAATCGTGTGGTGCTCCTCGGCAACGCTTTCCATCGAAATGCGGAAGTCGAGTTCGCCATTCACGACGTCAACGGTTTCGCCAACTTGCACGTCCGGGATGTGGCTTACATCGACCATGGTTGCATCCATGCAGACGCGTCCGAGAATCGGGCAGAGCTGTCCGCGAATGAAGACAAAGCCCTTGTTGTATTCGCCGCGGAGGTAACCATCGCCATAACCGATAGCGATGGTTGCGATGCGCGTGAGCTGCTGGGCGGCCCAGTAACCGCCGTAGCTGACGGTTTCGCCGGGCTTCACGTCGTGCACGTGGCGGATGGTGGACTTGATTTTCATGACCGGCTTGATCGGCAATGTGGACGGGACTGCTCCCATGCAGTTGTAGCCGTAAAGCGTGAGGCCTGGGCGCACCATGTCGAAATGGCTTTCGGGGTGCGTGAGTGTGCCTGCTGAACTGGAGCAATGGCAAATGGGTGGGCGGAGTCCGTCGGCGTCAAGCACATCGACGAGTCGCGTAAAGCGCTGAATCTGGATTTCGGTTTTCGGGTTGCCCGGCATGTCGGCTGTAGCGAGATGCGTGAACATGCCTTCGAACTTGAGATGCTTGAGGGTGAGGGCGGCGCGGATGTTGTTGAAATCCTCGGCGTCAAAACCGTAGCGGTTCATGCCTGTATCGATGGCGAGGTGAGCCTTGCATTCTGTGCCGGTCTCACCGAGGAACTGGTCAAAAGCAACTGCGGTGCGGAGGTCTGTGATGGCTGCGGTCAGCTGGTATTCGACAAAGTAGGCGAAGTCAGATGGTGTGCAGGGGCCGAGCACGAGAATCGGCAAGTCCATGCCGTACTGGCGAAGCAGCATGCCCTCGCTGATGTGGGCAACACCGAGGTAGTCGGCACCGCCAGCCTTGGCGGCGAATGAACAGGCGAGGCTGCCGTGACCGTAGGAGTCGGCCTTGACAGGAAGCAAAATTTTCGTGGAAGCCGGAATCTGGCTTCTAATAAATTGAATGTTGTTGCAGAGGGCGTCTAGGTTGATTTCAATCCAGTTCGGGCGAGCAATCTTATTTAAGTCAGGAGGAGTAGCTAAAAGTTTCATGATAGTCATAATATAGTCAAGTTTTTAGAATACGCGTTGGACCTGGGCGTAGATGAATGAAAATTTGGTCGATAGTCTTCGCTAAGCGGGGATCCATACGGTTACATGTTAATAGTTGCTTCTTGGAACGCTATTAATTCCAAATTGGAATAAATTACACTGGGCTAAGTTTTGTAAAAATCTAGGGCTGGGAAAAAATCGAAAAATGCGAGCGAACCCAATAACTACGGGCTAAGCCTTATTTTATCTAAGTTTACAATGTCTCGTATGAAATTTTCTTTACTGTTTTTGAGTGGTTTTTGCTTTTTTTTTATTGGTACTTTATGGGGGTGGTAAGGATGTGGGTTACAACTTACTTTCAAATAAATGAATAAAAAGTAAGAGGTTATACAAAGTAAATAAAATTATTTTGTAATTAATTTTTCTGAAATTGCTTAAATGATTTTTGAACATTCGAGTTTGAATTCGTAAGAAATTACGAAGTAGATTCGTGTGACTGTATCGCGTGGAACTTCGCAATAAAGGCTTGTTCGGGAAGCCTTATTCCGAAGTGTTGCCATTCGGCAAATTGATGCTCCGCTCACGGAGTAGTTGGTTTGCTGATACCTAAAAAACAAAAACATCCAATTTCCTGCAAAAGGGAGGATAAAATCATGAAAACGACAAAACAAACACAAGATGCGTTCATCGCTTCTCTGATGCCAGATTCCGACAAGAAGATGGTGCGCATTTCTGGTGCATCGCTGATTGTCGCGTTGGCGCTTGGTTTCTGGGCGTCTACGTATGAAAGCATTATCGATGAGGTCATGTTTGATCCACCGGAAAAAGATCAAATAGGGGTTTCTGTCAAAATGGATCCAATAGAGAAAAAGCCTGATCCACCTAAGAAACCTAAAGTACAGGAAGAAATCACGCGTAGAAGGCCGGGTGGTGGAGGTAAGCCTAAAGGAGATGGTGATCCTAGAGCGCCTATTAACCGTGGTGTTCTCGAAAGGCTTACAGCCATGACAAATACGGCGTCGGCGCAAGCATACGACCTTGCGAACAAGACGTTTGCGAAAGATATCGAGAAAACGCTTAAAGTTCTGAATGGCTTACAGGTGACCGGAAAGACAAGCCTTGCCGAAAAACGTCGTGGTAAAGCTGATGTTGGTTTCAACCCAGGTAGCATTACAGGCTCCGGGGGTGGAATTGGCGACATGCTTAGCGGCTTGCTTGGCGGTCCTGCTGGCACAATCAAGACTCAGGCAAAAATGAAAAACATGCCGATTCCAAAGATGAATGAAATCGATATGGGGTCTACAGGTGCATCCCGTTCGGCTTCTGAAATCATGAAGGTGGTCAAGCAGCGTACGCCTGGACTCCGTCACATTTACAATACGCATTTGAAGAAAAAGCCGGGGTTCCAGGGCAAGGTCACATTGAAGTTCACGATTGCGCCGGGTGGCGAGATCATAAGCATTGCTGTGGCTAATTCAACGACTGGATTCACTGAATTCGATAATGCCGTCAAGTCTGCTGTCAGCAAGTGGACTTTCAATAAAATCAAGTCGGGAAATACGACAGTGACGATTCCGTTTACCTTTACGGAGTAATGGAATGGCATTTGGAGTAGAATAAAGACAGATAGATTTTTAAATTTAAGTCGGCGATTTTGTCGCCGACTTTCGGTGATTTTAATTTATGGGGTAAAAGAATGAAAGATCCTCGCATTACGCAACTTGCAGAAAATTTGATCAACAACGCCATTGCTCTCAAGGCGGGCGAAAACATTTTAATCGAAACGACCGATACGCCGGATGAACTCTCGACAGAACTCATCAAGGCTGTTGCCAAAGTTGGCGGTAACGCATTTGTCCACAATTACAATAGCCGTGTGCGTCGCGAGGTTATCCGTAGCGCCTCCGAAGAACAGATGAAGCTCTCTGCGGACCTTGCAATGAACGAGATGAAGCAGATGCAGGCTTACCTCTCTATCCGCGCGATGAACAACGCGATGGAAAACTGCGACATCGATGACAAGAAGATGCTTGCCTACAGGACCATCACGCAGGACCTGCTCAATTACCGCGTGAACAACACGCGCTGGTGCGTACTCCGCTGGCCGAACCCGTCCATGGCTCAGGGCGCCAAGATGAGTACGGAAGCTTTCGAAGACTTCTACTTCAAGGCTTGCCTTGCCGATTACCCGAAGATGCATCGCGCCGCCCAGGCGTTGGTCGATCTCATGAACAAGACGGACAAGGTGCGTCTCGTGGCTCAGGATACGGACATCACGTTCAGCATCAAGGGAATCCCCGCAGTGCCGTGCTGTGGCAACATGAACATTCCTGATGGCGAAGTCTATACGGCGCCGGTGCAGGGGAGTATCGAAGGCGTCATCCACTACAACACGCCGACGCTTTACGAAGGCAAGCAGTTCAGCAATATCCGCCTCGTCTTTAAGCAGGGTAAGATTGTCGAAGCGACTTGCGAAACGGGCGACAACAAGAGCCTGAATGCGATTTTCGATACGGACGAGGGCGCTCGCTACGTGGGCGAGTTTGCAATTGGATTCAACCCGTTTGTGCTTTCTCCGATGTGCGACATTCTGTTCGATGAAAAAATTGCGGGTTCCATCCACTTTACGCCGGGCATGTGCTACGAAGACGCCCCGAACGGGAACAAGTCTGCCATTCATTGGGACCTGGTGCTGATCATGCGTCCGGAATACGGCGGCGGTGAAATCTGGTTCGATGACAAGCTCATCCGCAAGGACGGACTTTTTGTGGTCGATGAGCTTAAGTGCTTGAATCCTGAGAATCTTGTTTAATTATATTTTTCTCACACAATTCAAACCTTTTTGCTACAAGGAAGCTGTATGAACTTTAAAAAGATGTTTGGTATCGCTCTTGCTTGCTTCGGTGTTGCTTTTGCACAGGGCACTTCTCAATCTATGAGCGAACAGGAATTGCAGAAGCAGGAAGAACAGGCTGCCGCTTCTGAAGATTTGACGGCCCCGGTTCCGTTTGTCGCTCCGGAAATTCCGAAGGATTCAAAAAAATCTTCTTTCAATAGAATATTACACGGCAAGTCCTATAATAGAAACAGCAATATGGCGGCCGCTAACAATACGGACCTTTTGCTTTCTTACCCGAACTTGTTTGCGAACCGCAAGTTCTTCTACATTGAGCCGACGAACAAACTCGGAATTCTCTCCCTTGGCTCGTTCTTTACGGCTTTCGATATTTCCAAGGCTACTCATGCTCTAGATACGGACTCCCAAAAAGAAGTCGGTCGCCTTACTCTTGGTTATGCGGCTCCGGGATTTGGCTTCTATTTCAGAGCAGGTCTTGGATCTTCCTGGTTTGAAAACGATGCTGTTGAACGCGATACAACCTATGGCGGTGACGACTGGGGTGCTGCGATTGCAAAAAGTTTCTTGGGCATGAATGTGGCTGCTAGCGCTGATTGGGTTACCCATAAGCAGAAAATTCATGAAGAACCGTCTGCAAAGGGTTCTTCAGAGACAAAAGATCGTTTTGACAGCCTGACCTTGAATCTCAGCTTGACAAACGCTCCGACTGCAAAGAACTTCACCTGGGTTCTTGGTGCTAGGTTTATAAGCTTCAACAGCGAAACGAAAGTGGATGATGAAGTTGTTAAAGATAATGATGGCTTAGATTCTTTCTGGGGAATTGATCCGTATATTCGCGGTGGTCTTGCTGTGCTTGAAAATGAAAATGCAAGAGTCCTTTTCGGAGCTGCGGCTATATTCTCCTACAGGCATTATGATGAGCCTAAGGATGCGTTCTCCCTTGTTTCGATCATTCAGCCGAGCATGCTTGGTGAAGTTTTTGTAGGTGAATCGAAGAATTTCATGTTCTACGGCGAAGTTGGTTATGACTGGGTTGCTTTCCGCTATTATAATGAAAAGGAACCTAATGATTTGTCTGTGTTGGGCTATAACATGAATACTGTGAATGCCTCTATCGGTTTCCGCTATCAGTACAAGGATTTCCTTGCTGCTGAATTTGGCATTGGCGAAAAGCTCTTTACGGGTATCGGCAACTTCTTTACAGAAGATGGCACGTTCGTCGATTTCAGCGCGATGATCCGCTTCTAATAGCAACGTTTGTTTGCAACAAATAATGCCTCCCGGAAGGGAGGCTTTTTTGCTTTTTTTAAAAGGAGAAGCCCGGTCGGAACCGGGCTTGACAATGAAAAGTTGTCATCGCGGGGTTTGCCCGCGATTCTCGATTAGAGGCGTTCTGCAATCTGGACGGCGTTGAGAGCAGCACCCTTGCGGATCTGATCGCCAACAATCCAGATGTTCATGCCATTGTCGCAAGCGAGGTCCTTGCGGATACGGCCGACGTAGACGTCGTCCGTGCCCATGAGGTCGAGCGGCATCGGGTAGACGTTGTTTGCCGGATCGTCGCAGAGCTGGAGGCCTTCGCCGTTCTTGATGGCGTTGCGGACTTCTTCAACAGAAAGTGCGCGTTCCGTTTCGAAGCTGATGGCTTCGGAATGGCAGCGGAGTGCAGAAACGCGGACGCAGGTAGCAGCGCAGCGGACGTCGCTGTGCATGATCTTCTGCGTTTCGTTGAACATCTTCATTTCTTCCTTCGTGTAGCCGTTGTCG
>Ga0256407_10002583_pt1 | contig 34308 bp, 66 predicted proteins | sample RumenRJG_04DNA_FD_193489 | JGI IMG/M metagenome (GOLD analysis project Ga0256407, IMG submission 193489) | Bovine rumen microbial communities from Lethbridge, Alberta, Canada - RJG_04 | ecosystem: Host-associated > Mammals > Digestive system > Stomach > Rumen | place: Canada: Alberta...
TGAGCTATATAGCCATCCCAATAAGCTGTTAGATATACTCCTATTTGATGTCTTAACACTCTTATATCAAATTTTGCATTGAACATTATTAATTTAACATTATTATCTGCTAACCTTTGTAATTGATTCTTACAAATTTCTTTCGATAATTGGTTATTTACCTTTGCATTGGTAATATAGTCTATATGATTTATTGGAATATATACTGCTTTTAATCCAGGAGTATATAAGGAAAATCCAACTATATCATCTAACATAGGATTTAATCCAGTTGTTTCTGTATCTATTGCACATATTCCTTTTGCAATACATAAATCTATATATTTAATTAAATCATTTTCTTCTCTAATGCAATCATATTTATCTTTATATTCTCCAAGATTTTCTTCAACTGACCTTTTTATATTAGCAATTCTTTCAGATAAGCTTTTACCTACTTTTGCTACAGCTTTTTTAGTTTTTTTAACTGTCTTATTTAATATATTCTTATCATCTTGCCTAGTTGCTGGAATTCCTGGTATAGTGAATAAATCCATTACTTATTCTCCCTATTAAAAACTTTCCTCATCATTATTGTATGTTGGTCTTCTTCTTACGGGTTGTGCTGGTGTTTCTCTTTGGGCTCTTCTTTCCACTGCTTGACTATTTCCAGCTTGTCTTGTTCCTCTTGCTACTTGATTATTTTGTTCTTTTGGAAAAGTTCCATGGTCTAAATAATAATTTAATTCATCCTCTGTCTTTACGTGAAAAGCTAATCCCTCAGCATTAATTTCAGGAAAATCTGTTATTATTGCATTATCACTTTGCATAGGATACATTTCATATGTTGTACTTTGGTCTCCTTTTTTACCATTTCTTTCAACTTCAATAGGAGTTCCAACTAATGGATTATATCTTGAACATAAACTTGATAACTTATTAAAGAATGTTCTTCCTCTTGTCCATATTTTACTTTCTTTACTAGCTTCATCATATACAGGAATATATAACTTTCCAAACGGATGTTGTCCTGCTGCACATAATGGACATTTTTCTACCGGTTCATTATAAGCTCTTAAACATTCAACATCAACATTATTATTATCAACTTTTACTGTATGAACACTTACTCCTTGTATATCATTCATATTATTATAAAGAAATCTTATAACTGCTGTATCTTTATCATCTTTCAATGTAAAAAACTTATTACTTCCTCCACCGTAGTTCTCACTTTCTTCAAAACTAAATCTTGCCATAATTACTCTCCTTTTATAATTAATTTTATTCCAGTTCTTTCTGTTCCTTCAACAGTAACTTCAGTAAATGCTGGTACACATACTAAATCTATTCCCATAGGAGCCAAAAATCCTCTAGCTATTGCTATTGATTTAACTGCTTGATTTAATGCTCCTGCTCCAATTGCTTGCATCTCAACTTTTCCATAATCTTTGATTATTGCTGAAACTGCTCCTGCTACGGAGTTTGGATTTGATTTATTTGATATTTTTAATACTTCCACTATTGCTTCCTCCTTTCTTTGTTTTATTCTTATTATTAGATAAATCAAAAGATTTTCTAAATAACCAAATAGATAATTTTTGTAATAATCTTTGCATATCTGCCTCCTCTATATAATATATAGAATTTTATATCTAATTTTATACTGATAATGTAAATTTTCTTCTAATTTCATTATTTATTTGATATATTCTTGAAATACTTTTATGCATTATAGTTGCAATTTCTTTTATCTTATATCCTTGATTTAATAATAAACATTGTGCTCTTTCTTCCTTATTTAATTGATAATTATCTAATATTAAATTTATATCCTCTACAACTAGATTAGAATCAATATCTTCTTCTTTTAATTCATTAAAATATAAATGAATTTTTCTTTTATTAGTATTAATAGCTTCTGTTTCAGTTCTTAATCTATTAATATATAATTTTCTGAAATAAGTTATAAATTTAATATTAGAATCTAATTCATATGTACGAAGGGCTTTATCTAATTCCTGTAAACAAAAACTAGCTTTATCTGTATCGTCTAATTTTAACCAGTTATTTGAAATATTAGTTATAATTCCAAAATTAGATACAAACATATAAGCTAGTATATTTGGAGTTAATGAATCTTGATATTCTTCTATTAAATCAATTTCTTTCCTTTGTTTCTCCTTTCCTGTAATAATACTTTTCATCATTCTTAAAGTTTCTCTCATAATAATTACCACCTTTCTTTTTCATTTGCAAATTTATAATAATATATTATAATAAAAATGTCAAGTATTTTTTTAAAAAATTTCTAAAAAATTTTCAATTTCTTCATAAGTACAATCATTAATATCCTTCTTACCTGTTGGAATCTTAATTTCTGTAATAATTTGATTATGAATAGCATTTTTTAGTCTTATTCTTGCCTTTTTTCCAGCTTCGTCGTTATCTGTAGCTAAAATAAATTTTCTGCAAGGTAAATTATTTAATTGTTTAAACTGATATTGAGTTCCTAATCCATTCAAAGCAACAGCATATTTATTATGAGTCCATAAAGTAATTGCATCTATCATACTTTCACAAACATATATTTCTTTTGGAAATTCCTTTAATTGATATAATTCATAGATACCGTAAATAGGTTTTTCTACATTATTTGGATAATTAAACCATTTTGAATTAACACTTCTTCTGGCTACGAATAAACAATTTCCATTTCTATCTCTTATTGGAAATGTAATACAATCAGTATTCTTATCGTAACCAATATCAAATATTTCAATAACTTTATCTGTCATTTTTCTTTCATACATATATGGATGAATATATCTATAACTAATTAACTCTTTTTCATCTATATAATTCTTATTAGAATCAATTTTAACTGATTTTCTATCTAGATTAATATAAAGTTTCCTATCTGCTAAAATATCTCCTAGAAAATTGTTTTTTAGCCAATTTAAACCATACTGTCCAAAATCATTTACATTAAAGCATCTACTAATCATCTGCTCTAACGAGCAACTTTCACCACAACTAAAACAATGAACCCACCCATCTTCTTTTCTTATTCCACAACTTGCTTTTCTTTCTTGACCATCTTTATGAAAAGGGCAACTAACCATTAAATCATCCGGTAATTCTTTTATCTGATTAAATAAATATATTTCATTAATTTCAAGTTGAAGTTTCAATTCTCTTATTATGTCCATTAAATTTAATTCGTATAATGTATCATTTATTTTTAGCATTTTTCTTCTCCAATATCTCAATACATTTTTCAAACAATTCTTTTAATCCGTAACAATGTTCCAATAATTCTTTATCAGTTTTATCATTTTCTAAATTATAAATAGTTGCTAATATAAAAGCACTATTTTCATCTACATATTGTTCCAGATTAGCTCTTACTAATTTTCTACAATATTCTACAATTTGTTTATCATTCATTATTTTTACCTACCTATCAACATATTCTTGACTTGCTTTTTCTGTTTCTTCTTTTCCTTTTGGTCTATTCCATTTTATTTTTCCATCTTTTGTTACTTCTAAACTTGCATATTTTATTTTAATCTCTGGCTCTAAATCAACATATTTTACTTTACATTCTTGATTTTTCAACATTCAACCTCCATCATTTTTATTCCATCATCTCTTAACATCTTTTTATAATCCTCTCTTTCAAATTCACCTTTATAAAATCCTTTCAATGTTACACCCAAATCATCCATTACACTTCTTAACCTTTTATTTCCAAATTTTGTATCTTCATTAAAGTGCAATGTATACATTAATGCTATATCTAAATCTTTAAATGTTTCCTCTAACCATATCATATATTGTTTTTTATAAATTTCATAATATTTTTTATTTAATCTATCTTCAAATTCTTTTCCCCATTTTATTATTTCTTTTTTATCTTTGTTTTTAGCACATCTTTGAAGTCTATTTAATTCATTTGTATCAAACATTCTTAAATAATCTTTTTCTTCCATAAATCTAATCCACCAACCCTTTAAAATATGTTATTACCCATTCTTTACTATGAATAGGTGTTGTTAATTTTTCTGCCATTTTATTTATTATATTTTCTTGCTTTCTAATTAATTTATTTAATTCTATTATTTTTAATTGTCTTGTAATATTATTTTTAACAACGGGACATTCAAGCATTATACATTTTTGCTTATCAATATTTTTTAATAATTCTATTGCCTTATTTTCTTCATCTTTCATTATTTTATCACCTCTAAATTACATTCATATTCCATAATATCTATATCTAATTCTTCTAAATGTATTAAAATTTCATTAGGAGCTTTATCTCTTTCATATATTCCTATTATTGTTGCTATATCTTCATCTTGATCTTTTACTTTTTGGCCTATTTTAAAACTAGTTTTCATCCTTTTCTTCCTTCTTATTTCTAATTTTTAATAAAGCTTTCCATAAAATTGTACCTATAATATATCCTAAAGCAAAAAGCTATAAATTTAATAATTACTTTTCCTATATATCTACTCCTTTTCAAATATTTTTTCTAATATAAAATCTATAAAATCTATTATAAAAAACGGTAATAAAACAATACAAGCAACTATTGTAAAAATAAATTCTTTGAAATTATTTTCTTCTATATTCATATATCTACTCCTTTTCTAAAAGTTCTTTCATTTTATTAACAACATAATCTTCACATTCATCTATTAATCTTTTATTTGATAATTCTCCTGTTGTCATATCGCAAGTAGTTGTTGTTTCAAATCTTCTTTGTACTGTTTTATCCATAATTACGTTATATAATAATTTTAATAATCTTAATTCTTCTTTTTTATCCATTCATTACTCCTTTTCTAAAAGTGATTGCAAAAAATTGTAAGCATCTACCATATCTTGATATTCTCTTGAATTTCCATATTTGTTATATTCTTCTTCCATTTTTCTTTCAAGTTGTTTTAATACTTCTTCTATTTTTGCTTTTATTTTGTCTTCAACTTTCTTTTCTCCATCATATACTCCATTTAGATATACTGTTGTTAAATCATCTTCTAAATCTTCTAATCTTTCAAATTCTGCTAGTAATGTTTCAATAGGAATATTTTTTTCTTGTAATTTTAATTTTATTTGTTTTAATTCTCCTATTTCTTTAGATTGTTTTTCGATTAGATTTAATAATATTTTACTCATTAAATTGCTTATCATAAAATAATCTGCTTTTTTATTTTTTAATTCTTCGATTGCTTCCTTTTCTTCATCACTTAACATTGTTTTATCACCTCTCAATCTAATTTAGAATTAGTTATACCTTCCCAAAAGTTTTTAAACCCATTTATTGTTTTATTTAATTGTTGTTGTTCAAAATACAAATCTAATAATTTTTCAATAATTACTATATCTTTTTCATTAAATACCATATACGGCATTAAATTTTCTAAATATACCTCTTCATCTTTAGTTCCAGCAAGAAATGCTTTAACTTCATTTATTTTATTTTTCATATATTTGATTTCTTCATCACTTAACATTGTTTTATTCCTCCCTTACATATACATATTTGGATTTCCTAAAAATAAATGTTCATTTTCATCTTTTTCTTGACTATCTTTTAAACATTGTAACAATGCTTTATTATACTCTTTTTCTTTTTCATAAGCTGTTAGTAAATTTTTTATTGCCTCTCTTACTTGCCTTTCTTCGCCTACTGATATTCCTAATATTTCAGTTTTTTCATTACTTAAAAAGCTTTTTAGTATTTCTATTGTTGCATTGTAATCTATATTCATCACTTACACCTCACAATTCAAATTCTTCATTGCAATCTTCTAAACTGCATGTCATATCTATTCTTCTCTGTAATGCTTCTGCTTTTCTTTTATAAAACTTATCTTCTTTTATTTGTTCTATTATTCTGTCTATTTCATCTAATACTCGCCTTTTATCCTCGCCGCTTAATAAATCTTCTTCTTCTATAAATCTTTGCTTATATCCCCTTATTCCTCTTATAACTAATCTTCTTGCTAGTTCTTTATAATCAATCTTTTGCATTTTCACACCTCTTTTTATAATATTCTATTATCCATTCTTTACTATTTACTGGAGTTTTTAAGTCTTCTGCCATTAAATCAATCATTTTATCTTTCTTTACAACTAAAGCAGATAAATCATCTATTATTTTCTTTGTGTCAGCATCTAAAACTCTTAATACACTATATTTTTTACCATTTTCATCTTGAATTATTATTTCTTCACCCATTATGACACCTCTCTTCAAAATACTCTATCATTTCATCATCTTCTACATAAAATGGGTCTTTTGGTATAGAATTTAATACATTACATACAAGCTGTCCAAATCTCCAATCTGGCACTTCATTCCATACTTTTTCTAATCTTTCTAAAAATGGTTTTATTCTATTTTTATCTCGCATTATTTACACCTCTCTTCAAAGTATTCTCTGATTTGTTCTTTTGTTTTTATATTATTATCAAAATCACACCCTGTGTAAATATGTTCTATCATTAAATCTATTATTTTGTTTTGTTTCTCATAAGCTGTTAGTAGAGTTTCTATTCTTTTAACCCTTACTTGCATATTATCACATAGCATATCATCAAAATTGTACATTACGTTATATACTGCTTTTAAATCTTCTTTTATTTGTTCTAACTCTTCTATATTCATTTACTTATTCCTCCTCATCATTAGCAGCAAACAATAATGCTGCTATAATTATTCCTAAAGGTAATCCACATAAAATTCCTGCTATATATGCTAATATCATATAATTACACCTCCCATATAATTTCATTAAAATACATCTTCGTCATCTTTATACTCCTTTTTAATCTTATTTATTTTTTCTTTCCTTTGTTTAGGTTCTAATCCATCATCATTACTTGGTATATATGTAAAATTTCCAGTATCAAAATCAAATTGATATAACAAAGTTTGTCCAGTTTTACCATCTCTATGTTTTTTTACCGATAATTGTAATATATTATCACTTACTTTTTGTTTTATTGCTAAAACTTTTGTAGCATTTGCTGCTATACCATCACTATCCTTTATATTTTCTAAATCAGGTGTTTCTTCACTATCTTTATTTACACCACTTCTATTACTTTGTACTACTACTAAAATAGGTATCTTTAATTCAATAGATAAACTCATTAAATCTTCGCTAATATTTGTTAACATTGTAGTTCTAGTATCACCTTTATTATATCTTTCATCTGTTAAATATGTTATTCCATCTATTCCGAGTATATCTATTTTATTTTTTTGAACAAAATTTTTAATTTTGCTAACAGTTATTTTCTTATTAAAGTCTTGAGGAATAGTTACTATAAACTTATTTTTATTTTCTTTTAAGGACTTTATATAATCTTCATAACCTATTTGATTTTGTCCGCCAAACTAAATTCTTATTGCTAAAATGATTTACTAAAGTATCAAATCTATATCCTATTTTAGTTGCTGACATTTCAGGACTTATTAATCCTACATTATATCCAATTTGCCAACTATGTGATAACATTTTATTTAATATCCAAGATTTACCTTGACCTATTCTTGCAAATAATACAACTAATTCTTCTCCGTCTACTAAATCCTTTAAATATACTATCTAATTCTTCAAATCCTGTTGTTATATATTGCAAATCTTTTCCTTTTAATTTTTCTTGATATTCATTATATCTTTGTTCAGCATTTTGTACTATATCAATTCCTTCACTTTTTTGCAACCTAGTTAATTTTGGAATTTCTTGTAATAAATATTCAACAGCTTCATCACTATTTGATTTTAATTTTTCTGCAACATTTTGTACTACTGGAACTGTTTTATAATATAAATATTCTTCATTTATTTTATCAATTAAATATTTATCACTTTCAGATACTTCAACTAAATTAAAATCAGGAAATTGTTCTAAAAAAGTTTCTTTATCTGGAACTTTACCATATTTATTATAAAAATTATCTATATATTCAAATTCATTTTCATATTGTAAAAACATTTCTTTAGATAAATTATTATTTAATACTAAATCATAATTCGATGTTTTTATTATCTTGTTTATTGTTTGTAGTACAACCATAATATATTACTCCTCAATTTTGGTATAATCAAAATATTCACATATAGTATCTACTACATCTTGAATACTATCACTATCATCCCCTATATATTCTCCATCCAGAAAATAATGAGTTATAGTTGAAGTAGTAATACCATCAACTTCTAATAAACAATCTTCGCATATTATTTCATCTGTATCTTTATTTCTATAATAATTATCTGCATACTTACTTCCACATATTTCACATTTCATATTAAACACCTCTCCTATCAGTGCCTTGCAATTCAACTACGGTTGAATTATGCCATATTCTACTGGTTAATCTATTTCCTAAAGCTTCTTTCAATTCTTCCTCACTTAAATTACCTGTATATATATTACTTCTACCACTTAAAATTCTCTGGTCTATATAAGTTAATAAATTTGTATGGTCATAATCACTTAATTTTCCAGCAGCAATATCATCCCATATTACTAAATCGACTTGTATTAATTGTTCTTTTAATTTTTCAAAAGATTCATCTTTTTTATTTATAATCTCTTTAAATTTTGTTAAAAAGGAAGGAACATGGATAAACAAACCTCTTTGTTTAAATCCATTTCCTGCCCATATTTTATTGAAATATGCTTGCATAATTTTAATTGACCAAGTTGTTTTTCCATTACCAAGTTTACTACTAAATATATATAAATTTTCTCCATTTGTTATAAAGTTTACTACATCTTTTTTTATTTCATTTAAAAATTTAAAATTTTCTACATCTATTGGACTAGGTATTAATTTATTTCTAAATTGATTTCCTTTTGGTATATTTGCTGATTCCATTAAATATTGCATTTCATTAAATCTTACACAATTATTATTGCAATTTTCTTTATAATTATTGCAAGTCTTTTGATACCAACAATATTTATTGTCCATTCTTTAGTCCTTTCAAGTTATTATTTAACTAGATAATATTCTTTATATCTATTACCTGTATTTTCATTTTCTATCCATCTATCTTGTACATTTAAGTCGTGCGTATGTCTTAATTCATAAATTATTGAACTTAACCTATAACTTTGACATAATTCAACTGCTTTCTTATCTGATATATAATTTCCTGCTTCTAAATATTCTCTAACTATTTGTGTTTTTGTTTTCATATCTATTACCACCTTTCATATAATATATAGAAAAAGGATTAAATTTTTATAGAAATTTTAAAACTTTAATAAATTTCCATTTTCGTCTCTTGCTAAACAATGATTTTCAAAGAATAATTTTTGATATGGAGTCATATCTGCTACAGATAAATTACTTACATATTCTACTTTTTCATTAAAAGTCATTCTATCTAATTCTTCATCAGTTATCTTTTTATTTCCAGTAAAATGATTTGCTGTATTATCAAAAGTTGGTTTAGAACTATAAGTTGTTTTTGGTTTGCCATTAAAATAATTTTTTTGGTTCAAATAATTTTCAAATTTATTACCAAATAATGTAGATGGTCTTAAATATTGTTCCATATCTGTATTCAGCCATTCTTTTACTTTTTTATCTATAACATCATAAAAATCATCTAATTCATATCCTTCTTTAAATCTTGCTTTTATATCCTTAATAGTTTCTTTTGTTGTATATTTATATTTGGAACCTATACTTTCGTTAAGGTAATCTATAATACATTTTACATTTTCTAATAATATCTTATCTTCTTTAGATTTTTTAGGTTTAATTTCTTCTGCAACACTATCTAATAAAGATAATTTATTATCTTTATTAGTATCTATATTATACTCTATATTATTAGTTAAAGTTTCTTGTATAGGTATATAAGTTTCTTGTATACTATTTAAGTTAGTTGAATATTCGCAAAACTTTAATCCATTAATTTCTTTTTCTTTTTTTATTATTAGTTTCTTATTCAATAATTTTTTAAGATTTGCTATACAACTTGTTTTAGATATATTAGTCCAATCACATATATATTTTAAGCTTCCATGAAATGTGTGGTCTTCTATTTGACTGAATCCATATATTAAAGCATATATTATAAGCTCATTTCCACTTAATTTTAATTTAGTACTCATCCATCCTTGTATATTTATATAATTTTCATCTTTAACCAAACTCTCTTTCATATATACCTCCTAAAATAAAAAAAAATAAGTGATATAAGAATTGACTGGAAACTTATATCACTTATCATATATATAATTATCCAATATTAACGGCAATAGCCTATTGGAATTATACCTAATTTAATTAACAGTCAATTTTTTAATAAAATTAATATATAATACTTTTAAGAAAAAATCAATAGTTTATCTTAAAAAAGTTTCAACAATTTCTTTAACTTGATTATCTACTTGATTATTGCAATCATCGATTAGTAATTGTCTTTCTTTATCTATATCAACTTTATTAAAATAATCAATCTGTCTTTCTTCACCATATTCAACAGTATAATAATGGTCTTGTCCATTATTGGTTATTTTTATACTAGCTCTACTTGAAAATTTTATTACTTTTGGAATTGCTTTAGATATATAATTTTTTGATATTAATTCTGGTTGTGTAGTTCCAGATAAATCGTAATTAGTTGTAACACCTACTCCTGTTGTTATTGTAGATTTAACTACATCTGCATTTGCTTGTGCTTGAGGGTCCATTAATCATCATCTCCTTCTTTATTCTTATTATTTAATAGCATTTTCTCATAAGCAGCAAATTTTTCTGGGTCATATTTCTTTATTAAATAGGTCATATTATTTTCATCTATTTCATAAGATTCAACTCGAATCTTACCACTACTCATTTTCTTAAGTGAATTAAATAATCCATCAACTATTAATTCACTTATAATCTCTTTTCTCATTAAATCTACTTTATTATCTTCTTCCATAATTATTCCTCCTTTAAAATGGTAAATCGTCTTTAACTGACATATCTAATTCGTCTATAATTCTATTTAATAATTCACATACTTCATATCCTTCTAGTTTGTTTATATCTCTTCCATAATATTCACATATTCTTTGAGCTTGTTCTAAAGTTATTCCAAAATTCAATATACTATCACATTTCATAACTATTCCTCCTCAATTAATTCTATGTCTTTTATTAATTTTGTTCCAAAATCTTTAAAATTTTCATATCCACCTTTATATCCTGAAATTATCCATAATTCTTTATACATATTATCTTTTAATTTTGCAACTAATTCTTCATCTGTTATATAACAATAAAAAGTATCTTTTTCTATATTATAATTCGTAATCATACCACTTTGAGTAGGTGTATTTGTTAAATATTCAACCTCTACTTTGTAATAGGTTTTAAATAAATCTTGTTGTTGTGTTACTGCTGTTATTCTAGCTTTATCTTTATCGTTACTTTTATTATAATTTATATATCCGTGAAATCCTCCTATCATAAAAGGAAATGCTACCATAACTAATACACACAATATAGCTATTCCTCCAAATAAAAATTCGTGGTCATAACTATCATCTGCTAAATAAAAGAAAAATATTGTTAATATAAATAATATAATTTCTGTAAATATAGTTAATAAAATCATCATAATTATTCCCCTTTCTTTTGAGTAACTTTTAAAGTTACAACTTCTTTAATTTGTTTACAATCTGCTATTTTAGTTGCATCGAATTCTTCATTATAAATAGCATCTTCCAATTTATCATAATCAACCACTTCAACTGTTTTTATTGCTCCAATAGCTCCAAGTTCTTTTAATCTTTCAATTAATTTACCTTCATTGAAACTTTCTCTTTTTTGCACTGACCTTTTAGCTATTAGACCATTACTGGTCACAAACTCTTCTTTATCTAATTCTGCCATCAATGTTTTAATTGCAGCATTAAAATCATCTGCCATTTTCTTAAAATGGTCTGCTTCTTGCTTATCAGTATAGAAATTTTTAATCATTTCGTCTAGAACTAATTCTTTATCTTCCATATTAATTTTCCTCCTTTTTATATTTTTGAAATATACCATTTTTTGTATGTGGTATCCATTCTTTAAATTTTTCTAGGTCTTTAATATCATCTTCATCCCAAATTCTATCTCCTCTTGAGCCTACTGTTTCATATTCTGGTAAAACAGGCATTCCTTCTTTTATTAATTTATCTAATTCTTGAATATCACTTTTTTGTAAATCTTCCCAGAATGTATACCATCTTTTTATAGTGTATGGAGATACATTTAATCTAATTGCTACTTGACCTGTAGATAATTTTGCCATTTTATTCACCTCCTTCAATATATTATTTTATTTATCAGAAGAGCTTAATTGCTCTTCTGTAATTTGCTTATTTCTAATAATAAATCTTTTGCCTTGCAAATTATTATGTATTTTACCTTTTTCATAAGTTTTCCTCCTTTCCTTTATTACAATATTTATTATAATATAGTATAATAAAAAAGTCAAGGATTTTTCACGAATTTCTCTAAAAAGTTCTAACTTAATAAATAGCTAACCAATTGTTTTTTAGTTTGTGTATTTAATTTTCCATCTACTAATAAATCAGCCATTTTGCCTTTTTGTTCTACGATGTCGTGTATTCTTTCATCTATTGTATTTTTGCACATCATTGTTATAATAGTTACATTATCTTTCGTTCCAATTCTATGAGCTCTGTCTTCTGCTTGGTCTTTAATTGCCTTATTCCAAGGTTCATCTAAAAATATTACATAATTTGCTGCTGTTAATGTTAAACCAGTTCCCATTGCTCCAATGGTACCAATTATAATTTTACAACTATCATCATTCATAAATTTATGTTCTTGCTCTACTCTATTTTTTACTTCTCCAGTTATAAGTGCTGGATTATATAAATTTTCATATCTTTTATAAGTAGGATTTGTCATTGATGTCCAATTGCTAAATACAATTGCTTTATTTCCATTTGCTACGATTTCTTCTAATAATTCATCTAATCTATCTAATTTTGCACTTTCTAAAATTGTACTACTTAATATTCCAGTATAATCAGTAGCTTGTCTCATTCTTATCATTTCTGCTAATGGATTTATTGCTGCACTTACTTTATCAATATTATTTTTAACTTCTAATGTAACTTCTTTATATATTTTTTCTTGTTTTGATGTCATCTCCACAAATTCATTTTGATATATTTTATCTGGTAAATCTAAAACTTCTTTCTTCAATCTTCTTAACATTATATCATCAAATTGTTCTTTTAATTGGTCTAAATGTTTATACCCTACAACTTGATATCCACCATATCCACCCATTATACAATAATGTTGTTTAAAACTATAAAAAGAATGTTTTTCATATCCTAACCATTTTAAATGTATATATAAATCTAATGGATTATTCATTAATGGTGTTCCTGTCATAGTTATCATTGAATCTGCTTGTAATTTTAATAAATGTTTTCCTTGAATACTTGAAGGGTCTTTACATTTATGTCCTTCATCAAGTACAAGCATTTCAATTACATTCATATTACATAAAACTTTCAACTCATTTATTATTTTTTCATTTCTTAATGTTTCTATATTAGTTATTATAAAATAAGAATCATTCATATTAGGATTTATAAATTCATTTTTAGTATTAACTCTTAAATCTTCTAACCTATCCGTCATAGTGCCAATTTTTTCTCTGCCTTTTTTATCATATCTTGTACCTAAAATATAACCTTCCTCATTACTATGTTTTTCCACTTCCGATTTCCAATTCCATTTCAATCCATTTACTCCACATATGATTAAACAATGTTTATAATGTTTTTGTTCTTTTTTTATACAAGCAATATTAATGGCTTGCATTGTTTTACCTAAACCTTGTTCATCACCAAGTAAAAATCTATTATATTTTAATCCATAATTAACACCATCAATTTGATGTGAAAATGGCTTTATTTTAAATTTATATTCCTCAGGTATATAATTTATTACCTTATCATTAAAAAGCTGTTTAAATTGATTCTCATTAAAATTAGCAAGATGTATTTCATAATCTTTTAATTGCTTTTTTAAACTATCAAAACTTTTTGCTGGTATTTCCCATTCCTTTGTATCTGGATGCCAATATCTTATAGTTTGCTCTCTCATTACATTAACTATATTTTGATTATATGGAAAAGAGATATATAAACTATATTCACCATTACATTTATCTGATTTATTTAATTTTATTGTTATCATATATCCTCCTTCTATTTATTACAAGCATATTCTCTTGTATGTGATAGGTTTTGTATCTTTGGATTATATTCAAAAACTCTATTTAGAAAATCCAAATTATGCTCTTTTGCATATTCTTTATTTATTGTATAATATATTTTTACACTTTTCTCAAAATCATCTGCTATTATGCAATTAATTTTTTCAAACTCTTCTCTATTCTCTATTAATTTTTTTAATTCATCTACTTTTCTTTCTATTTTAAGTTTCATTTTATTTTCTCCTTATTCAAATATATCTACTAATTTTGCTTCATATATAATTTCATTATCTAAATCCTTTATTGTATATTCATCTATTATTTGTATATCTATATCATTTGTAATTTTCTTTCCTATTGCTGCTTTACATCTTGCCAATGTCCAATATGCTTCATTAAAATTTACCTCACCGTTTTTTAAATATGTAACTTTTATTACCCAACAACTATTTTTCATTATATTACTTCCCATAATTATTACCTCCTATATAAATTCTTTTATTAATTTTAATTCTTTTCTATATGTAGCTATCTCAATAGAAAGTTGTTGCCATTTTTCATAATTATTAGTATGATTTGCTTTTTCAATTAAGTCATTAATTTTATTTTCTAATTTTTCAATTTCGTTTAGTTCAATTTTAAATACTTTTTTTACTTCCATATTAATCACCTATCCTTTCCATTTTTATACTAACATTTCGCATTGGTTTACAAAAATGTAGTTAATTCCTTTTGTAGCTTTATGGTATGTTACAACCACATCATATATAGAGTTTTTTAGGCTTCTTCTTGTTACAATTGTATTTTTTGTATTATATGTATAAACTTTTTTGGTTGCATCATTTTTTAACCAATTTACTACTTTATCATAATATTCATCCCCTGGTATAAATCCATTTTCGGGTTGTTCATATGCCCATTTATTTGGATTATCAAATACTTCTTTTGCTAAATAATTTTTTCTAATTTCCTTTTCCATAATCTTTACCAACCTTTCCTTTATTTATTTTATATATTTATTATAATATATTATAATAAAAAAGTCAATACGTTTTTACGAATTTCTCGAACTTTTTTCTATAAAACAATAAAAACTACCTATTTATAAGGTAGTTATAAATTGGAGGAACATATTGGATTTGAACCAATGATAACAGTTTTGCAGACTGTTGCCTTACCACTTGGCTAATGTTCCAGGTATATAAATATATTACCTATCAAAGGAAAATGGCTTAAAATGGATTGTAATAAGTCATTTTCCTATTAAAATAGTTAATTTACTATATTTTTCCAATAACAATATAGTTTAGCATCTTCAGTATTAGTTGCATCTTCATCATAATACCAATCCTCAGCTGCACTTATATATTTATTAATTACTTCATCTGTTAGTTCTTCACCTAATACATCAGCAAAGTCTGAATACAGCATATTCATTATAACATATGCAGGGATTATTGGTAATTCCGTTTTAAACTTTTTAATATCTGACATAGTCCATCTTGCTCTTGGATTCATATTAGCAACCCATTCTTTAGCTTTTTCTTCACTTAATACTTTACCATTAGCAATTTCATATAAATCACATTCTATTTTATTATAAGTATCTTCATCTGTATTTTTAATATATGAAATTGTATCTACAAGTACATCTTTAAGTTCTCGCATTTGATTATCATTACCCGACATAATGATTTTATCTATATATTCTTTATGCATTGTCAGAAGCCTCCTTCTTTAACAAATTTATAATTTCCTGATTTTGATTTATTATTTTATCTAATAAAGCATCTTGATGTTTTAGATATTTCATCAAATCAGTATTATTAAAATCATTAACTAATATTTCATAACTTTTTAATTGAATTAGATTTGATAATATTTCTAAACTATTTTCAAAGTTATTCATATTATGCCAACTTTTCTATTGATAAAGATGGATTATTGAACACAACCGGGTTTTCTGAATTATTTTTTACTGTAAATATATCACAACAATTGCAAGGAACTTGAACTAATATTTCTGCTGCAATGTTTTCAAAGGTATCCGGTGTAGTTCCCGGTGTTTGCATTTCTCCACCTATAATATTTTCTCCTGCATTTGTTAGATTTACAGTTATTTGTCCTGCTACTGTTGGAGATACATTTGCATTAAAATGTATTTCATAAATACCAGGTTTTGTTATTTCAAATATCCCACTATTTAAAGCATTAAAGTTAAGCCATCCTCCTGAACATCTACAAGAATTTGTTCTTACATTAGTTCCATTGAATAAAACATTTGCTCCAGCATTTACAGTTTGTACTGGATTCGTATTAATTGCGTTTATCATTTTCATTTCCTCCTTATATAAAAAAATGGAGATAGCATATATCTATCTCCTTAAATATTTAAGCAAAAATCACATAAGTGAATATAGATATTATCTAAAATTGCTTATATTCCATTGCATCCACATCCGCAACCATTGTTGTTGCAAGTGAATATTGGTGTTCTACCATAAACCGGTGTTGTTGGTACAGGGCATGAAGAAAGTCTGTTATACAAAGCATCCACTTCATTTGCAAACCCTTGTGAAATAAATGCATTTTGAGCTGCTTGACTAGCTCTTAAATCAGCCATATCTAATTGTCTTTGTAAGTCTAGTATCTTCTCATTTTTAGCATCTATCTTATCATTACATAATTGGTCTAGAATTCTTTGAGTGTTAGCTGTTTGATTAATTAATACATCTTTTAATCCATCAGCTAAAGCAGCTCTATCAGCACAGTTTTCAGCTAATATTGTAGAGTTTAGATTAGCAATTCCTAATCTATTTTCACAACAACAATCATCTAATCTTGTTCCAATGTTATTGAATCCTTGTAAAGTAGCTATTTGACTATTAAATGCTTGTTGCATATTAGCCATTTGTCTAGCATTTGCAGAAGTTTCGGCATTCGCAAAACCATTATTTACAGAACTTATAACATCACTTGTTGAATTACATAATTGAGTTGATAGATTTTGTATTCCAGAATTTGCTTGAGTTAATTGATTTGCTAATTGTAATGTATTGAATCCATCGTTAGTGTTTTGCATGATTTCTTTTTGACCATTTGATAGCCAAGCATAATCATTATTGAATCCACCTCCGAATCCTCCATTACCATTATTTCCCCATCCTCCCATTAATGCGAGAATGATTATTAGCCATAGCCAACCACCATCACTATTTCCGAAACCACTATTGTTTCCATATCCATAGAATGGCATTGCTGGATAACCATAAGCAAAATTTCTGTCGTTGTTTCCAACTACTGCAGCAACATCTGCTGGTGACATTCCATTACTTTCCATTTTAAAATCTCCTTTCTTTTAATTTTTTTATAATAATTTAAAAAATTATTATCACATGTTTTGAATTTTTGCCAGTATGTTATTTGGTACTCCATACTGTTTAGCCTGTTTTAACAAGCTTTGTTTTTGTTCCGGAGAAGCATTTCCCATTAATTGAGTCATTAATTGTTCCGGATTACTATTACTAGTCATTAGCTTTTGAATTAGTTGTACTCCTTGCGGACTTCTTGCTTGTAGTTGACTCATCAATGATTGAATTATTGCTTGTACTTGCATTTGCCATCTCCTCCTTTAAACTATTAATCTGTTTTTGCAAAATTAATATTTGATTATTCTGGTCTAAAATCTTCTTGTCTTTTTCATCTAATTCGACTACTTCTTCAGTTTTGTAAGTTTTAATATTTCCTGTAACATCTTTAATCCAAATTGTAGAAAAATCTTTAGTTGCAAAAATACCTGTTTTAACAACAAAAGTATTTCTAACCTCATCTATACTATTCGCGTATTTTGCTTCTAAATCACTATTCATTGGATTAGGAGCAAGTTGAAAATTTTGTGTTATAGGAGGTTGTTGAGGTTGCATAAATTGATTTTGCTGCATTTGATGCATTTGTCTATCTATTCTATCTCTCATATTTTGTAAATCTTGCATATAATATTGATTGTTATAAGGATTGAATCCTGCCATTTTATTATTCCTCCACTTTTAATATTCTTTTAACTTCATTTATAAGTTGGTCATAATCAACTCCATAACTATAAGCAACACTTTCACCACATTTAATGTTATTCTCTAACATTTTCTTAAATCTGTCTCTTTGCTTTTTACCCATTCCATATACAAACGCAATAGCATAATCTTCTATAGAAAATTGTCCGTTGTTATTAAATGAAATATTTTTGCTTGATTTATCTACTGGCATTTGCATTAATAATGTACTATCCATATCTTTCTTCACTTCTTCCATAGCCTTCATTGCTTCTATTTCTTCTTGAAGCATTTGTGCTTTCTCCATAACCTTCTTCGTCGTAGTGTCCGTATCCACCATCGTTGCCATATCCGGAGTTTCCTCTTCTGTAATTTCCATATCCACCGTATCCGGGGTAGTCATTACGTCGGTTTCCATAAGTACCATATCCACCAGTACCTTTTTTCTCATTAGCAAGAGAAATTACAATTCCAGCAGCTTCAACAAAATCTTTACCGAAGTATCCTCTTTGTTTAGCTTTATTGACTTCATCACTTGCTAAATCAATAAGTGTTTCAAGCATTTTATCAACTTGATATTGCTTATCTTCCATTTCCTCATCTCCTTTACTTTATTTTTTATACTAACATTATATGAATTTAGATTTTCTAAAAAATTAGAATTATAATATCAAAACCTTATAAAAAACTTATAGACAAAAAAATAGTAACCATTTCTGGTTACTATTCTGGAGAGTTTAAATTAATTTTTCAACTTTCTTTCTAATTTTTCTTAAATCAGCCTCTATTTTACCTCTACTATATCCTGTCACATACGCTATATAATCTATATCTTTTCCTTGCATATATCTCATTTCCAATACTTTCATTAAGTGTTCGGATACAACTAAATTACTTTTTACCTTTTCAATTTCAGACCTGGGAGTGAAATTGAAAAATTGATTAACTTTTTTTGATAATTCACTCATATAAACCACTCCTATCCGAATCTATATCTATATGAATATTTATTTTTGGATATTATTCTTTTGGTATATGTATATTTATTGATCTTTTTATTATTAGTTGAAGTTCTGGTTCTAGTATAGGTATATTTTACCTTATACCTAGCATTTTTATTTTTAGCACTTTTTCTTCTTAATCTTAAAAATTGTTTAACTCTAGCCATATACTATCTCCATTATTTATTTACATTTATACCTGAATTTATAACTGCATCCCCACCATCTGAAGCATCTAAATCTTGCGAATAGTTTTCTTCAACTCCTTCAAACTCAAATTGACTTAAAAACTCTTTATATTCGTGATTTTGTCTATATATTAAATATTGAGAATATCCAATAACCCCTAGAAGTCCTACTATTAATAAAATTACAATTACAACCATCTTATTGAAAGTCTTTTTATAATCATTGATAGTATCTTTTAACATTGGAACTATCATTTCATTTATTCCATTTTCCAAACCTTTCATTTGGTCTACAATTTCTTGTAAATTTTTTTCTTTTTCCATATTTAAACCCTCCTTTATTTTATTTTTTTATAAATGTATTTGCAATTACTCCGCCAATTGCTCCTACAATGGCTCCAATAATTCCTGTTACAACTTGGTCATATCGTTTAGCCGGTTTATTTTTCAATTCTTCAATTTGAGCTGTTAAATTAGGTATTGTAACTTCATTTAATTTCTTTAAAGTTTCCATTATTTGCTCATATTGAAAATCTGTTTTTTCTTTTGATTTTTCCATTGTAAGTAATCTTTTTTCGTAATCATCTAAACTTTTTTTAAGTTCTGCAATTGTCTTATCTGTAATTTCTTTATAACTTTCAAATTGCTGTTTTAGCAATAGATAGTCGTTTTCCATTATTACCCTCCTTTATATTATTATAATATATTATAATAAAAAGTCAACTTAAATACATCTTTTCCATACACCATTGACATTTATCCATCTAACACATCTTCTCCAAGTACCATCTATTTTTATCCATTTTTTAGTTCTATGCCAATTTCCATTTAATTTTATATGACCAGTTTTTTGATTACCTGTCAATATTAATATTGAAAAATTTTCATTATAGTATTGTATATTATTACTAGTTGTTCTAATTTTTATACAAACAGTTGTATCATTTTTATTATTTAAATACTTATATAAATTATCTAATTCAGCATTGGTAAAATTATAAATATATCTATTTCCACTGCAATTTCTATAATCTAATAATTTAGTAGTTCTATCCTCTTTAAATATACCTAATGCAATTTGACTTCCACTCGGATTTGAATAATCAACTGTTAAATTATCTCCTAGAACAAAATTAGAAATAGATGTTATTTTTGCTATATCGTATGTTTTTATATTTATAGCACCAGCTTCACTCCATAATTGACTATCGGTTCTTTTACATCTAGTTTTTACTGAATATTGAGTATTTGGATTTAATCCTGAAATTGTGTAATAACCACTTTTATTATCTGAAGCTACCGTATCATATGCATCTTGCCAAGCTCCACCATTCAAGCTATATTGTGTATAATCTCTCGCATCTGTTGTTGTCCAATTCACACTTATACTATTGACAGTCTTACCTCTTTCTGTATTTGTAACGGTTGTATATCTTGGAATCGTACTTAATCTAAATGAATCATCTATTTCAGCGGATATTCCATAAGAGGAAGCCTTTATTTGTGCGTTGAAATATATAATCTGATTACCACTACTATCATGATATATTGGTCCAATAGTTCCACTTGCTATTTGTATATAGGCATTTGGACTTGATGCATTTACATTTTCAGTTACATTTACTTTTTCTTCACTACCAATATTAAAATATTTAAAATGTCTACTACTAATAGAGCCACTTCCATTAGATTGAGCAAATACATTATAATCTACATATGAAGAATTGCTACTACTATCTATCCATTTTTCAGTTAAATCTACATATAACGTAAAATTGCCAGCATATCCATATCCTCCTACAGAACTACATCCTGCTGTATACCTTGCCATATATTAATTCCTCCTCACCTTTAAAAATATTGGTCATATATATCACCGTTTGAGCCTCCGGTTGGTGCCGCTGTACCGTAAGAATAATTAGTTGTTGCTAATGGTTTTAACGAATCCCCTAAATCATCTATTCTGCCACCTAGTACATCATTTGTAGCTACTATTTCATCATATAATGAATTACCGGTTGTAGTTATTCTATCATTAGCATTTGTTATTTTATCATTCAAAATTTTTCCTTGATAAGCACTTAATGCTTGTCCATCAGCGTGGCTTGAAGTAGTTAAATTATTTATTATTTTGGTATGTCCATAATTGCTTGAAGTGGCAACCCCGTAGGTAGTAGCTGTACTAGCATGATTTTTAGGTGGTGGAGTAAATCCTAAAGCAGTTGTTACATTTGAAGAAGTTATTTCTCCTCTTATAGTCGCACTTGATTTATTTTCTACATTTCCTAAACCTACATCTGATTTAGATGGTTTGTGTAATGTTGTATAAAAATTATACCAATTACTCCAATTAGCTCCATTATTATTAGATTCTCTGAAATAAAATTGTCTATCGGAATTATCCGAATTACCTCGGATAATTAGGAATTGACAAATATGATGGTCTCCATAGTTAAATATAATTGCACCAAAATTTACGGCACCGTCTGGCTTATTAGTGATTTTATTATTAGGATAGGCATAATAAAATCCTGGTGTTATCAAAGTATTTAAATTGGCATCGTCAGTTATTGCATGTACTGTTGGGTCTGCCTTTATTGTAATATTACTAGTTCCATTGAAATTAACTCCATTTATTTGTCTAGTATTTTGTAATTTAGTAGCACTAGCAGCATTTCCTGATGTATTTATAGAAGCAGTACCAGTTAATTTAGTAGCATCTAAACTTGTGACCGGAATAGTTATATTATTTGTACCGTTAAAAGAAGTTGGTGTTCCCGTAGCTCCTCCGGATATAGCTATCGTTCTAGCATTTTTTAATTGAGTTGCTGTACCAGCATTTCCCGAACAACTATTAGCACTAGACGCATTTCCTGTAAGATTACCTGTTAATTTACCTTTAATCAGTACATTTTTTTCAAAAGTTAGGGTTCCTTCTTCTCTTTCAATAATTCTACTTGTATAGTCTTTAGAATTATCTTGATTAAAATGAAAATCTATAAAAGGAGTTGAATGATATAATTCAACGGCACCGTCATTAGTTACTTCAAAATGTCCTACATCTGATGAATTTCCTGCTACGAATCTATTTACATAAAGATTGCCATTAATTGTATCACCAGATTTATTCACTTTATTATTTAATTTATTATTAGTTTCATTTGTAATAGTAGTTTTTGCTGAATTTATTTTAGTATCCACTTCATTTGAAGTTATACCGAGATTTTCAATTTTATTAAAGTTATTCATAACATCTTGTATATTTGCCTTTGATGATAAAGTAATGTTTGTAAAATTAAATCTTGCCATTTATTTACCTCCTATTCAATGGACCATTCTCCATCCATTAATTCTTGCCAAGTCATATTTGAATTATATATCTCATTCCAGTTATTAAAATGATTATTAACAGCATTCCAAGTTGCCGAATATATTGTAACTGTCCAAACTATATTTACTGGTATAATATTAGATAAAAAATTAATTAACTCATTATACCATAATTTACCAGGAATTAAACTTTGAATATTTAATGTATAATTATTATAATTCATAGTATAACTCCAATTTCCTTCACCTAATAAAGTATTTAAATAATTAATTAAATATCTTTCTGTAAATGGAATACTACTTATTAATCTTCCTAAAATACGCTCTTTTCTAAATTCTAAAGATTCACTGCTTTCATCAGATAGAATATTTAATATTTTTTCGTATTTTCTTATTCCTGTTATTGTTAATTTTATCGGAAAAGTATCATTAAAAGAATTATCAATGGAAGGTTTTAGTTTATTTTCTAATTCATCTTCTTCACTATATATTATATTATTCATTTCTACATTATTTTTATAAAAATTTGGCATATAATCACTTATTTTCAATTTAAGGTCACCTCACCCAAAACTGGAAATTTTACATTAGTTCCAGTTATATTAATAATTAAATCATTTGTTGAATTATTTATTAATAAATTAGATACATTTCTTACTTGAGAAACAGTTAATATGGAAGCTACTAATCTAGAAATATATATAGTAAGTGAATCATAATCTTTCCAATTATTTTGAACTTCTGTTATATATTCTCTTATTGCTTCAGTAACAGCTTCTTTAACTTGATTGACTGAATATCCTGTTTCTAAAGTTAATGTAGCACTTATATTAATATTTAATGCTTGAGGAGCTACAACTGTAACAGTGTGACCAATTGGAGCTAATCCTATTCCTTCACCGTGATTTGCTACTGGGTCTATTATCTCTTGAACATTATTTATAAAAGTAGTTGTTGGAATAGTATTATTAGCACTGATTATTGCTATTTTAACTGTTCCTCCCCCATTCCAAACAGGAAAAACCTTACATTTTTCTACACCATCTATATTATTAGTTAATTCTATATAGGCAGCTTTATTTCCAGCAAAAGATTCTTGATTTATTTTTTGCAATGCTCTATTTCTTAATTCCTCATCTGTTTCTTCATCTTCTCCTGGTTTATATATATCTGTTATTGTAGCTCTACCTAAATTATTAACTGACATCAATGGTAATAATTCTCCGGTATATTCATTACCTACATATCCAGCAGTTTCGCATTCTGCTATATAACTACCTAATGAATTTCTTTCATTTAATATATAAGTATAACCACCCACATCATTTGGAATACTGAATCTAGTACCTAAATCTATATCCATTAATTCATTATTAATATTGTAAATATTTACTATTCTTTGTGATTTAGTAGCTTCTTTTCTAGATAATCCATAATCAGCTACCCTACTATCTAAATTTTCTCCTACCGCATTTAATAAATAAGTTTGGTCTGAATACACATCTAAAGCTATATAACATTGTGCCAGTTCAGCTGCTGCCGGTGCTAAAGCATCATATATTATAGAACCTTGTCTTTTATCTAATGTATCATCAATTTTACTTAATAATCTTTCCAATATATTTTCAAAATCATTATTATCTGAATAATTAGACATTTACATTCACCTCCATTTGTATTTCACCTACATTGGCTTGAATTGATAATTTAACATTAGCAGTTTCATTATCAATTTTTTCTACATTTATAACATCTATAGAAATTATTCTTTCGTCTTGCATCAAAGCTTCTTCTAATGTTTTTTGAATAGTTACTTTTAAATATTCGAAGTCCTGACCAATGTATTGCTGTAATTCTACTCCATAATTATCATCATATATTAAACAACTATATCTTTCAATACTTAAAATATGATAAACAGCTTGTCTTATAGCATCTAAATCATCTATAAATCCAGATATTCTATCAACTTGAACTGTTTCATAATATATAGATGATAATGGATAATAATCAATATCTAATATAGGACCAACCTCATTCATACTAAATATATTAGTTATATTTTGATATGCTTTTGCTTTTTTTAAATTATTTAATTGATTTATTAAAGTAGTGCTTGTTATTTCTGTATCTGTCGCAGTCCCTAATATAGTGTATATAATAATATTATTTGAAGCTAACCAATCTTTAAAATTAGCAACAGTACCTTCTGAACCATATCTTATTCTTATCTCAGCTCCACTAGTTATTTTTAGTATTCCTTGATTAGTATTCCCATTGAATATTTCTGCATTCGGATAATAATTACAAAATTGGTTCGTTTGACTTGCTGTTGAAACAACTTGTTTAGGGTTTATTCTATAATACCAATTACTGGTGTTAGTATTTGCAATTACTATATTACTATTTTCATCTATTACATCTTTATTTATTTCTTTATGCAGATACCATTTACTTCCACTTTTATAAAAATAATCTTGATAATTTCCTATTTTACATAGTTCTATTGGGTTTGTGCCATAAGGGGTATAAGCATTTGCTTTTGAGCCTTGTTCGAGTTGTACTTTATTAACATCAGTATATACAATTTCGGAATCTCCGCTTGATGATGTTATTTTAAATAAAAATCTTATAAATTTACAATTTTGAGGAGTTGTAAAAGTATATGGAACGGTTTTCCATCCACTTTCAGAAAGTCTTGCTGTTGTATAATCATTTTTATCATAATAAGAAATACCTATTGAAATGGTTCCTTTTGTTGTATTATATTCTGTTACATTTATTGTATAAGTTTGATTTTCTTTAACTTTAGTATAATTTTTACTTCTAATTCTTTTAGTATTGCCTTCAAAATTTAGTCCAGTCGCTTGAAATCCACTATTTTCTAATATTCCATCAAATAAATTATTTACTGGTAAATCTAAGGTAAATTTTTGACTTTGATATGGTATATATGTATAATTGCTTATATCTAAAGGTTTTTCCTTTAAAATTGAATATCTACAAGTTAAACTTCCTTTTTGCCCTTCATTTAATTGCAAATAACTTCTTATTCCTTGAGCAGTTATATTATTTGTATTAGCAACCATTTCATATATATATTTTTTATTGGATTGTAAATTTGATAACGTTGTTCTTATATTTGTTGCAAATTGTGTCTCAAACGTACTAGCATTATAGTGATTAAAATATATAGTTCCTGTACCAGAAACATTCTTTATTTCAACAATTAAGTAATATTTTTGACCTTTAGTTATTCCTTTTAAACAAGATAGAAAAAAGTTTGTAAATAAATTTGAAGTTCCACTTGTGTTATCTCCATTATATGTTATATAATTATCTTCTATGGATATACGTGATTGTGTATTATCTGGAATATAATTATTTATATCAAAGAAATTTTTATTTGATATATAAATCTCATTATTGCCTTTTACTACATTTATATCTACAGATGTTTCTGGACTAGGTGTTCCATCTTGTTTTAGATTTCCAAATATATCTAATTTTTTTAATTTAATTTCAGCAGCATCTGATAAATATATAGTTTCACCTACAACATTTTGAGAATCTCCGTATTTAATTTGAGTTTCGTAATTACTATTTAATCTATATGTTCTGCTAGGCAATATTACTTCATTTACTAAATTACTATCATCTATTGAATTATCTATTTGTGGTATCATACTTCCTCCTTCCTTAATTTTTTTGTTGTATGAAATATTGCTGACCGTCTGAAAATACAAACGCTATAACAATATCTCCGACTTTTAAAGAATTAATATCTAAAGCATTATTTATTATGTAAAAATCCTGAGTTATATCTAATTTATCATCTCTTCTAAAAACTAAAGGAGATTTAGATTTAACTGTTAAAGATATTATCCTACTTGTATTTGGATTTGTATCTTTGCTAGTATTGTGAATTACTTTAAATAATCTGCCAGCTCCATTCGCCATTAAATCTCCACCTCCAATTCCATTGTATGTGAATATTTTGTAAATGTATGGGTTGAATTTTTTATCCACATCCATCTACTAATATTCAACTTATTCATTTCAAATTTTATGCCTCTACCTGCAGTTAATTCTAATATTCCATCTGATTGTAATTTTAATGTTTCTGTTTCTTTATTATATCTTTTTAAATAGTTTTCAGCTGATTGTCTTACTTGAGCCGAATTTGTATCATTATCAGCTTTTTCCAAGTATTGTAATAAACCCCATCTTTTTATATTATTACTATCTTTAACAATCCAAATATCTCTTTTTCCACTAGTTTCATTATCTCTATATATTTTTACCTGATTATATACTTCATTATCAATACTTTTTTCGTATGTATATGAATTTACTAAAGAATTATCTCCTAGAATTACATTGGTTTTTTCTACTTCTAATTCTGACCAAGTCAAAGTACCAAAGTTATCTTTTATAAAATATCTTTTTTTATCATAAATACTTGCTAAATCCATTCCTCTTTTTACTATTGCATATAAAGTTTTTTTATCATGAACATAAGCTTCTGGAATATAATATGTAGGAACCTTAATATTATATTTTATATTATAATTTCTACATACCCTTGCAAATATATCACTTGCTGTTTGATTTTTAGTTGTCATTATATCATTATTTTTAAAATATCTTAATTGGTCATAAGCAGTTATTTTATAATTGTTATCTGCATCTGTACCTACTTTAAATATATATCCAAAAAAGAAACCTTTTCCATCAACTATAAAAGAAATAATACTTCCGATTTGATATCTGTAATAATCCATTAGGGTCTTGTTGCAAAATTGTAGTTAATTTTCCAGCTTCGCCATCCATACTATCAGTAAATTGTATTTCCTCAGTTATATCTGTGATGTTATATATTGTACCATTATTACTATTTTGTAAATATACTTCTAAATTCATCTACATCACCATCCTGTTGGTAAAGTAAGTACTTGATTTGGATATATTAAATTTGGATTTGAGCCAATTACTCCTTTATTCAAATTATATAATTCTCTCCATCTATTGCCCTTACCTGTAAATTTTTTTGTTATATTCCATAAACAATCTCCTCTTACCACTTTATATGTTTTTGATGTATTTTTAGGAGTTGTAGTAGCTCTAGGTTTCGAATTATTATAAATTGTAGTTGTATTAGTAGTATTTGTTTTTACAATTCTTACTCCATAAGGTACATACTCTTTTATTTTCAATGTATAATATATATCATCTTCTTCACCTGCTTTTGAATCATATGTGAAGTCATCTATCACGAAATACATATTCAAATTTTCAGGCAATCCAACTGTTACTATTTTAGCCACATTATTATTTTTATTTTCAGTTTTCCAAATAGTTTTAATAAAATCCACGCAGGTTTTAGGATTAACTCCAGTATAAAAGAATGAATTAGCTGCTGGAAAGAAACTTTCAATTGTACAAGTTTGTAAACTCGGCATTCCTTTTCTTGTAGCCTTTCCTAAACCTACTATTTCTATATCATCATTATCTGCACTACTTTCAATACTTAATTCTTCTGGATTTATTGGAATTGTAAGATATTTATTATTGAATTGTATTTTTATTTGAACCGACATCTTATCCCACCTCCAAATTAGCATCATAAATTTCTTCAAGTCTATCTGCAACTTGGTCTAATATATCATCTACATTAGCTGTTTCTCTAACATCTCCAAAGGTTAATGTTATATTAGGTGTAACTTGTTGATAATTTAGTTTATAATCTCTTGTTGCTATATCTAATAATAATTGAATATCCTCATCTGTTAATAGTTTATCCTTCGATGTTGTTTTTATAGCTTTTCCACCAGAACCATCACTACCTGTAACATTATCTAATAAATTTCCTAAATCACTATTTAACGCTCCAATATTGGCACTACCTAAACTACCTGATATATTGGCTCCAGATAATTTTTTTCTATTTGCAGTTCTTTCTCCTCTAGTAGCATTAAATTGAGCTGCTGTATTCTGTATGTTGGTTGCTCCGTTATAAGTAACATCATTTAATTTTGATTGATAATCCGATATTTTATCTGAAATATCATTCATTTCTCCATAAGTTTTTAAGGTATCCTTTGCATAATCACCCATCGTTTTTGATATAGATGATACTGTTTTACTTGTGAAATCTGCATAATCTATTGTGTCAAACTTAGCACCTAATTTATTTAATATATTTGCTACTTGATTATACATCCAAACAATAACATTTACTACTCCTTGAGCTACTCCTTTAAAACCTAATTCCATAGTTTGTGCTCCTAATACTATCATATAAAATGCCGTTTGTAGTCCCATTTTTACTCCTAGTATACCTTCATACATATATAAACCAGCTAATATTATTGCATAAAATGCTGCTTGAACACCTAATTGTAATACCATTGCTCCTAATCTTAAAGCATCCCAAGCATATAACATATAATAAGCTACATCATCGTTCGTATTCCATAAATAAATCAATATAGCTACAATTGCTATTATTGCTACCATTATCCAGAACATTGGATTTGTTAATGCTTGCATTGCTACTGTTAATATTTTAGTACCAACTGATGCTAATAATGTATAGGTATAATAAATACCTAAAACAATTACTATTGCTTGAATTATAGGTTCAATAACTGTCCAATTACTTCTTACAAATTCTCCAATCTGTCTTATGAAACTTAAAATAGGACTTAAGAATGAAATTATTTGTCCAATTATATTTCCTACTGTTTTTAATATTTTTTCTATTGCTTTTCCAAATTTACTAATATTTGAAGATAAAGTACCAAATCCTGCTTTTTCTAGTGCTTTATCTACCGAAGTCATAATAGAACCAACACCTCTAGTGATAGCCGACCTCATATTTGCAAGTGAAGTTCTAATTCCTCCTGTTGAATTTTTTGCTTGCTCTTCAAAACTCTTAAATCCTGCTACCCCTTCTTTATTAAGTTTTACAACAGTTCGCATAAAATCATTCATACTTACTTTGCCTGACCTTAAACTTTCACCTAATTGTGCCGTAGTCATATTCATTGCTTTTGCTATTTGTTGTAATTGTGCTGGCATAGCTTGTTGTAAAGCTCTCCATTCCATCATATCTGGTTTTCCTTTTGCGTACGCCTGACTTAATTGTTCAAGTGCTGTTTGTTGAGAACCCATATCAGCACCACCTGCTAATATAGCATTGTTCAAAGCTAAATACATTTCAGTACTAGCACCTACATTATTATTAGCACTTGTAAATCTTTGAACTGCTGATGCTGCACTATCTAATGTTGTAGGTAATCCTTGTAATTTTTCACTTAATGTATCTATTGCTGCTGAAGCTTGTGATTCATCAATACCTAAATTTGACATAACTTTTGGAAAATTATTTAATGTATCCATTCTACTTATAGCACTATCTAATTGACTTGTAATCATACCAAATATTTTTTGTATAGCACCAAAACCTAATAAACTTTTCAAAAAAGAACCAGCTGAAGTAGTACCTTTTTTCATAGCATCATCAGCCTGTTTTGTTTGCTGTTCAAAAGATTTCAAAGATTTTTCAGCATTTAATATATCTGTTTGAGCTTTCTTAAAAGCAGAACTCATACTACCGTTTTCTGTTTTAACTGACTGCATAGCTGATAATGTACTATGCATTGCCTTAGTAATACTTGAAAAAGTAGAAGACATTTTATCTTGTAATTTTAATGTTGATGTGATTGTTGCCACTATCTTCTCCTCCTTCCACCAGACTTTCTTAATTTTGCTTTACTTTGTTGTTTCTTTTCTTCTTCAATTTTAATTTCAATTGAAGCTGCTATAAAAGCTCTATCTCTTTGAGATAATTTTATATATTGAGAAGGAGTGTAACCCATATTTAATACTGCATACATACAAATACTAGCTTCTCCTCCTTCTCTTATTAGTTTTTTGCTTCTTCTATATCCTCATTTATATCACTATCAAATCCACTTATTTCACATATTTTTTCAGCCAATTCAGCTATTTCTCCAGCTTTTAATTTTCTTTTCATAAATTCAGATGCTGTAGAACATCCTGCTTTTTTAAGTAATTCTGCATTTGAAAAATCTGGATATACTGTTTGACCAATAGCTACTAATAAATTAAATTTACCGGCATCAAAATCAACATCTTTATTTTTTCTATCTATTTTTCCTCTAGCTCTTTTCATATATTCTCCATGCTCTTCTGCTGTCATTGCTCTTACTTTAAATTTTCCTAATCTTGCACTAACAAATACTTCCTCTGTTATATCACCTACATCAGGTAATTCTAAAAATTTTTGTAAATCATCCATAATATCTACTCCTTAATTCTTTTATATTTTAAATTTAAGCCGTTTTTATTATCTATTAATATAATTTACTTCTTGATATATAAAAACGGCTTAAAACTATAACTATTTATTAATTTAATGGTTTAAATGACTCTAAAATATTAAAATCATTAAATGTAAAATCAATATCTTGGTCTAATATTTCTGTATCTACATCTAATTTTGCTATATCTATGCTATCTAGATTACATCCTAATATTTGAATAACTTGTTTTCCAGTTGCACTTGATGGGTCTTCATTAGTTACAACTATTGTGAAATAAGTATCTTTTCCAGTTTTAACATAATCTTGTATTAATTGAGCCCATCTAGTAGAAACATATCTAACATTAGCACTTCCAGTACCTTTCCATCCAGTAGTTTTATTTTGAGTATTTCTAGTTCCCATAGCTTTGAATTCTGTCTTGTCTTTATCAATTGTTATTGTAATGTTAGCTAATTCCATCAACTCAATAACTTGATTATTGATAATAGCTGTAGCTATACCTTCACGACCATTAACTGTATCCTCAGCTTGTAAAATGTTCATAATTTATACCTCCTTAAAAATTAATCTATATTAATTGTCATATATAAGAATTCCATTGAATCTAGTGGTTTTATTGCTAATGAAGCTACAACAGAATCAATATCTATACCTTCTTCAACCACTACTTGGTCTCTATCAAAGTCATCTATAGCTCCTCTGTTTTGTAAATCAGTTAAATAATTTATGATTGAAGCTTTAAATAGATTTCTACCATTTACATTATTAACTACTTTTCCAAGATAGGTTTTTTCCCATATATCTTCAATACTTGAACCAATTGAATCTAATTCTCTTATAACTCTATTTTTACTAAAACTATATAATTTTTCATTAAAAGTATGTAAACTGTTTATATCTTTTTCTACTTTTACACTTCCGTCTTGATTCAATGATAATAGAAATTCTCCTCTTTGTAGTCCTGTAATTATTTCACTATTTGATTTCATATTTATTATTGAGGTAGCATTTTCTACTACTTTACCTGTTAATGATTCAGTTATATCAGCACCTGCAGTTGCTCCTGCTACCCAAGCTGTAAATTCAATTGCTGTAATATTTTCACCATCTATAACAACACCGTTAATATTATTAATTATTCCCTCATAATCTACTGAATTATTATTTGCTACAACAGCTTGAACATATTTACCTTCTTCTTCACGCATAACTCTTATAAATTGAATTACTTGAGTAATAATAGTATTATTATCAGTTAATACTGCCATTGTATTCCATTTATTTGTTTTTAGAACATCTAAATAAGAACTATAAGCACTAGATTCTGTTGTTTCTCCATTTGTTCCACCTGTTAATAGTGTTGCTGCAACTGTTGTTAAATTACCTGTTCCTGAAAATGTTACAAAATTATTTTCAACTAATTGGTTTATAGTTGATGCTTTTTGCGTATCTACTAAATAACCATTTGCATAAGTTTGAACATTATATATACCATCAGTATCTGAATTTGTTATTAATATTGCGATTTTATTTCCAAAAGTTCCTTTATATTTTGCTGTAACAACTAGATTTTCGTTTATTGTTACTCCAGCTTGAGCTCCTCCAGAATTTAATCTATATAATTTTAATATAGAAGCGTTCTGTAAAGCTAAATTTAATAATTTTGCTTCAGCATCACCTGGCATTAATCCAATAGAAGCTAAGGCTTTACCTGTTACATAATCTTCTGCTGAAACTTCTATAAGCTCATTTTCTTTTCCCCAATCTAATTCAACTGCCATTGTAACTATACCTCTATCACTAGGTACTATTGCTGTAGCTGGATTAGATTCAAAATTTATATAAGCTCCTGGTCTTACTTTGTTTTGGTTTGTCCAAATACCACCTGCCATCTAAATTACCTCCTCGTTTAAATCTAAATTTTTGAATTTTACTCCTTCTTCTATTTGTGGAATTGCAAATACTGTTATATTAAAAAAGAATTGCAATACTCCATCATCTTTTTCATATGTTCTATTTTTAGTTTTAGTAGGTCTTTCTAAATCTAATTCTGTTAATTCATTACATAATCTTAAACCAATTTCATCTAATTGCTGTTGTATGTTCGTAATTTGTGCTAAATCACTTGCTATTCTATATCTAATATTAACAAGATAATCAAGTTGAACTCTTCCATTTCCGACACCTTTAGGAGTTTGAGTTAAATTAACTTGCGTTATAAAAAAATGAGGAAATTTTACATTTACAACTGATTCTTTATATCTAATTACATCATTTCCAAATATTTGACCTAACTTTAAAGATGTTGCACTCTTTATTGTTTCTCCTATTATTTCATAACTCACTTAATTTACACCCCACTTCTTTAAAAAATTTTCAAATTCTCTTTGAAATCTTGTTGGCATTGCATTATTAATTTCATCCATTGAAACTGTTAACATAAATCCACCTTGAACCCATCCACCATTTCTAGTAGGATGTCCTAATTCAACATAACTAGCATATTCGGCTATATTTCCTAGAGTTATTTGAAGTTCTCCTCCAGGTGATACTGTAACATCATCAATACTGGCTTCATTGGCAAAAGCACTATTATAATCACTTGTAAATTTTCCATCTTTACCTTGTTTAATAGCTTTTGCTTCATTGCCAATAGTCCAAGCGTTAATCATAAAACCTGTATCAATTAAATCTAGCCCTCTTTGTCTTTGTTTAGTTCTAGCTATGCATCTTTGAGCTTGTTGCAATAAAAATAATTTAAGCCAATTTTCAAATTCTTTTGTCATATTATCATATTTTTTAACAAATTCCTCAAATTGAGAATAATCAAAACCATCTTTTGACATTAAACATCTGTCTCCATTTTCATTTCAACTGATTTCCTACTTTGAGCAACTCTAGGCTCTCCAACCAATCCCTTATAAGTTTCTAATATTTCACCACTATTAGATAATTTATTAGCAATTACATAATCACCGTTTTGAATATCTACATCTAACGGACAATTTATTTTTAATCCTACAATTATTGGTTGAGTATCTGCTGTTGCTGAATCTGGATTATCAGCTGTTATGAATGCTATATGACAATATACATTGCTATACATAGGAACTAAACTACTTGTT
>Ga0256407_10002584_pt1 | contig 34303 bp, 21 predicted proteins | sample RumenRJG_04DNA_FD_193489 | JGI IMG/M metagenome (GOLD analysis project Ga0256407, IMG submission 193489) | Bovine rumen microbial communities from Lethbridge, Alberta, Canada - RJG_04 | ecosystem: Host-associated > Mammals > Digestive system > Stomach > Rumen | place: Canada: Alberta...
CATATTTTACTTTACGTAAGGAGATTGAAAAAGCATTTCATATTTGGGTATATACAAATTCAGCAATGCTTGTTTTGAATGTCTTTGTTAGAGATCATCAATATGCCATGGGTATATTCTTTTTTGCTAACTTATTAGTCTCAGTTAAGGGATATTATTTCCCTGAACAAGAAATACCTGAACAAGAAATAGAGGGACAAGAAATACCTGAACAAGAAATAAATGGACAAGAAATATCTGAACAAGAAATAGATGAAGAAAAAATATCAAAGGTAAATAAGAGCAACCGTAAAAGCAAATTAAGTAGCGGGAAATAAAGGTATCATATATACTTCTATAAGCCACGATAATAGTTTGTGGTATTATTTTTGTTATTTATAATTTGGGATTTTTGTTGGGGTGTATTTATTATCTTTTAGTTCCCAACAAAAAGTTTCTTTTTTATTCGTTATGATCACATATGGCGCATTCAAGTATTTATTATAATTCATAGCTTGTATTATGTCATCGTTGGATATGTTGACATTTTCTGCTTTGCACTCTACTACAATAAAAGGTTTACATAAGTGATCATATACAACTATATCAGGTCTTTTTTTTTGCCATTTTTGAGTTTGGTAAAGCTTCTTCTCTATCCTTAATGCTGATTTAGGATAGTGTAAAGACAAGGTAAGGTAACGTATGAAAAATTGTCGTATTTTTTCTTCTGGAGTGAAAACTAACTGTTTCTTCCTGATTGTATCATAAATAAAACTCATCTTTTAAAATATGTTGTATAAAAGCTAACAGTTTTCTGTCATCATATTTCCTACCTATAATTTGTATACCTATTGGCATACCGTTATCATCCTGCCCATATGGTATAGATATAGCAGGATTTTGACCTATAGACGCTATAAAAGTACATACATCCGACCAAAATAATATATCATCACTTATGTTATCATTGCATTTAAATGCTGTTGTAATAGTAGTTGGTAATACTATGAAATCATATTTTGAAAATATATCCTGAAGTGTTATTTTTATTTTCTCTCTTAACATATGTGCTTTTGCTAAAAAGTGCTTCTCTTTCTCTAACGTAAAAATATAATTCCCAAGTAATATTCTCTTCTTTACTTCATCATTAAATCCATAAGTGCGATTGTGGCTAATAGTCTCTTCAAAGTTGGAGCCCTGATGACTATTATAGCCATATCTTATGCCATCATACCTTGCTAAATTAGCACTTGCCTCAGTAGTAGTAATGGCAACATATATTGGCACGGTATCTTCTAAAAAGTCACAATGTATTTCTTCTACATCACAATTATGTTGCTGTTGTAAATACACTAAAAACGCTTCTAGTTGTGATTTAATTTCTTTTTGCAAACAAAATAATGACATGATATCGCCTATGTATGCTATTGTTATTTTATTACCATGTGTGAACTTTTCTTTCTTAGCATCTAAAATATCTTTATGTTGTGGGATATGCATAGAGAAATCATAATCGTCTTTGCCAGATATGATATCATAAACTTTTATAATATAGTTGATATCTTTACTCATTATCCCAACAGTATCAAAAGAAGAAGAATGTGCTATCACACCATGCCGTGATATTTGACCATATGAAGGTTTAAAACCTATTATTCCACAGAAAGCTGCCGGCTGACGTACTGAGCCACCTGTGTCGGTACCTAATGATATGTGGCACATGTCACATTGCACCCCAACAGCAGATCCTCCAGAGGAACCTCCCGAAACTTTTGTTATATCACAGACATTTTTCACAGGACCATATATCGAGTTTTCATTAGTAGCCCCCATGCCAAAAGAATCACAATTTTGATGACCTACTATTAAACCATCAGCTGAGAGGATTCTATCAACGGCTGTAGAATTAAAACTTGATTTGTAAGATGACAACATGTTACTACTGGCTTGTACAGGATGGTCTTTGTAACAAAATAAATCTTTAATCCCTATTATCATTCCTGTTAATACACCATGATGAGAAGAACCCTTTATTTTTTGTACCTGTGATAACACCTCAGAGGAATATACGCTACAAAAAGAATTTAATGTAGGATTTAGTACTTGGATATTATCTAAAGCAACACTTATATTTTTATCGATATTTTGTAATACAGCTTTATATAATCTCTTATACTCCATAGAATAATAAAAACATTAAATTATTGTATCATGTTTTTAATACTGCAGCATCACTTTTCGCTTTCACTTTGACATCATTTTCTTCTACCTCTTTGATATCACTTTTCTCTTTATCTTTGACATCAGCATCATTTTTCTCTACAGCTTTGACATCAATATCTATAAATTCTTTAAAGTTTGTACCACATGGTATCTTATGCCCTACTATTAAGTTTTCCTTTAGCCCTAATAAATTATCAACTTTTGCTTCAATTGCTGCATTACTTAATACCTTTATAGTTGATTGGAAAGAAGCTGCTGAAAGCCAACCCTCAGTATTTAATGCTACTTTTGAAATGCCTTGTATAATAACTTTTGCTGATGCCAACTCAACTTTACGCGTTTTCATAATCTCCAAACCATTATTTTGTAAAAAGTGATTCTCAAGTAATAATTCACTATTGGATATTATTTGACAGTTTTTATATTTTGTTGAGCCCCCTTTGTCAAGTATGAAGTTTTTATTTGCTATTTTTTCATTTTCCTTTCTGAAGGCATTCTTAGTTACTATATCATGAACAATTAACTCAGTATCTCCGACATCTATGATTTCTACCATCGAGAACATCTGATTAATAATTAATTCAAAATGTTTATCTGCTATTGTTACGCCTTGCATTTCATATACACTTTTTAATTCATAAAGTAAATATTGACATGCTGTAATAAAACCATGCGTAGCAAAGATATTGTGAATATTTTTGCTACCTTTAGTTATTAAAGATCCAGTTTTTATGAATTCACCGTCTTGGACGAGTAGCTCTGTTGATAGCGGAACGTCATATATACACTTGAAGTCATTATTTATGGATGTTACTATTACTTCAATTTTCTTTTTAGATATATGTCCAAACGTAACATAGCCATCTATCTCAGACATTATCGCAGCATCATCATCTTTTTTTGCTTCGAACAATTCTGTAACACGTGGTAATCCACCAGTTATATCAGAAGATTGCGTTATATGACGTGCTATTTGTAATATTGTATCTCCTACATTTACTTTTTCTCCATCAGATACCATAATACGTGACTTTTCATATATGTTAAAACGTATAGATTTATCTTTTGATTTTATAAGTATATATGCTATGTTGTAATTTTTTATTTTTTTTATAAACAAACAATTTTGATCTTTATTAAGTTGATATTCAATATTGTCTTTAAAATTTTTAAATTCTACAATACCGTCTATAGGTGAGATGTAATTTAAAAAATATTGGTCCCAGTCAAATAATATATCTCCTTTTTTCACCGTAGCTTTATCGTCAAATAATAATCTTGCACCATATGGTACAGCATATTTTGCTAATATTAAATCATTTTTTGAATCTTTAATAGTTATTTCACATAACTTATTTATAACTATTTTTTCATTCTTGGATTCGATATATTGTAAATTTTCAAATTCAACTATGCCATCGTAATCAGTTTTCTGATAATTCTCTAACATAAAACTACTTGCTACACCTCCAACGTGGAAGGTGTTTAATGTTAGCTGTGTACCAGGTTCTCCTATGGATTGTGCTGCTATAATACCTACAGCTTCACCTTTATTTATTAAATCGTTGGTTTCTAAGCTATCACCATAACATTTAGCACAAAGACCTCTTTCACATTGGCAAGTAAACACAGAACGTACATAAACACACTGTACACCATTAGCGTCGATTTCTTTTGCAATGTCGTAGGTTATCTTCTCACCTTTACATATTATTTTTTTTTCTTTCTTGTAAGTATATACATCTTCTGCCACTATTCTTCCGGTTATTTTTTTTATAAAATCATCACTACTTACATTACCACTAATGTCAAATTTATAAATTGGATAACCATTATTTGCTCCGCAATCATCTGATTGAATAACAACATATTGTGCAACATCTACAAGCTTTCTTGTTAAATAACCAGCGTCTGCAGTTTTTAATGCTGTATCAATCATACCTTTTCTACCGCCATATGTTGATATAAAATAATCATATACATTTAATCCTTCCTTAAAATTAGACAATATAGGAGTTTCTATAATAGAAGAATCATATTGTGAATCTTTTTGTGATTTTGACATAAGACCTCGCATACCGCTCAACTGTCGTATTTGATCTTCAGAACCACGAGCTCCAGATTTTAACATTAAATATACAGAATTGAATTTATTTTTATCATTTTCGAACATTTTTAACAAACTAGTTTTAACGTCTAAAGTAGCCTTATTCCAAATATCAATAGTTTGTGTATATCTATCTTTATCTGTTATCATACCATTATCGAAACCGGTATTGATTTTTTCTACATCCTGAAAAGCCTTATCAATAATCTTTTGTTTATCATCAGGTATTAGAATATCATCTATATTTATACTTAATCCAGATTTATGTGCCCAATAAAAACCTATTTCTTTCAATTTATCTAATATAGTAACAGATTCATTTGTAGAATAATTACTGCAAATGTCTTTTACTATTTTTTTTATTTTAGAACTCGTAATAACGTCATTGACATAATAAAAATCATCTGGTAAAATTTTATTGAAAAACGTTTTACCTACTGTTGTGTGGATTTTATCACCATTACGATACAATAATATTCTATCATATATGTTTACTACCTTATTGTTATATGCGACTTCAATTTCATCGTATGATGAAAATATAAGTGTTTGTTTTTTGTTTTCTATTTTAGAAGCTGATGTATCTTTTATGTTGTCTTTATTTTCTTCTACATCCATGGTAAGGTAATAGAATCCTAATACCATCTCTTTGTTTGGGACAAAACATACGTTTCCATCAACAGAACGCAATAAGTTATTTGCCGATAACATCAACACAGAAGCTTCAATGATAGCTTCACTTGTTAAGGGAACATGTATACCTAACTGGTCACCATCAAAATCCGCATTAAACTGTGAACATACTAATGGATTAAGTTGTAACGTTTCACTTTCAATCAGTTTTGGCTGAAAAGCCTGTATACTCATCTTATGTAATGTTGGAGCACGGTTTAATAATACAGGATAACCTTTTACAATATATTCTAGAATTTCATATACAATAGGATCTTTACGTACTATGATATCTTTAGCATCATTCGATCCTTGCGCATAACCCCTATCTAATAATCTTCTTATAATGAAAGGTTTAAACAGCTCTGCGGCCATATCTTTAGGTAGACCACATTCATATATTTTGAGTTTAGGATTTACAGTTATTACAGACCTACCAGAATAATCTACTCTTTTCCCTAACAAATTTTGTCTAAAAAGACCATTTTTGCCTTTTATTCTTTCAGATAAAGACTTTAGACGACGAGAATTATTACTAATAACTTCTTTAGAATTGTCAATAAGACTATCAACTGCCTTTTGTAGATTGTGTTTGAATTGGTTTATCACCACATCTGGATAACATGCCCCATTTTCTAAAGCACTTTTTAATAAATTATTACGCCTTATCACTGTTTTATATAACTCATTTAAATCTACAGTTGCTATCGTACCATCTACTAACGTTATAGGTCGTAACTCAGGAGGTAAAACAGGTAATATTTTTAATACCATCCATTCAGGTTTATTTAAAACTGTATTCTCCGAATCTAAAAATGACTTTATAAGCTTTAATCTAGTTTTAATGCTAGCTTTATTTGATCTTGAAGACGTTAGCATTTTATTATGTAAGTCTTCATAATTTTTCTTCAGGTCAAAATTTTTTAAAAGATAATATATTGCATCACCTCCAGTTTTTATGATCACTTTCATAATATCATCATCTTTTAATTCTTCATTATTTTCAGGTATGTCCCCATTCTGATCAAAATCGTTTAGTTTCTCTTGAGAGATCACATCCATAGCTTTTACTCCTTTCTTTGCCAATAAACCAGGTGCGATGATTAATGATGCCGTACAATAAACTAACGAATTTACACTTGCCGAGCTCATACCTAATAAAGTTGCGATCTTATTGGACGACTGTTTAAAATACCAACAATTAACAATAGGAGTAGCAAGTGATATATGACCCCATCGTTCTTTTCTTACACTGTTTTTGGCTACTAATACTCCACAGCTATCACATACAATCCCTTTGGACCTTGCTCCTGACCATTTCCCGCAAGCACACTCATAATCTTTCGTTGGACCAAAAATACGCTCACAAAGAAGCCCATGGGTAACTGGAACGCAAGTTTTATAATTAATAGTATCAGGGTTTAATACTTCTCCGCTTGACATTTGCAATATATCTTCAGGAGATAATAAACTAAGGATAATTTGTGAAAAATCACTTGTAGGACCACTTTGCATAAAAAATATTTTTTAATAATATTATTATAATTAATATATTAGTTTTTTGTAAATGTTTTTTATAAAAAAACATTATGAAATTTTATTATTAGGAGTAAGCATAGTTACAATATTTGCTCGAGAGAAATCTTATACCTTTATTTTTAAAATATTGTCAAGATAATAAAGTAAATCTTCATGTGTATTCTTCACCTCACCATTTATAATCGCTGTTTTGAGGAGTGTTTTAATTTGTCCTACTTTTGGCCCAGGGGGTAAATTAAACTTCTTCATTATCTCTTCACCATTTAGTATTGGTTGTAAATTGCGGATGTTGTCTTTGGCTTCTATGGCTTTTATTTTCATTTCCACTTTCTTAAAGTTGTCCATATATTCCATAACTTTTTTACTATTATGTGATGTGATATCAGCTTTACATAATAACATTAAATCATTCAACTCTTCTCCTGCATCAAATGCGAGTCTTCTCACACCAGAATCTGAGACAATATCTTGTGCTATGGCTATAGGACGAAGATGTAAACGTATTAACTTTTCTATATATTTGATTTTATTCTTGGGAAGATGTAAATCATAAAATATATTTTTAACCATTCTAGCACCTATGATTTCATGACCATGAAATGAAAAACCATATTTAGGATCAAATTTCTTTGTCTGTGGTTTTGCAATATCATGTAATAATGCCGCCCAACGAAGCCATATATTATCAGACTCACGTGAGACATTATCGACAACCTGTAGAGTATGTAAAAATATGTCTTTATGCGAAAAAGACTCTATTTGTATTTTGCCGTTTAATTTAGCAATATATGGCATAATGATATCTAATATTCCACTATTATATAATAGCTGGAAACCTATGGATGGTTGAGGAGAAGATAATATCTTATTAATTTCGTCTCTAATACGCTCTTTAGTTATTATTTTTATTCTTTCTTTTTGTTCTATTATTGCCTCAAAGGTTTCTGGTGATATAGTAAAGCCTAATTGTGTTGCAAAACGTATAGCACGTAACATACGTAATGGGTCATCACAAAATGTTTTACCAGGGTCTATAGGTGTTCTAATAATCTTATTGTTTAAGTCCTCAAGACCATGCATTGTGTTTATAATCTCTCCAAAATTATTTTCATTTAGTCCTATTGCAAGAGTGTTTATGGTGAAATCACGTCTTTGCTGGTCATCTTGGAATGTACCATTTATTACTACTGGATTGCGAGAGGTATAACTATAAGATTCTTTACGAGTATTAACAAATTCAATTTGCAGATTATCTTTCTTTATCATCGCAGTACCAAAGGTTTTGTATATAACTAGATTGTCAAAATGTAACACCTGAGAAATTTTATCTGCTAAGAAAATGCTATCATGGAGACATACAATATCTATATCATAACTTTGCCTCCCTAAAAATATATCCCTTACAAATCCCCCAATAACAAAAGCTTGTATGGAATATTTATCTGCAATCCTGCCTATAGACTTTAGAAGATCATATGAAGGGAAACTAGTTAATCGTGTCACAATGTAATAATATATACTCTATATTATATTATAATAGCTATTAAGAATTACGTTTTTCTATATATTTTGACAATAAATCTAAATTGTATTTATACGTGTCATTATGTACATTATAAATATCAATAACAAGGTGTAAAAACATAAACATAGCTAAAAAGAAAAGTAAATATAATAATATATCACGCAATAACCCTGTATAACCTAAGACATACACTACCTCAGCGTAAATATAACAAATGACGACTATAGCTACTGTCATTATGATTTTCCTTATTGCCTTTCTTTTATGTCCTAATAGTATTCTATCGATACCTATCCACCCAAACAAAATAGATATACATAACATGATCATAGGGTGTTTAAATTTAATATAGGCGATATCTGAAATACGATTTTTTGTTTTATATTTTTGAAATATTACGCTAACGTAATTTTTGTCATTTTTATCGAAATAATCTTTATATTGTGTAAAAAATAAAAACGTAAAATCATCATTATCATAGTTCATAGTACCATTATAATGTATTTTATGGCAATTATAATTATATTTTTGTAAAAAAATATAACCTCTGTAGAGAATGTGGGATTCGAACCCACGATACTGAAATATCAGTATGACAGTTTTCAAGACTGCTGCATTCAACCACTCTGCCAACTCTCTATATTTTTAAAATACAAGCCTTATATAACTTAGATATATATATATATATTTATTTTTTAAAAAACACAAACATGTTTTCTGGTATTTAAGAATGTGGAAAATTAAAGACTAGATATATATTATAGTAAAATGAAAATATGTTTTTCTTTTGCGAAAATATATGTTCTAATAAAAAAAGAATTAATGATATTATCATAAAATTATAAATTTAAGTATGGTCATGTAGTTTAAAAGGATAAAATACAAGTTTCCTAAACTTTTGATACAGGTTCGATTCCTGTCGTGGCCACGTGTGCTTTTTTGTCATGCCATCTGTCGTAGTAGTGAGAAATAATATACAATAAAACAATATTTGTCTCAATTATGTATATTCATAATAGATAATTATTTATACAATATATAACAGACAATTTTAAATAGATTGTATAGCTCAGCTGGATAGAGCGACCGCCTTCTAAGCAGTAGGTCGAAGGTTCGAATCCTTCTACAATCACACTGAGAAATAGGGGTATATTTGTTGTTATATTGTGTTTTTATGTAAGAAAGCTATATTACAATCAACAATTAATATTGCGATATATTATTAAAAAGTTGTATTTCTTTTCATATAGTACACTAATATAGTATACTAAGCAATTACAATAATGCAAACGATAATGGCAATAAAACAATTAAAATTTAAAAAAATAATAATCGGTTAAGTTCTACCTTTACGCATTGCTGTTGCTATTTGGTAACTGCCTACTTTTGGCAGGCTGTGATTGTTGTGGCTGTTGTAGCTTCGTGGATTGTGGTTGTTTTAGTAGTTGTCTTGGGAACAGAGGGGATTAATGGATCTGAGATTCAAGGAAATGATAACGGCAAAGAAGTTTGTGGTTGTTGTAGTTGTATTGGCGGAATATTTAGTTTTTTAGTAGACTGGTTTAATAATCTACCGCAGGGAATTGGAATAGGTGGCGACGGGAAAATAGATGGGGTCCAGATTGTTAATGAGAAGTTTGCAAAGCCATCATTAATAGCAGTATACAGTGAAGAGGATAATAGTGCTAATTTACAATATTTAAATCAAAGTTCTTCGAAGTGGGATAAAGGTATAATCGCACGTGTGACAGTAAAAAAAAATAATAATACAGAGGAGCTATATACTGTGTATTGTAAAAATGCTAATAGTATAGGTTGTTTTGGCTTATTTAATGATAGCCAAGCTACAAAGATAGAAATCTTAAGCTGTGGGAATAATATTACAGATATGCGATATATGTTTCATAACTGTAGTAGTTTAACAAGTCTAGATTTAAAGAATTTTAATACTAATAAAGTTACAGATATGAGTTATATGTTTTCTAAATGTAGCAGTTTAACAAGTCTTAATTTATCTAAATTAAATACTAATGAAGTTACAGATATGAGTTATATGTTTGCTTACTGTAAAAGTTTAACAAGTCTTAATTTATCTAATTTTGTTACTAAAAACGTTACATATATGGGTGGTATGTTTAATAACTGTAGTAGTTTAACAAGTCTTAATTTATCTAAATTTAAGACTAATAAAGTTACAGATATGCGTTGTATGTTTGCGGAGTGTGTGAAATTAGAAAAACTTACATTAGGTAAAAACTTTACTGTGGGAAAAGGTGACAATCAAAATAGTGGATGTTATTTCGAAATGTTTACAAGATGTTTTATAGAAGGAGCTATTTTAATATGCAGTATAAACGTAATAAGAAATCTAAAGATTATTGATAATGCTCATATAGACATTAAGTATAAATGTGGACTGAGTATACCAGATAGTATTGATGAACTCAAATTAGATGATAAATTACATCAGTTTAGTTTTGATAAAGATAGGAATATATGCTTAAAACCATAATTATGCGTATTTGTAATTGTTTGCATGTGGGAGTAATAAATAGTATGAATTGTGTGAATAATGATATTAATACAGTGTTACTTCATATATATTTTTTTCAAGATAAAATTTAATATACATATTCATTTTGCTAGTATTATTTTTTTAAAAATTGCGCGATATAAACACATATAGCATTATATATAACATATATATCACATTTTATGTTTAATGTTCGTGTAAACAGATTTAATATTATCCTATTCACAATATGGATGTTTTATTGTGGCGTTACAAGTATATATGCATTTAGCACTATCGAAATTATTAAAAATAATAACTATATAGGTTTAAACATATATCAAGGCTCACGATCTTCTGATTCTTTAAACCTACAAATACCATTAAATAAAATCGATCGTAGTATATTTTATAATGAAGATATTAAATTCGAGATATATGAGAATTGTTTTTCAGGCGCAATTGAAGACGATGCTATTTTATATAACATTTTTACAGAGCGATATAAAATTATAACACAAAGTGTTGGGGATAAATATCTTTTTTGTCTAGTAAAGATTGGGAATAAATATTATTTTTTTTATTCTCCAGATTGTTGTAGTTTATACAGTAAAGATGAAGGTTTTGGGTTATTTAAAAATAGTAACGCTATACAAATAAAAATATTAAGCTGTGGCAATAATATAGAAGATATAGCTTATATGTTTGCTAACTGTAGTAGTTTAACAAGTTTAGATTTATCTAATTTTAATACTGTAAACGTTACAAATATGAGTTTTATGTTCAAGGACTGTAGTAGTTTAACAAAATTAGATTTGAAGGGATTAGACACCAGCCAGGTTATATATATGGTTGGTATGTTTTATAACTGTAGCAGTTTAATAAAGCTGAATTTATCTGATTTAAATACTAATCAAGTTAAAGATATGAGTTATATGTTTTCTAACTGTGAAAGTTTAAGAAGTATAGATTTATCTAAAATTAATACTGCTAAAGTTAAAAATATGAGTTATATGTTTGCTTACTGTAAAAGTTTAACAGATTTAGATTTGTCTAAATTTTACACTAGTAAAGTTAAAAATATGAGTTTTATGTTTTCTAACTGTGAAAGTTTAAAATTATTATATTTAAAGAATTTTAATACTCAAAACGTCATAGATATGTGTTATATGTTTTATGAATGTACTAGCTTAAAAGAATTAGATTTATCTAATTTTAATACTAATAAAGTTACGGATATGAGTTATATGTTTTATGGTTGTAATAGTGCCACAACTCTAGACTTATCTCAGTTGGACACTAGTAATGTAATAGATATGGGTTATATGTTTTATAACTGTAGTAGTTTAAAAGATTTAAATTTATCTAATTGGGATACTAGCGCAGTTACAAATATGCGATATATGTTTTCTGGATGTAGTAGTTTAAAAGAGTTAGATTTATCTAATTTTGATACTAGTAATGTCAAGGATATGGGTTATATGTTTAGTGCCTGTAGTAGTGTAATAAGTTTGGATTTATCTAATTTTAATACTGCTAAAGTTACAGATATGAGTTATATGTTTTTAGCATGCGATAAATTAACAAGTCTTAATTTATCTAGTTTTAATACTAGTAACGTTGAGAATATGTATGCTATGTTTGGGGGATGTCATAGTTTAACAAAATTAGATGTATCTAAATTTTATACTAGTAACGTTACAGATATGAGTTATATGTTTTATGGATGTAGTAGTTTAACAAGTTTAGATGTATCTAATTTTAATACTAGTGAAGTTGAATATATGAGTTATATGTTTTATGGATGTACTAGTTTAAAAGAATTAGATTTATCTAATTTTGACACTAGTGAAGTTGAAAATATGAGTAATATGTTTGCAAATTGTTCTTCATTGAAGAATTTAAATTTATCACATTTTGTTATTAACCTGTATACCAATACTTCAAATATGTTTTCATTTAATACTAATGATTGTGTTAATGTGTTAGCAAGTATAACACTAATACAGATGTTAGAGCGCAATAATATTGTAAAATATCAAGATGGAAAAGATATGGATTTGAAAGAACTTGAAAAGCACTATACAATAGATAAAGTATTAAACTATGAGATACGCAGTGCTAATTCAGAGGTACCCGTTGTTGTGAATATTAAGATTTAATTGTAGAAAAACATATTATCTTTTTTATTTTTCATATTGTTTTACCTTTTCAATTCTGCAGAGAATCTTTCTGACATTAATGTTGTTATCTTATGCATAATGGTTTTAATGTCTTCATCTTTCATAGTCCCTAGCTGAGATTGTAAATAAAAAGTGAAAGAATATACCTTAACATCTTTTCCTAGTTTTTTCTCGTCGGTGAAAACATCAAATAATTTATATTCAACTATTTCTTTTATTCCATTATTGTTAATTGCTGTTTTTATATCTTCAAAAGAGGTTTTTTGTTTAAACACAAACGACAGGTCTCTTTTAACTATTGGGTATGTGATAAGAGGAGTATAAAAGTTTATTCCTTGTTTATCAATGATATGAAATAAGTCTTGGATATAAATATCTGCAAAGAATACTTGTTCTTCCACTTCAAACTTTGACAATATGTTGTCGTTTATAATGCCATATTTACCTATAGATGTATTATTATATACTATTTCTCTACAGGTGCTATAGTTATCATCATGTATATTTCTTTCCTGTAAATTCTCAAATTTGAAACTATTGAATAGTAAATATATGTTTTCTTTCATGTGAAAAAAAGAATAACTTTCTTCCTTATGGTGCCAATCTTTATTTTCTTTTCCCGTCATTGCTATGGCGAGATGATGTGATTCTTTATATTTTTCTTTTTCTTTTATATATGTTTTCCCAAATTCAAATAGTTTTAAAACTTTATTTCCGTTATTGATATTGTGCTGCATAACTTCTAACATAGAATATACCATATTGTCCCTCAAGGTATCTTTTGTGCTAGTAGAATTTAAGACATGAATGATATTAGCATTATCATTATCATTATCAATATAATCGTGAGATATTAATGGGTTAGTAATTATTTCAAAAAAACCTCTTGCACATAAAATGTCACATATTTTTTTTTCAAAGGAATTATATCTCATTTCGTTATCATCATATTCTATATTTTTATAAAATTTATATTTATAGCCTTTTAACGGTACTATGTCAAAACAGCTAATACGTAATATTTCATCTACAATGTCATCTTTGTTTTGTATGTTTGTTCTATATCTGGGTATTTCACAAACTAATATTGTATCCTTATTTTGTTTTTTTTGTGTTATTATTGCTATATCCAATTTTTTACAAATTTGCAGAATGTAGTCTAGGGATATATTTACTCCTATCTTTTGTTGTATATAGTTATGAGATATTGTAATTTTATTTTTATTTTTCATGCCACCTTCTTCTACATACCCAACTATTGTGATATCGTTCTGTTGTTGCTGTAACATTTCGACAGCTTGTGTTAAGGCAAAGAATGTCAACTCATCATCTACCCCTCGTGAAAATCTATAGGCTGCTTCTGTCTGTATTCCTAACCTACGTGCTGTATGACATATAGTTTCTATGTCAAAATTAGCACTTTCCAGAAATATGTTTTTTGTGTTTGGGTGTATTGCTGTATTTTCTCCTCCTATAATTCCACCAAGAGATAAAATCTTATTGCTACAATCAGAAATTATGATGTCATTATTTAAGGTGTATTGTTTTTTATCTAATGCTAAAAATTTACTGTTTGGGGTTGAGGGGGAAACACATATTCCGTCTTTTATTGTATCAAAATCATAAGCATGTAATGGTTGACCATAACTAAACATGATATAGTTTGTAATATCTACAACATTGTTTATTGTCTTTATACCAATGGTTTTTAATCTTTCTTGGAGCCATGATGGAGAAGAGGTAATGTGTACATTTTTTATTACCACACCACAATAATGACTACATAAATTGTAACGTTTTATGTTTACGTTAAAATTTGATAATGTGTTATTCTTAATATTATTTTTTTTGGGTGTCTTTATTTTTATGTCATCATATATTGCAGCAATATCATGTGCAAATCCAAAGTGTGATAAAGCATAACAGCGGTTTGGGGTAATGTCTACATCTAAAATATAATCTTCTATTTGGTTATAAATATCTGTTACCTTGGTACCTTTTTTGTATTTTGCATCTAATTCTATTATCTTATCATGTTGTGCGCTAATGCCAATTTCATCTTCTGCACATATCATACCACATGATTCCTGATCGCGTATTTTCCTATTTTTTATTTTTATGCTTTCACCAGAATAAGAATATAGTGTTGTTCCTTCTGGTGCGACGACGACATTTAATCCTGCTTTTATATTTGGTGCGCCACAAACAATATCTAGTATTTCTGAGCCAATATCTACCTTTGTACAGTATAATTTATCAGCATTAGGATGTTTTTGACAAGAGAGAACATATCCTACAATTATATCTTCTGGGATGTTGAATTTATACTTTGGTGTTATACTGCTAACTTCAAATCCTATACTTGTTAATTTTTCAAGAATAAAATCTATACGTTTAGGTTTAATATCTATAAACTCCTTCAGCCAAGATAATAATATTTTCATAATATAAAATACAATAGTGCGCATGAAGGGACTCGAACCCTTAAACTCATAATGAGTACTACCACCTCAAAGTAGCTTGTATACCAATTCCAACACACGCGCAAAAAAATAAAATCACATGTATGTGTTTTTAAAAACCTTTACATGTTATGTACATACATTTTTTTTATTCTAAAAAAAAATATTTTTTTAATTTTAAAATTTTATGACGTTATATTTTTGCTTGTGAAGCAGGGGAGAGGAATGTAATATTATGTCTTCACGCTGTCGGGGATATATATGAGAATAGAAATTATGACTGTGGAAATAAAAGTTATAAAATAGTGATTCTAAAAAAGAAATAAAAAATAAAAGGTGATTACCTACTCTCTCGCTTACGCAATACCATCGGCACAACCAGTTTTCACTTCTCTGTTCGGAATGGGAAGAGGTGGTTCTACATGTGTTATCATCACCCTCTAAATTGTGACTTTAAAGACAACATTCTATTGCCTTTAAGTAAAATTCAAATCAAATATAATTTATATATAAATATAAAAATAATATATATTATCTTTTTAAAAAATAAAATATAGAATTATGTCTCCCGAAGTAACATCCCTATTTAGTGGTTTTGTACATGCTAACTTAGCTGATCGTCTTCGTCCAAAAGATTTTGTTACTTTTTTTGGTCAAGAACACCTTTTATCTTCTGGTAAAATATTGTTAGAAATGATAAATAAAGACGATATTCCCTCTATGATCTTTTGGGGTCCACCAGGCTGTGGTAAAACAACACTAGCAAAAATTATAGCTAAAAAAACAAAAGCATGTTTTGTGGACTTTTCAGCTGTAAATACCACAGTAAAAGATATTAAGGATGTTATTGCCAAGGCCCATGTCAACGTTGCCATGGGAGTGAAAACAATAATCTTCATTGACGAAATACATCGTTTTAATAAAATGCAACAGGATGTCTTTTTACCATATATAGAGGATGGAAGTATAATATTGCTTGGTGCTACAACAGAAAATCCTTCTTTTGAAATTAACAATGCATTATTATCAAGGGTTAAAGTTTTCATTTTTGAAAAGTTAAAAGATAGTGATATATTAAAAATACTCAATAACGCTATAAAACGAGGATTCGAAAATATAAATATAACCATAACCCCAGAGCAGTTGTCATTGATAGCAAAAAATGCTAGCGGAGACGCTAGGGGAGCTTTGACAACATTGGAAATGATAATATTAAATAGCAAAAAAGAAAAAGATGGTGTAGTTGTTGTCGAGGATCATACTATAGCACAATGCATAACACGAAAAATGTTAATGTATGATAAGAATGGTGAGTTGCATTATGATTTAATTTCTGCACTACATAAATCTATGCGAAATTCTGATCCTGATGCTGCTGTTTATTGGCTAGCAAGAATGTTAGAAGCCGGAGAAGATGTCCTATATATAGCAAGAAGGTTAATACGTTTTTCTAGTGAAGATATAGGCCTTGCTAATATAAAAGCTTTAGAATTAGCTGTGAATGCTTATACCGCTTGTCATTATATCGGCATGCCAGAATGTAATGTCATCTTAACACAAACGGTTATATATTTATCTTTGTCCCCGAAATCTAATTCTTCCTATTTGGCATATAATTTAGCAAAAAATGATGCTAAAGAAGATGGTAGTAATTCTGTGCCGTTGTGGTTAAGAAATCCCGAAACAAAACTAATGAAAGATTTAAATTATGGAAAAGGGTATAAATATGCACATGATTATGATAACTGTATTACTGATATGCAGTGTTTACCAGAAAAATATAAAAATAAAAAATATTATACCCCAACAAAATATGGGGAAGAAAAACAGTATAGAAAAGATAACATAGGCGATAATAAATAATATAAGTACAAGATAATGCTACTATATATTTCTAGTTTATAATTTGTTCTTTTTCGGTATCTGAAGTGTAGTTTATAAAATTAAAAACAATAGATAATTTAGGCATTGGGTATAGCCATTGAAATGTATCATCGTTTACTTCACCAAAGCAATATACATTTATAGTTTCGTCATAATTTTTTTTTTTATTGGTTTTGTTGGGTTTTTTTTCAGGATATATTTTATCGTATATTTTAAATAACAAAAAGTCGAAGGTTATACATGTGGAAATAGAACAAATCTGAAAACCATATGATGCTATAATGGAAAAATTAAACCACAGGTAGCATTTATATTGTTGTGTTGTTTTCTTTTCTATAGGCACATATGTGTCCTGGTTTAATGGCATTTTTTCTTTTCCGCAGTAACTTAAATTTCCACCAAGACAAACATAAAATGTTTTATATGAGGTGCTATATGGATAAAGATTATACATAAGAAAATTATAACGTAGTACATATGCGAAAATGCTATCATGGGAAATGTCAAATTTATGATCTTTTTTTTCTTTAATTTCTGTCTTCTCTGATTTTTTTGAAGATAATATTATACCAAATGCATATGGGTTATTTTTATCTTTGTTGTATATAAGCTGCATTCTCAAGTCATGACAATATTTTCTATTTTGATTTGTGTGAAACGTTAAAGATGGATACCATGGTAACGTGTAAAGGAATTTCCCATCGTATTTATATCGTCTGTCAAAATTGTAAATTCCATTCCCCAAATCTACCCCTAGCGAAATTTCTTTGCTGTAATTATTGTTGATGTTATGCAAAAAAACAAAATAAATAAAAAAATAAATCTTTATTTTTAGAAACTTCATATTTGTATACTAATGAAACATATATTTTTTTTAATAGTAATTTTAAATTGTTTTTATTGTTGTTTGGCTAAGAGTAATGATAATAAAAGTAGTGACTATACTCAAGATATAAAAGATATCATCCAAAACAATAGTAATTCTAGATTCAACGATACGTGTAATTATTATGCAGATCATACTGGTGAAATTAATACTGGAGAACATATAATTACTTTGGATGGTAATGCTAATATACGTTTAAAAAATAGTAATATTAATTTGCGTGCTGAAAAAATGAATATAAACTTCAGTAAAGGTATTGTTGAAGCAAATAAAAATGGAAATGGGAAATATAATTTATTTGGTAGAAGAGTGAGGTTGGATTTAACCGATAAAACTTTATTCGCTGATGAACTTAAATATTGTTATGATTCCTTAATTGGTATAGCCAAGAATGTACTATTTGTTTCAAATAATATCATCATGCGTGCAAGAAAATTAAAAAAACATTTTAATGATAGAATAGACATCAAAGATGCATTATTGACTACATGTAAACATAGGCATCCTAAGTGGGGATTTTTTATAGAAAAAGGAACTTATTACAAAGATTTAATTATAGCTGATAAGGTTAGGTTTATGTTCGGGGATAAGATTTTCCCTATACCTTTCCCTTTTATTTATAAGATACCAGTGAAAAAGCAAAGTGGCTTTGTTTATCCAACTTCTATAACATATGATAGTAATTATGGCTTTACAGTAGACCCTGGGTTCTATTGGTATATAAATGAATGTGCTGATGTTTTGGTACGTTTCCAATTTTGGACCAGTGGGAATATAAAAATAGACTTAAAGAATAATTATTATGTTAAAAATGAACATAATAGTAAATTAGAAATAAATCTTAATTCTAATCTTGAATATTTTTATTATTATATTCTTCCTAATGAAAATCCTACGTATAATAATAGCTTTAATATAACATATCATTATGATACTTTACAAAGTAAAATTTATACTTTTAAGTCAGATGTGAATTTTCTATATAGTGATGCAAAGCAAAATGAAAAATATCAACAAGCACATGTTGGGTTGTATCATAATTTTGTACCATTTCTTTGTTTTAATGGTATATCTCTTTTTAATATATATAATAAAAATTTTAAAACTGGAGAGGAAGGGTTTGATGTTATAGATTTATTAGTACCAATCAAAGATATAACCCTTGGACCTTTAAAGATAGGTAGTAGCTTACAATATAAAATGAGTAGCTCGAACAAAGAATGTGATTATATATTAACAGATGAAAATGATGAGCTATATAAAAACACTAGTATGAATATTGCTGGGAAATATAATCCAGGATACCCGAAAGATCTTTATGATAGAGATTATGAAGAAGAAGAAGATGATGATGGTGAAGAAAAGAAAGGAATAAATAAAGATAAACTTAGTTCCAAAAATTGGAAAGATTATTTTACAAAGCAGTATTGGTCAAATGTTTGGGATAACTTGCAAACAGGATTATATGTTCCAATCGACATTTCTAGTGAGACTATAAAAGTTAAAGATTTTTTAGAATTAAATTTATTTGCAAAGTATGACATGAAGCTTTATACTTCTATATTAGAAGATAAAGATAACAATGGTAAATATTTGCCAAAGTTTATATATGCTGATGGAAATTATAGTCCATATTTATTACATATGTTCCATTTGGGCGTTAATGCTAAATTGAAAAAATCAATTACGATATCAAAGAATCATATTGATAATGTTTTGAATTTGTCGTTTACATATAATCCATCTTCTGATGACATGCAAGCAGATAACCTATTCGCTAAGTTAGTAAAAAAAATACCTTTTTTACGACTTGAGAAAGCTTATGTAGAAAATAATACAGGAAAAACTGTAGATCTTTTTGCTCATACCATCTTTGGTAATATGACTAAATCTTCACAACTTGTCTTGGCATGGAATTGGAATTGCAATATTTTTAATTTTGTATCTTTTAATGTAAGTTCTGGGTGTGATTTCTTTGCTAATTATAAGGATACTTTCCCTTTAAAAAATATAAATATAAAATTTAAACTAGCAGGGTATGATATATACGAAGTAACATTGAACCCATATAAGTATGAAAAGATTGATAAATCAGAAAATATTAATATTAACAATAACATTATTAACAATAACAACGATAATATTAACAATAACGAAATAAATGATAACATTCCTGAAAATAACAACAATATTGATAATTTGAATAATGAAAATATTAATATTAACAATAACAACAATAATATTAACAATAACAACGATAATATTAACAATAACGAAATAAATGATAACATTCCTGAAAATAACAACAATATTAATAATTTGAATAATGAAAATATTAATAATTTAAATAATAACGCAATTCCATTGTCTAATAAAAATAAAGAAGTTCCTAAATTTAAAAAAACAAAAGATATCGATTTTTCAGTATTATTCCAAAAGCTATCTTTTCCTTTTTTGTCTTTCAGCGATATTAGTATTTGTAAAAAATATAAATTACAGATGAATAGCATTTTAGAAATAATAGAAAAACGTAATCCAGTTTATGATAAGTCTAATATACAAGGTGTTATTGTTTCTACTTTAGTTGGTAAAATATCAGCTTCTACAATATTATCTTGTAGAATGCAAATTGATATTATGAAAAGTAAATATCCTAAAATCAAAAATATAATTTTTGCGATTGTTAGTCAGATATGTGATTGTTGGAAATTAACAATACAAATAACTTTGCTTAATTCTAATATGACAGGCTCAAATTTTTTTATCATAAAAATTCAACCTAATGATCAGAATATAAATATGCTAGAAAAAGATTTCAAAAGTTTTTTAAATGATGGGAAGCTATATTGATATTGTGTAGAAAGATCTCGGGAAAATATAGTTAATATATTTTTTAAAAAACAAGAAATATATTAACTGGTATTAAATGAACAGTAAATATGTTATTATATTTTTAACTTCCTGTTTTGTTTTAGGAGTTATCTTGCAAAAAGTATGTTTTGTTACAATATCTTTTGGATTTGGAAAATTATTATGTATTATACTAATTTCAATATTTATACAACGATATATTGTCACTGGAGCGTTAAAATGTTTACTTTTGGGGATATTATTTGTAATTTTAGGGTGTCATGTAACAGTGTTTTACAGGAAACCTGATTTAGATATATATTGCACTGACGATATAACACATTATTACGTAAAAAGTCTTGTTACACAAAAGCTCACGAAAAAATGGAACAAATGTGAAATGCTATTATTGCAATTGCACACTAATAAAGAAGATATCATAGTAAAGCAATATATAAAAATACAAGTCATAGTTTATAATAATCACGAAAATAAAACAATACATTATGGTGATGTTTTCAGAATTACAGGTAGGCCACAAAAAATATATATGGATACTAAATACCGCTATTACCAAGAGTTCTTACATGAGAATGGTGTTTTTTTACAACAGTTTGTATACCCCAAAAATATACGTTTTATAGCATGTATTAATGATAATTGTTTTACAAATTACTTTGTAATGTTATATTTTTTCCTATATGAACGGTTATTAAAATTCATCAAAAACAATGAGGTGAGATATGTACTCGCTACTATGTTGTTAGGTCCACAAAATGAAAAAGATGACACTATAGCAAAAATATACACTAAAGCTGGTGTGATACATGCTCTAGCTATATCAGGAATACATATGAACATAATTTTAAAATGTATACAGTATTTATTATCTCCTTTTATTCTTTTTCCAAGCAGGTGCGTACAAGTAGTTAAAATGCTCGTTACAGTAATATCAATTTGGATATATCTTATAATTATCAAATGTCCTCCATCAGCATTAAGGGCTACAATAATGAGTACATATCTTTTAATATGTCAGATAACTTATAATCAATATTCTACCATAATATCTGCTTTTGTATCGTTATTGTTTACATCATTTTTTTTACCAAGTAATATTTTCAATATTGGAGCACAATTATCTTATGCTGCGCTATTTAGTATTTTATCAGCTGGATATTTTTTACAAAAAATAAAATTACAATTTACAATAGGAAGGTTTTTGATAGAAAATATAATAGTGTCTATATTTATAACCTTTTTCACAGCACCTATAAGTATATATTATTTTCACTCTGTGCCTCTGTGCTCATGTGTTTCTAATATTATAATGGTACCATCAGTGTTTATTATTATAACTACTGGGTTAATGATAATAATGTCTAGTTGTATAAATTGTCAATTACAAAAGCTACTATCATATGTGATTACATATTTTATCCTTGGCGTAAATACGATTTTAAGGTTTATTTCTTCACTGAAATATTGTGTTATGTATTTTTAAAAAATATAATCACGACCGTTAAATATCTCTTGCTACCCTATTTTTGCCAACTGTTTCTGATACTATGATTTTGCTCTTCCTATCCCTGCCACACTGTTTTATTGCGCCATCTGTTTTTTGGACCCTATTTTTGGCGCCCTGTTTTGGCTCCTCCTGTTTTATTGCGCCACCTGTTTTTTGGACCCATGTTTTTTGGCCCCCTGTTTTGGCTCCCCCTGTAGGATTTGAACCTACGACCAATTGGTTAACAGCCAACTGCTCTACCACTGAGCTAAAGGGGAAAAATTGTTATACCTAAAACAATATAAATTATATTAATAATTTTTTTATTGTTAATACACAAATTATTAATAACTTTGTGAAAATAATGCCCTTTTTGTGTCAAGAATCTCACCATTGTCGTCTATGACTTGACATCTTACCGTAGCAGAGGTTTCTGTTTTTATTTTCTCTTCTTCTTCAGGATTGTAAGGATAGGATATAAAACCTTTATTATGCAAGATCTTATCTTTAAAAGCGTCATAGTCGTCTACATGAAACGTATTTTCTTGGGTAAAATGTAAGGCATTAGCATAAATGTTATCTTGTATTATGGATAATGTATCTATTATCGTTTGTGGTAAATTATCATTAGAGATGGTTGTCTTCGACATAGTATCTCTTCTAAAAATTTCTACAGTGTTGTTTTTAATATCCTTTTTCCCTATTCTTATTTGCACAGGCACACCTTTTATCTCCCAATGATGATATTTGTACCCTGGATGAAAATATTCTCTATCGTCAATATGATATGAAATATTTAAAGAATGTAAAATATCGAGATATGGCATTATGTAGTCTTTTATCATATTTAATTCTTGTATGTTAGAATAAATTGGTATTATGACAACTTGTATCGGAGCAATTTTAGGTGGTAAAATTAAACCATGATCATCCCCGTGTAACATTATTAACGCCCCGATAATACGTGTTGAGATGCCATACGATATACCATAAGCATATTGCAGTTCATTATTTTTATCCAGGAATTTAACATCAAATGCTCTTGAGAAATTCTGTGATAAAAGATGTGAGGTAAAACACTGTAATGCTTTTCCGTCTTTCATTAATGCTTCAAGAGTATATGTTTGTTCTGCTCCTGCAAATTTTTCCATTAGCGTTTTCCTACCTTGTATAAATGGAATAGATAAGTATTCTTTCCCAAAGTCACGGTATAATTTTAATATGTTTATGGTATCGTTTTTCGCAGAAGTATAATCTTCATACGCGCTGTGTCCTTCCTGCCATAGAAACTCAGAAGTACGTAAGAAAGGTCTTGTGCGCATTTCCCAACGACAAACATTACACCATTGATTTATTTTTAATGGTAAATCACGATATGAGTGAATCCATCTTTTATATGTATGCCATATTATAGTCTCTGACGTAGGACGGATTATATATGGTTCCTCTAATTTAGAATTAGGGTCAAGAATAATACCCCCATTGTCGGTTTTTAATTTTGTATGTGTGACAACAGCACATTCCTTTGCAAAGCCTTGTATATGTTCCGATTCTTTTGATAAATATGACTGGGGAATAAACATAGGAAAATATGCGTTTTGATAGCCTATGTGTTTTAACTTCTGATCCAATATAGATTGTATTTTTTCCCATATAGCATAACCATATGGTTTTATTATTATGCAACCTTTTGTTGGAGACTTATCAGCTAAGTCGGATAAGGTTATAACTTGGTTATACCATTCACTAAAATTAGTACTTTGAGGAGTTAGTGATTCCATACAATTATATACGTTTATATATAAATATATAATATATTTGTATTATAACTAATTCTAAAAATATAAGTAAACGTATCATTAGTATTTTAATGTATTAGCTATATCTATGAGTAATATTTTTACCTATTCGTATTTTAACGTATTAGTTATATCTATGAGTAATATTTCTAAAAAGAATTTTTTGTTAGGACTGCTTTTATAATTTAGTGATCCAGTATTTATAATTTTTATAGTGTCGTATAAGGTATCTTTTTTTATATTTTTTGCTTGTAAAATATATTTTTTTTTTTTTTCTTCGTTTAATAAAATGAGATCTTGTGTTTTAACATCTATAGCTAATAGCAAATACATAAAATGTGTTATAAGACCATCCATAAATGCTTGTATACTATATCCTTGTTCTAAAATAGTATTTAAAAATATAATTATACCTGGAATGTCATTATGTGAAAATTTTTCTACAAGATTGAAATATACTTCGTCGTCCAATATGTTTAATATTTTTTTTACTTCTTGCTCTGTTATTTTACCATTACAAAAAGCTAATACACTATCTAATATGTATAATGCGTCTCTAATTGCTCCATCAGATTTTTCTGCGATAAGATTTAAACTTTCTTTTTCAAAATCAATGTTATTGTTTTTTAAAATCCCGGCAATATGTTCTGCTATTTTGTCTATAGGTATATTTGTAAAATTAAAACATTGACAACGTGATACTATAGTAATTGGTAATTTATGTCGTTCTGTTGTTGCTAATATAAAAACTGTATTTTGTGGTGGTTCCTCTAAGGTCTTTAAGAAAGCATTAAATGCTGCATTAGATAACATATGAGCTTCATCTATAATAAACACATTATAATTATTAAAATTAGGAGCAAAACGTATTTGGTCGATTATATTTCTTATATCTTCAACAGAATTATTTGATGCAGCATCTAGCTCAAATATACATGCTGATTTGCAGTAGGAGCATTCTTGACAAGGATCGCCATTGTTTTTAATGCTATTTTCACAGTTTATAGCCTTAGCAAAAATACGTGCTATTGTAGTTTTTCCTACGCCACGTTGCCCACAAAATAAATATGCATTGGAAACTGTCTTGGTGATAATCTCATTACGTAATATTGTTACTATGGTTTCTTGTCCTACAACATCATGCCATAAATGAGGACGGTAACGACGTGCTGAAGAAAGATACATATTATTGATAATTTGGATTTAACACAAACAATAACATATTAGTTTATATTTTTTCTTGTGATGTGTTTGTGGTAGAAGTATTATCTTCAACGTTTGTTGTAGAAGTATTATCTTCAACATTTGTGTCAGAGGTATTACTTACAACATTTTCCTCTGATGTTGAATCAGTAGATAAAGTTTCTTCAGTGACATTCATTGCATTGTCTATATTTTCTGTTAGTATAGTTGTATTTGTATCAAATGGTATAGTGTTAGAATTGTTTTTTGTTATGATTTTATTTTTAATTTTTAATTTTTTACCTTTAGCATCACGTAAGTAAAATAATTTTGCCCTCCTCACTACTCCATAATTTACCACTTCAATAGATTTTATATTTGGAGAATTTATAGAAAATGTTTTTTCTACTTTTATACCGTTTGAGAGTTTATATACCGTGAACGTTTCTCCAGAAGAGCCCTTATGACGACGTTGTATAACTACACCTTTAAATTTTTGTATTTTTGTTTTCGTGCCATCAAGTATTGCTGTAGAGACGACAACGGTATCTCCAGGTTGAAATGATAACTTAGAAAGAGGTTTAATACAATATTTATTTTCGAATTTTTTCAATAGTCCTAACATATAAAAACATGATATATGTATATATATAAAAATTAAAAAAAAAGAAATAGAAATATAAAAATTAAAAATTATAAAAATAAAAATTATATATATGTTTTATAAAAGTTACTTATGCTAGCTAAAAGAATTTTGAATTCTACAAAACTGTTCGTTTTATTAGTTGTAATAGAAACGTCTATTGCATTCTATTATGGTAAGGAAATATATTTTAGAAAACAAGAATATAGAAAGGTTCAATTGGTAGTAGATAAAACTCAAAAATGCATACGTGACAACTTCACTCGAATACAAGAACTAGAAACTAAAATAACATCTTCCATCACAGATCTTAGTAAAAAAAAAGACTCCGAAAAAGACAAAGATAGCAATAATAGTAAAATGTTATTAGAAAAAATAACACGTCTAGAAAGTTTAAATGAAAACATGAAGGCATCTTTTGGAGAATTTAAGGAACAAACACAATTTTTTTTTGCTATTATTGGTAAGCTACAGCGTGGAGACAATAAAGAAAATAATTTTGAAAGTTTAACGTATATATCCGATAAACTTGAACAAGAAAAAGATAATATTAGTGAAAAGATAAAATTATATGAAAAAGAATATAAAAATATAGAACAAACAGAAATAAACGTAGGAGAAGAGAATGAAGATAATGAGGATGATGAGGATAATATTAATACCGATAATGATATTGATAACGAGAATATTAATGAAGATGATAATGATAAGATAAAAGAAAATGATAATGCGGACATAGATAAAGGCAACGAACCAAAAGAAGCATCATCTGACCTACAAGAAGATTCAAAAGCTAATGCTGATACTAAACAAATGTTAGATAAAAATATAGAAGGCAACAATATACAACAAGGCGAAGTGGAAAAAGTAGAGGGGAAAGAAGAAAATAAAGATAAAAAGAAGGTGTAAGTATTTTAAAATGCACTTGGATAGTATTTGCTGAGGTATATTAATATATGCTTATTTAAAGATTTTTATATTTGAATATTTATGGATGTAGGGAAATGTAAAAAGAGAATGAAGAAATGTGTATTATTATCAAAAAGTACTGATAATATACGACATAAAAAAGCTGGGAAAAATCACTTCCTAGATAAAAAAAGTAATAAGAGGAAACGTAATTTAATTGTTAATGGGGTTTTTTCGAAAAAAGATAAAAAACGTATAAAAAAAATGTTGAATATATAATATATATTGTACTATTTTACTTTATGAATAATGGTGTTATTGATAATTCTATAGATAAATATTTAGACAGTGAGAATTTATATCCTGATAGTAGTTTTATAACTGATGTAACTGTTGTAGATATTGTTAATGACTATTGTATTGTTGATTATAACGGTAAATCTACAGTAGCAATTGATTTGTCTGATTTAAAAGATATTCCTAATATTTGTGTAGGGACTAAATTTGAGGTATATGTATCTAAAATAGATGATAGCAATGGTAATATTGTCCTCTCGCATAAAGATGTAAATAAAGTAAAAGCTTTAGATTATATAAAAAAAGCATTACAAAATAACACTATATTGCCATGTGTGATAAAAAGTAAAATTACTGGTGGGCTTTTGGGAGAAATAAATGGTTTGGGTGTGTTTTTACCTGTATCGCTTATAGAAATAAATGAAGTTGAAGATTTAGACAAATATGTAGGCAGTACGTTAGATGTGATGGTTGTAAAAACTAATAGAGTTAACAATGTAATTGTGTCGCGGCGTGCTGTATTGGAAAATAAAATTAAGATAGAAAAACAAGAACTTATAAAGCAATTTTCTCCTGGGCAAATAGTAGAAGGTGTTGTCACAAACATAACGCCATATGGCGCGTTTATAAATTTAGGAGATGTAAATGGTTTGTTACATATTACTGATATGTCATGGGTAAAGGTAAATAAGCCTAGCGATATTGTACACATGAATGAAAAAAAAAAGTTGTAATTTTGGCAATTGATGGAGAAAATATTAAACTAGGGATAAAGCAATTAACTGAGAACCCTTGGGATAAATTAAAAAATGAGGATATTCCTCTTGGGACAATAATGACATGCAATGTAATATCTATAGTGGATTATGGTATATTTGTGTCTTTACGATATGGTATTGACGGGTTTATACATAGTTCGGAATTTTTGTGGGGGAAAAACATACCTTTTTCTATCATAAAGCCACATTATCATGTAAATGACAATGTAACTGTGAAGCTTTTAAACATAAATTATGAAGATAAAAAAATAACTTTTAGTATAAAACAAGTGAACGAAAATCCTTTCAATGATGAAAAGATTGTAGCTGCTATGGCTGTGGGAACTAAGCATAAAGGTGAGATTATAGGGTTAGAAAAAAATATAGCTTGGATTAAAATAAGCAATAGCATATGTGGAGCACTGTATAATACTGATATTTCTTGGACGGATAACAATATTAATATTACTAAACTATATAATGTCAACGATGTCATAGATGTGCAGGTGATATCTTTTGATAGAGATAACATGGAGGTATCTTTTGGCGTAAAACAATTGACCGAGAATCCATGGGAAAAATATGCAGATGAGTTTGCAATAAAGTCTGAACATGAAGGAGAGGTAATAAAAAAAATCGGAGAAAAAGGATATAAAGTTAAATTTGCTCATGATATGGAGGGGTTTTGTTCGGGGGAATATATTCCTAAAAATGAAACCATAACAGTGAATAATAAATACAAATTTATAGTTGTAGAGTTTAACAAAGAAGACTGTATCTTGAAAGTAATCCATAGTAAATATACAAATTATAATTTCAACAGGAATAAAAGCAAACGTGGCAATGTTTTGGCGGATATTTTTGGAGATAAAATTTAGACATTTGATTTAGATTTATGAAACATGTTTATTTTGGGTTTATATATTTATATTGTTGTGTGTTTTTTAGCGGATGTACAGGTGGAATAAGAACAACAGATATAGTTGCAATAATTAAGGATTTTTTTTTAGGGGACACAAGTAATAATACAGAAATAGCAAAAGTAGAAGAGGGAAAAGAAGAGGAGAAAAAAGAAGAATGTGCATTTAAGAAAGTTGAACCAATAAAACATCAAGAATATAATAAAATTAAAGAACAAATATGCGAAATACAAACAGGAAATAATCAACATAATGGTTTTATGTATGAAATATACTCTCAAAATACTAATAATGAATGTAATCGTTATCAGCTATCTGATAATGTGTGTAAGAGTAATATGTTCAAAGGAAATAGTACACTAAAAGAAATGATAATAACAAATCCCTGTAATGGGATAAACAATTTGAGTGGATTTTGTATGAATTGCGATAATTTGCAATACTTAAACATTATGATGCTTAATACTACGGAAGTTACAAATATGCGTGAGATGTTTTCGGGGTGTAGTAGTTTAAAAAGTCTTAATTTATCTAATTTTAATACTAGTAAAGTTGAGGATATGAATTCTATGTTTGCTAACTGTAGTAGTTTAAAAGATTTAAAATTATCTAGTTTTAATACCCAAAACGTTACAGATATGGGCTGTATGTTTACTGGGTGTAGTAGTTTAGAAAGTCTTAATTTATCTAATTTTAAGACTGGAAACGTTACAGATATGCGTGAGATGTTTTATAACTGTAGCAGTTTAGAAAAATTAGATTTATCATCTTTCAATACTAATAATGTTAAAAATGTTAGTTTTATGTTTTATAACTGTGGTAGATTGAGAGAATTACATTTAGGAAAATATTTTTATATAGACTCAAAAGCAGTTAAAAAAAAAGGTTTATTCTATTTTTTTGATGAAATAAAGACGCTTGAGGAAATTATTAAGGAATATGAAGATATTACATGTGATGTTTATGCTAGTGTAGCAGTGTTGCGACAACTGCTCAAAAACTCTGGGAATGGTTTCTTTGGAAATGAATATCAAGATAGCGATATAGTAAAAATTAAAATAAACAAACAACCAAAATACGGAGATTATACACAATTAGAGGTAGATGCTAATAATAATGATAATAATATAGTAAACAACAAAAGCATAGTATTTGTAAGTGACAATAATTTACAAGAATCAGATAATAATGTGAATAGTGTAAACATTACAATTAAGAATATAAAAGATAATGACAATTTAATTTTTAATTTTAAAAATGAAGATAGAATTTCTAATAATAACATAAACAATAAGATTAATAATAATATTGGTGATGGTATTGATAATAGTAATCCTAATGACAAGTATAATATTGTTAATATTGAATTTGCTAATCAAAACAATATATATGTCATTGGAATAGATAAAGAAAAAGAAAAAAAAATTCAAAGCATATTAGTAAATAGTAGTTTAGAACTCGAAGATTATGAAAATAGTACTGCTCTCTTAGCACTTGTAAAGATTTATGAGAATTGTTACTTAATTTATTGTAAGAATGCTAATAGTAAAAATAGAGTAGGGTTATTCAGTAATAGTAAAGCTACTGAAATAAAAATACTAAGCTGTGGGAATAATATAAAAAATATGAGTTATATGTTTGCTAACTGTAGTAGTTTAACAAGTTTAGATTTATATAATTTAAATACTGCTAACGTTACAGATATGCGATTTATGTTTTCTGGCTGTAACAGTTTAACAAGTCTAGATTTACCTAATTTTAATACTAATAAAGTTACAGATATGAGTTATATGTTCTCGAAATGTACTAAATTAACGGAATTAAATTTATCTCAATTAAATACTGAAAAGGTTGACAATATGGGTTGTATGTTTGCTGAATGTAAAAGTTTAACAAATTTAGATTTAAAACATTTTAACACTAAAAACGTTAAAAATATGACTCAGATGTTCTATGGATGTGTTAATTTACAAACACTATATGTATCTAATTTCAATACTAAAAATGTTACAGATATGAGTTATATGTTTTCGGAATGTAGCATTTTAAGTAGTCTAAACTTATCTAATTGGAATACTAATAAAGTTACAAATATGAGTTATATGTTTTTTAACTGTAATAGTTTAACAAGTCTTAATTTATCTAATTTTAAGACTGATAACGTTACTAATATGCACTCTATGTTTCAGAACTGTAGTAGTTTAACAAGCTTAGATTTATCTAATTTTAATACTAATCAAGTGAACAATATGATGTATATGTTCTCTGACTGTAATAGTTTAACAAGTCTTAATTTATCTAATTTTAATACTAGTAAAGTTGAGTATATGAATTCTATGTTTTATAACTGTAATAGTTTAACAAGTCTTAATTTATCTAGTTTTAAGACTGATAAAGTTACAGATATGAGTTATATGTTTAATAACTGTAGTAGTTTAACCAGTCTAGATTTATCTAATTTTGATACTAGTAAAGTTATAGATATGGGAAGTATGTTTAACACTGATATAAATATTATAGTATTATATGGTGTATTTAAACAAATGGTTTCTAATGTTAAATTGAAAGATGAGGATAAAATTTTTGAAAATCTGGAATATAAACCTATTCAAAATACTAGTGAAAATAATAATGTAAACAACATTGAAAATAATGGCCAAAAAACTGCTTTTAGTTTTATGAACTATTTAAGATTTTCTGATAATACCAACGATTTAAATAAAGACAAAAACATTATCAATAATAAAAAGATAAATACTGAAAGTATAAAAGCAAATAACAAGCTATTTGTTGTTTTAAAAAATGCGTATAAAGAACAAAATGTAACTAATGCTGTTTTGAATATAGAAGATATAATTATCGATGATAAACGTTTTTTTGTCAATAATGGAAAAGGAAAAAAATCTTCTATTTCGATTAGCTATGGCCAGAATAATGTGCAAAACTTTTCTTTATTCGATAAATGTTACGAGAATAATTGTGGTACTGATATATATTATTCCAAACTTACTGATGAACAATATTACGAAATATGTAATTTAAGTTTTCAAGATGAAAGTAAAAAATATATAGTTGCAGTATTAAAAGTTAATTGTAAAGATTGTAACGATGATAAAAATACGGAATCCATTAAATTTTTAATTTATTGTAAAAATGCTGATGGGCTATGTTTTAATAAAATATTTCCACAAGATTTTAACATTATAGAAATAGAGATCTTAAGTTGTGGGGATAATATAACAGATATGGGGTCTATGTTTAAAGGATGTACACATTTAAAAAAAATAAATTTAAAAAGACTCAAAACAAATAACGTTACAAATATGTATGCTATGTTTCAAGACTGCCCAGAGTTAGCAACTCTAGATTTATCTAGTTTTAATACTGAAAATGTCGAGAACATGAATTATATGTTTGAAGGATGTTGGAAATTAAGAAGTTTAGATTTAACTAGTTTTAAATCTAAAAAAGATAATATAAAAATGGAATATATGTTTTTCGATAAATCTAAATTTAATATACAGAAACGAGCCCCACAGTACAATTCATCCCAAAAACAGGAACTGTCATTGTTGAGTGAGTTTATAGGAAATATGGCGGGAAATATGGCGAATACTTTGCTTCCTGCTACAGCAAGCTTGAGTATTAGTACGTTGAATTTATTGAAAGATAAAATAAAGCAAACAAATCAAGAAGACTGTAATGATAATAACAACTCTGAAATTGACAGTAATGGTGATGAATTAGAGATATACAAAAAAAATCGCAATAAGAATACACTAGATGACAAAGAAATTGTTTTATTATTTAATGAACTTGATATATTAGGAAGAAATGTTGATGAAAATACTATTAATAAATCTTGCAAGTATTTTCCATCATTAAGACATTTAAAAAATACACAATATAGTACACATAAATTCTTTTCTGAAAGGAAATACATTTCTGAAAAACAATTTAATACGTTCTTAGCACATAGTAATACAAATATATTACTATTATCTACAAACATCCATTTTTACAACATTTTATTTAAAAACAAAATGGTAGCTGGAAGTGTTAAATTGTCAATGAAAGCAACAATTTATGATGATTGTATTAACGTTTGTTTTATGCGTAAAGATTATAGAAGATTAGAATTATTTGAGTTTTCGAATATTTTCTTGACTAAGATTAGTGTTAATTATATGAATGCTAACTATATAAAAAGAGAATTAGATAAGGATGTTTATGGTCAAGACAAAGCAAAAAAGAGTTTAATAAATGTTGCAATAAACCATTATAAATCATTAAGCTCAGAAAATAATATGATACAAAATGAGGTAAGCAATATATTAATAATGGGTCCTTCAGGCTCAGGGAAAACGTTACTATCTGAATCTATTGCTAAGATTATGGGGCTACCTTATATAACAATTTCGCTTGCTACATTAATAGGTAAAAATAATGCTATTAGTCTTCAAAATATATTAGCTGACGGACTCAGTAAATTGCAGGGAGATACTTATTATTTAGAAAAAGCTATTGTTTTTATTGATGAATTTGATAAAATTTTTCAATGTAAAGAAGACAATAATAGTCAAGTTCTACAAAAAACTATTTTAGAGTTATTAAATAACAGAAGCCAGAACAATATTACTCTAGATATAGGAGGTAGGTTAGAAAATGGAACATATATTGGAAATCGTGTAAGTATAAAAACTTCAAATATGTTATTTATTTTTTCTGGAGCATTTACTGATTTAGAAAGAAAGATAAAAGAGAAAAACACGTTGTACCAAAACGAAACAAACGTCTTAGAATATGTTACTAACGACGATTTATTGGAATACGGTATCCCAAAAGAATTAATTAGTAGGTTATCTTATAGAACTTCTACTCAACATATTACTAAAGATGAAGCATATAAGATAATAAATATGGAAAGAGGACCATTAAATAGAAAAATAAATGATATCAAAAATGCATATAAATGTAATATTAGTATGGATAGAGATCTTTTTGTTAATACGTTGATTACTAAACTTAATGATAGTTTTAAATGTGAAGGTGCAAGGCCAATCAATGGTATAATGAAAAAGTTAGAAGAACACATTATCTATAATAAAAATATTAACAAAGAGAAAGTAAATTCATCGGAAGTAGAAATATATTTAAGTAAAAATGATATTAATGCGATTCTCTCTTAACATATCCATTAATTACCTCCCTCCTAATCACCTCCTCGGACGTTGAGGTGGCGGTAGGGGAGGAAAAGAAAAAAACTAATTATACTTAAAACTCGAAAGTTTTTGTATATTTAAATTTAATTTTGATGGATTATTGCTATTTAAAATTATGTTTTGTAAAATTATTAAAGTTTTGGAATTTAGGTTTTAGGGATTTATTAGGTTTTAATTATGTTTTATGGAGTTGTGAGATTTTAAAATTAGGTTTTAGGATTTATTAATAATGTAAAATTAGATT
>Ga0256407_10002586_pt1 | contig 34285 bp, 18 predicted proteins | sample RumenRJG_04DNA_FD_193489 | JGI IMG/M metagenome (GOLD analysis project Ga0256407, IMG submission 193489) | Bovine rumen microbial communities from Lethbridge, Alberta, Canada - RJG_04 | ecosystem: Host-associated > Mammals > Digestive system > Stomach > Rumen | place: Canada: Alberta...
AAAGATGTCCTCTATGCTTCTGCCGCCTGCTATGTCGGGTCTGGTTTTGGCACGTGCTTCCAACTTCTGCTTGATGTTTTGGATAATCCACGGATTGTAGATTTCAGGATAAGTATCTACAATCTCACGGCCTGTACGGATCTGATAGGCCTCGTCTTCACTTGCGTATAGTTTCATAAGTTCAAAATCTCGTGATGTTTTTTTATGATGACAGCTTAGAATGTTGTCCTACCTACAATACAAACGGTCAAACTCACAAATCTTTTCAATAATGAGTTCCAAGTCGTTATCGGTAATGGACTGATGAATCGGTATGTTCAATGTATGGTCGGCGGCGTAGTCTGCATTTGGAAAGCTGCCGGTCACGCCATAACCGGGTACGCGATGAAGGGGAAAATACCTGTATGTTGTATAAATTCCATTCTCGCGTAAAAATCTCGCAAACTGGTCTCGCTTGCCATTTTTTATCTGAATGTGGTAGAAGTAATAAGATGTCTCTACATATTCAGGCAACGTTGGCGGTAATTCTATCCATGAAAATTGCTTAAGATGCTCATTGTAGTACTGATGTATCTCGGCACGCCTTTTTATATATGCTGGCAGTTTCTTAAGCTGTACCAATGCTATAGCTGCAGTTATATTATTCATAATGGCACGATGACCAAAACAGGATATATCAAACTCCCACCATTTCTGAGCCACGGTGTTTGCATAGCCGCTCTTGGCTTCCAGACCAAAGTAAAGCCAGCGGTCTGCCTTATTGCGAAGTTCAGGTGTATTGAAATGCAGCATAGCGCCATCTCCGCAAACCAGAATCTTCATAGCGTCAAACGACCACATACCCATGTCGCCGATGGTACCAACGGCTTTTCCCTTATAGAAAGAGCATACGCCGGCATTGGCATCCTCGATGACTTTTATATGATGCTTCTTACAGAGCTCCATGATCTCATCCATTTCACAGGGTATGCCTCCATAATGCAGCAACAGAAGTGCTTTTGTCTTTGGTGTAATCACCTTTTCGATATCCTCGGCACGGGCGTTCAATGTGTGAGGATCCACATCGCAAAGCACCATCTTGGCACCATGAGCACAGATGGCATTGCCGGCTCCGATAAAACTGATTGTAGGTAGAATTACTTCATCGCCTGGTTGTATATCCAGAAGGTGCATGGAGGAGAATAATCCCTCGCTGCAGCAAGTGGTCGTTAACACCAAGTCCTTTGAAGATTTGATATGCTCGGCATACTTCTCTTCAAATTCCACTACCTTTTTGCCTCTTCCAATCCAGTTGGACTCAAAGACTTTTTCAAGAGCATCAAGCTCTTCTTTTCCTAGTGATGGCTGAAAAACATTAATCATAATATTCTTGTTTTGTATTGTTATGCAAAATGGTAACGGTTCAACATATCGTGTATCTCGTCGCGCGAACAGTACATCATCACGTCAATGATGCTCAAGTCGGGAACAAACTCGTCACAGCGTTGCTTGTAGCGGATGTCATCGTTGCGACGCATGAATTGGAGATTGATGCCCATCTCGTGGAAAGCATCTTTGTCGTAATACTTCGTTCCGGTGATAGAGTTGATATAGTTGGTAATGCCGAAATGTTCGCAAGTTCGACGGATGACTTCCGGAGCCTTGCAATCCCAACGGGCTGAAACCTCTGATAGCAACCTGATTTCTGTCTTGATGCCTAAATACTCGGCGACAGCCTTCAGTTGTTTGACGAGATAGCGCGTTAGGTCCGACTCTTCGTCGAAAAGAATCGGCTTGATAACATTCATGGCATCTTTGTAATATGGAGCTTTACTGTAGTAGTACTCCAATACGCGGCACATCTTTTCTGCGCGTTTCAGGTTGACCACCCGACTCGTTTCACAGATAAGGTGAGTGCAGGAAGCTTGGCTGACTTCAATGCCGAAGTTCTGTGGCTTGCATCCTTGTCCTAGGATACTATTACGGTATATCCTGCTGTTTTGGATAAAGTGGGCATTATCGCCAACAACAAACAAATCTACGGCATGAATAATCTGCCAATAGCCTATGTAAGGGAAAAAGTATGGCTGCCAAATAGCTATATGTCGTTTTCCTTCAATCATAATATGTAACAGTTGCTTTTAATTTTTTTTGCAAAATTTTCATCGTCACTGTGGATAACGCACATCTTGCGGTCATCCACCTTGTTGGTCACAGGGGCACTACTGGTGCGGAAAACGCCGCTGTCGAAATAGCGGTCGTCCATACAAAGCATCATGCCGCACACATACTCGTCGTAGTGTTTGCCCTCCCATTCGCAAGGATAAGTCCGCTGCCTGACAAATGGCTGCAAGATGAATCCGCCCTTTTCGCTTGCCAAGATGCTTTGTTTCCACGTTTCTTCGTCGGTCATCACGCCGGCATATAGGTCTACACTTTTGCCCAAATTGAACGGCTTGAGGATATACAGGTCTTTATGCGTCAGTGCGTCTTTCCAAACTTCTGGGTGGCTATTGAACATATAGGTGGGGATTGTGTGTTCACGAAGGAACGCTGTTTCCTCTTCCGTGAGGCACTGACGTGTGAAGTCGTCTACGAAGATGAGGTGCAAGAATCGCTTGTCATGAGCCAGAAAAATGGTACGGAAGTCGTTCAGCATCCGCGCGTCTATCATGGCCTGCAGGGTATCCATCTTGAAAGACAGCATGTCTTGCTGGTTGAGGGCGCTGAACACCACTGCATCGTGACTCCACTTGTCGATATTTGCTTCTACTTCATCGGCCTCATAGATGGTCACCTCATGTCCGTAGTACTCATAGAACTTCGTATAGAAGGAACTTTCGCTACCGCGATCGCCGCTCTTTAGCACATAGACTGGACTATTTGCGGGGATGGCGTCGCGCATATAGGTCAGCAGCTCGTCGTAGCGGTTCTCCCAAGATATGTCGGGAAAGTCTGCCATGAGTTGCTCAGCTTTGACCACCGAGGGGTAGTTGGCCCAGATGCCGTGCCCGAAAAAACGGCTGGTGATTTCCACCAATAGCAGCCGTCCATCGTCGCTGATGAGATAGTCGGGACGGTAGGCTCCTGCCCGGAAGGGGTAACGGCGCTGGCGGTCAAGAATCTCCATCACCTTCTCGTCCAATGGCATATATTCCGGCACCCACTCGCGGTAGTGTTCCGCCATATATGCGATACATTTATAGAGCAAGGCCTGCATTCGTCGCAGTTCGTCGCGACGTTCCGATGTTATAAGCATCGGCTTGGCGTGATACCAGCGGTGGTAGTAGTCCGTTTTGTCCGCAAATATCTGAAAACAGACATCTTGGCACGAAAGTCCTTTACTTTTCATTCTTTACTTTTCGCTTCTAAACAGATGTGACTGGTAGCCCAAGCACTGGAATCCGTTATGGTTGATGATGGGAATGATGTTCGTGGGCACGTTCAGCTGGCTGCGAACCCAGAAGCAGATGCTGGTGGACATGCCGATGGTTTCGGTGTACTTCATCAGGCGCTGGATGTTCTCGGTCGAAAGTGCGCGGTTGGGGGCCGTGCGTCCGCGCTGCTTGCGGTGGTCGGCGTTTTTCGGGCTGATATAGTCCATGTAGAGGTCGCGTTCCATGTTCTTGTCGAAGTGTCCAAGCCATTGACCAAGTTGCGCGAGGTTCTCCATGCAGGCCGTAAGGAATTCGGGCTTGTAGTTCACGATGCCCGCGGCGTGGAGCATGTCGAAGAATTCCTTGATGCGTTCATCGGTCAGATAGGGCACGACGATGGGCTGCACCAGAGCCGAGTTGGCGAGGATGCCACGTTCTTGGCACATCTGCACGGCACCGAGACGTTCTTCGATCGGGGCGGCGAAGGGTTCCAGAAGGTTACGGAATTCCGTCGGCATGATGCTCACAGAAGTATTGAACTGCATCTTGTCCTTCAGCTGTTCGAAGAGGTCGAGAATGGTTTCGCCTTCGTTTTCAACCAAGAGATGCTTGGTGCCGGCTTTCGATGCGATGAATAGACGGGCGTTGGAGTTCGGGTATTTCTTGAAGTGGGCGATGAATTCGCGCAAAATGCGGTGGGCGATGCCGGTGTAGAGCGTCGGTTCCTGCAAAGCTTCAGTTTTGGGCGAGAAATAATAGTAGTGGTTCCAGTTCTTGCCTCGGCTCAGTTCGACGATTTTCTTTTCGATTTCTTTTTTCTTTTCCGGTGCTTCGACGATTGCCTTTGCCAATTCTTGGAGTAGTTGACTGCGTTCCTTGATGTCTTCTGGAGTGACGGCGTTTGGATTTTCGCTGCACGCTCCGTTCATCTCTTCCAAAAGCTTGCGCACATAGAGGTGGTAGTTTTCGTAAGCAACCAATTTCTGTTCGTGAACACCATCGGTCACCAAGCAGTATTGGCATCCCAAATGACATCCTTTGATGGGGTTGATTTCGAAGGTCAGCGTCGGGCAACGTCCGGTGTAATTGTGGATTTCTGTTTCCACGGTATCAGGGTCGCAATCTTCCAAATAGAGCATGGATTTGGGAATGACGCAATGTTCTTCCAGGCGCTTCTTGAACAATTTGGACCCGCGGATGAGCCCTTGCAGTGTTTCTTCAGATGGCTCAATTGTGACGCCAAGCTTTTTCAAATATTCGGCGTCGACAATCTGAGGCTGGAAACCTTCGAGGTTATAGGCGTTGATCTCGTGTTCGTAGAGATTTTGCATTTCAATGGGTTGTTTCGGCATGAGTATCCTTTGTTTTTGAATCAATTTTTTTGAAAAGCTTTTTGGACAGTGAAGGAGTTCCGCAAATGATGACCCACGAAAATTGGGCTGAATGCCTCTCTTGAAAGTAAATGCGTGTAAATTAACGATGCAAAAAGCCTTAAGATTGGATCGATTTCCGGTAAAATTGTCCTGTATATACAGGTGGACATATTTATTTTCTTCCTTCTTGAAATTTTTTTGAATATTACGTTTTTTTGTTTTTTTTGGCTATAAAAAAAAGTATGTTTTTGTGAAAAAGTTGTGATTTATATGATATTTGATGGATTTCCCCTTTTAAAAAGCTTTTTTTAAGAAACAAGGGCTTGGATGTTCTGTCAATTTTGATGGAAAATGCAATTTGGACAGACTGGGTGTTGTAGTTGGTTGCTAAATTTGCAAGCATTTTTTCAATGCTCGCCTTGCACGCTTATGAAACATTGGTTCATTGGCGAAGCTAAGGAGCGATTCAAGGAAAAATAATAACCACTCAATTTATCAGAGTATTGATCCTTAACACGTTTTGTTGAGGATTCGTTATTTAAATCGTTTGCAAAATGTGCAGGTTTGGCAAAAAGGGTGGCGTAGTTCGTGCTGCGCGAATCCTTCTTTTATGTTTTGAGCCGTTGGACTGTTGACAATTTCAGCAAGGTTTTGTTCGGCGATGTGCCCAAGAGTGATTTGCCCGCTGTGGTCAAGGCAACAGGCGACAACGCGACCATCGTGGAGAATCGCTACGTGCGTGTCTAACGCGCGGCATGTGCCTGCAAATCTTTCGTCTCTCGTCTGTAGGGCTTTGCCCGTTCTTTCGTCTATACTAGGCCATTCAAATCTTGTGTCTTCGTGCAAATAAAGTCGCCCTGTGATGTTGAAACTCTTGTGGCGGCTGCAAAAATGTCCGGGTGTAACCTCAACGCCGAATGTTTCGTGGATGCGCTTAAGCATGTAGCTGTTCCACGAGGAGGCTTCTTTGGCGCCGACGTTCCATAAACGCAAATTGATGTAAAGGTCAGGGCGCTCGATAATTGCGAGACTGCAAAAATCAAGAACATTTTGCAAATATCGTTCAGCGGTTTCGCGGGGGAGTTCCGCGTAGGCATGCGTCGAAAAGTTGACTTGACGGACGGCAGAACTCGCAAGAATTTGACGGCCTGTGCGTTCAATCGTTGTGCCGTTAGTCGTGAGCGTGAGCTTTAATGGCGTTTGTTCGAGCTTTTTGAGGTAATGCACAAAGCCGGGGTGGAGCGTGGGTTCGCCGAGAACGTGAAAGTAGACGTTTGTTGCGCCGATTTCTTGAGCGCCTGCGATGCATGTTTCGAACAGCTTGGAATCCATGAACGTGCGGCAACCGAAAGTCGACGAATTGTCCGCCGTATTTTCATTGTCTGTGGCGGTTCCGCAAGGGCAGAAGCTGCAGTGCAAGTTGCAAACATTCGTGATTTCGATGTAGACGCTGTTAATCATTGGAAAAATTATGGATCCCCTTCGTTTCACATCGAGGATGACTGCTTTGGGATGACCGTTTTCAAGGATGACTGCGATGATATTTCGACGATAGCAGCTTGGTATTCGCTGAGTTTCCCTGCTTTCTTGATTTTCTTGAAAATCTTTTTGGGAATGCTCGGTTCCAAATATTCCCAGAAACTTTGAACGTGCGAGAGAATTTGGCTGTCGCCTTGGTATGTTTTGCAAGCGTGGTCGAATATGACCTGGTGCATTTGGAAAAGTTTGTCGAAAAAATCCTGCGAAGTGGCGGCGCAGTTTATATCGCTCAACCCTTTGTATTCCGCGGCTAGACTTGGTTTCGCGAGCATTCCGCGGCCGATCATCACGCCGGCAAGCTTCGGGTAGCGTCGTTTCATTTCACTGATTTGCGAAACGCTTGTGATGTCGCCGTTATAAACGAGCGGGTGGCGACATTCTGCATAAAATTTTTCGAACGACTTGAAGTCTATTGCGCCTTTGTACTGTTGCTTGCCGAGTCTGGGGTGGAGCGTGATTTGCGAGAGCGGCGCATCGTTTAGAATCGGGAGGAGTGCAAAGGCCTCATCGGGGGAGTCTTGCCCAAGGCGCATCTTGACGGAAAATTTTACCGGCGCAGTTCCTTTTACAATTGTCGGCGCAGTTCCGTTTGCGTTAGATATTTTCCTGATCTCGTCCATTATTTCTTGGACGGTTTGCTTGTCGTTTAAGATTCCTGCTCCACGATGGCGGTTGACTTGCATCGGGAAGGGGCAACCCATGTTGAAGTCGATTTCTGTGTAGCCTTTTGCGATTAGCGCGTCTGCGAGGATTTTAAATTCATCAACGCTGTTCGCGATAATCTGCGGAATCTCGCGTGCATTTCTTTCGCGCGCATTCCCTTCAAGCTCATTTAAATCCCGCAAATCCTTTTCGCGCGGTTTTCCGTTTTCAATTCGTAAGAACGGTGCGTAATAGGCATCAACACCGCCAAAGATTTCAGCGTGGGCTTTTCGATAAATGCCCGTCGTGTAACCTTGTAGCGGTGCAAATAAAATTTTTAGCATGGCGCGATTCTTGCGGACTTTTAGATTTTTGCAGACCCGGCGACTCTCGTTACTTTCCGAGCGCTTTCTTCAAAGCTCTGATGGCGTTTCCGCGATGGCTGATGACCTTTTTCTCTTCAAGTTCCATCTGCGCAAACGTTCTCGTTTCGCCATCCGGGACGAAAAGCGGATCGTAACCGAAGCCCATGTCGCCGACAGGAGCGTGGTTGATTTCGCCACGGCATTCGCCTTCAAAAATAATCGGCTTGCTGATGACAAATTCACCTTGTTCGTTCTTGGTCACGGTCTGGTACGAGAGCGCGCAGAAGTAACGTGCCTTGCGGTCTTCGATGCCTTCGAGCTTTTGCATCAACTTGACGTTGTTCGCTTCGTCATCGCCGTGCTTACCGCAGTAGCGGGCGCTGTAGATGCCAGGTTCTCCGTTCAAAGCGAAAACTTCAAGACCAGAGTCATCGGCGAGAACGGTCGCTTCGATGTTGCGCTTGGCGAGCCATTGAGCTGTTGTGTTTGACTTGATGATGGCATTTTCGGCAAAGGAATTTCCATCTTCGATGATATCTTCGTCAAAACCGATATCTTTCAAAGTCTTGAATTCGTAATGGTCTGTGCCCAAAATATGAGCGAAGTCTCTAATTTTTCCGGCACTACCGGTCGCGATAACAAATAAACGTTTCATATTAATCTAATAACTACTGACTATTGACTAATAACTAATTAGTAATGTTCCGGTTTCATGACGATCAAGATGGCGTCAACGACAACGCCTACGCCAAAGAGTCCTGCGGTACAAAGCCACAAGATTCCTGTCCAGATTTTTCCTTCGTAAAAACGGTGCAGACCCAAGTATCCGAGCAGAATACAGAGGGCAAGAGCAATCCATTTGTTGTGTTCACCAGTAGAAGGCATAAAGACTCCTTGTTTTTTACGAGTACAATTTAGAAAATGTGAGGAATAGTCGCTAGTCAATAGTCCATAGACATTAGTAAAAAAACTAATGACCAATAACTAGTAACTAATGACTAATAACCAACAACCAATAACTCAACATTTATTATTATTCCTTTTGTGAAAATGAAAAAATTATCTCTTTCCTTATTGGGTTTCGCAGGGCTTTCTGCGGGCATGTTCCTCGCTGCATCTTGTGCGGCTCCGTCTGTCAATCTTTCCGTGCAGGCTACAGAATCTGTGGCGCCGGTAGCTCACACTCCGGTTTATGCCGCTCCAGTAGCTGTTTTTGAAATGCGCGTGCTAGACAGGGATAAGCAAGTCCGCGTTGTCGAAAAGCCGACGCTTGCCGCTCTTGATTTTGCGGCATATTTTTCGAATCCGATCCGCTTGGCGGGTATGGACGAAAAGCCTGAAAATTACACGGGCAAGATGGCAAATGCAAAACTTGCGGAATTCCCGTTCCCGATGCTCGATTCCCTTTCGGAAGATGAACCGGATGCTGTTGCGGGGGTAGCGCCGATTGCGTGGGAACCGTTTGCGAAGATTCTCTATGCGCAGACTGGCGATGAAACGCTTTCGAAGACATTGAATGAGATTGAAGCGGTCAAGTGGGATGAACCCGATGTGTTCCGCGCTTTCCAGACGGTAAGCCGTTTGTGGGGTGTGCCTGGAACGGGTGAAAATCAAGGGAAGATTGAATGGTGGGCAGAAGTGATGCCTGCTGCGTGGACGGGCCGCGCTCCGTTCTATGGTAAGCTCAAGGTTGTTTCGGGTGGCGAATCTGCGGAAGTCTTGAATTACTACATGACTGCCGAGATGAACAGTGAAGAGGCGATGAACTGGGCTCGTACGCTTTCGTCTTACTGGTACCCGACTTTGAATACGGATTTGGAACAGCATACGCCAGGCGCTATTTGGGAAAACTCGAGTGCGAACCGCCCGTTTGCTGTGATGCGTGGTAATCCGATGGGTAAGCCCATGTGGGTTGCTTTTGAAGTCCCGGCGTTCCGCTTGACGGATGAACAGTTGCGTGCCGCTGCTGTTGCCGATTCTTTGGCGGCTGCAGGCGAAGTTGTGCCGGTGAACCGCACGCTCGATACGAGTTCTTATGCTCGCTTGGAAACGCTTGCCGCTATGGAAAATAGCTGCCCTGCAACGCCTGCGACAAAGAAGTTCCGCGATGCGCTCAAGAAGAAACTGGCGAAACTCCCGAAGGAACAGAATGCCTGGGCGGATAACGGAATGCTCTGGTTCCGCCGCAATGCAAACTACCTCGTTGCAGATAAAATTAGTGGTCAGGATAGCCTCCACAATCCGCTCCCGAGAATGATTGAACTCAAGCAGTACTTGGATTCCATGAATGTTCAGCTCCTTGTGGTTCCGGTGCCTGTGAAAGAAGAAATTTATGCAGACAAGCTTGTAAAGGGTACGCCTGCGGACTTGTGCGTAAACGTAAACGGTCGTGAATTTATCCGCGAAATGCTCGCTGCCGGGATTGACGTACTCGATCTTTATCCGTCTCTGATGGCGGCCCGCAGTGGCGATGACGCTCCGCATTACAGCTACCAGCGCTACGATACGCACTGGGCATTGCCGGGCATGCTTGCCGCGATGGAACAGCTTGCTTCTCGCGTGACGCAGTACAGCTGGTATGCCGATGCAAATCCGCAGCCGGGTAGCCTCGTGATGAAGGATACGGTAGTGCTCCGCGAAGGGGACTTGGTGGCTCATTTGCCGGATAAGGAAAAGTCCAAGTATGCCGCCGATACTCTTGCAGGCATGAAAATCTACAAGGGCGATAAATCTTACAAGGGCGGCAAAAATGCACCGATCCTCTTGATGGGCGATTCTTTCACGGGTGTGTTTGAATCTGTGGATCAGAAGAGCGGTGGCCCGGGTTCCTTGCTTGCTTATGCGACGGGACTCGACGTTCAGGTGCTTACGAGCTGGGGCGGTGGCCCAGGCGTTCGCGCTCGCCTCAAGAAGATGAAAAAGGACATGCTGAGCAAGCGTCTCGTGATTTACATGATGACTGCTCGTGACTACTGGCAAAGTCCGATGGAATGGGACGGCCTGTAGCGTCTTTGGCGCATTTATGCTTGCGCGATTTTTTTGGCCTTTGTTCTTCGCGACGCTCGTGATAGCACTCCCGTTTCTGCTTTGGAACGGGAAAAACGAATCCATGAGCTATCGCGAAATGGCGTGCGTTTTTGAAGAACGTGCGCCGGGTTGCCTTGATTCTATTCACGATTGGCATGCGGGACTTGCTTACTTTGATAGTAGTGTTGCGGCGACTCACGACACTTTGCAATCCCTGAAGAACCTGCTTTGGCAATTTTGGAATATCGAATTTGCCGGGGCGGGCGAGGCGGCTATTGCAAAAGAATCCGTGCTCCCGCTTCGCGTTCTTGCAAACAAAAGATCGGGTTGCATGGGACTTTCGTGGCTTGCGCTCATGGTGGCGCAGTCGCGTGGTTTGCCTCTCGACGCTATTCTCCTTCCGGGGCATGTCTTTTTGCGTTACGGCTCTTCGGACAGTTTTGTGAATTTGGAACCGAACCGTCGCGGCTTTACCTATACCGATGATGAATATCGCGAAAAATACAAAGATGGGCGTTGGACCGGTCTTGAATTTAAACCGCTTAAAACGCGGCAGTTCGTAGGGCTTGCCGCATTTGATATCGGCAATTTGTACCTTGAAAACGATGTCCCGCGAGCGCTCACGTGGTACCGCATGGCCGAAGAATTTTTTCCGGAATATCCGGGAATTAGCGTAAATCAGACTATTGCGAAAAGTCGGCTGCCATAAATTTCTATTTTAGAGGGGAAATGTCGACACGTTTTAATAACTCCTCTTTTTTGATGAAGGTGCTTTTTTTAGTACCCTGTATTTTTGTTCTTTTTATCCTTTTAGGTTGCGATACATTTTTAGGGGAACATGTCTGGCTGAACGCCCCTGTTGAAACGGATAACGTTCATGATGGCTTGATTACTGTAAGAGCATCGAAGATTAAAAATTCGAGTGGCGGCGCCTTGTCTTATCTGGGGACGTATTCCACGTTGGCAAAGGCGAATGAACGCCCGCAATTGCGTGTCGCTTTGAATTACGATTTTTCCATGGGCATGCACGAAGTCACTTGTGCGGAATTCAAGAGTGTCATGGGTACAACTTTTGATGCCCGCTGCAAAAATGAAGATTCGGACATGTTGCCTGTAACGATGGTGACTTATTACGATGTGATGCTTTATGCAAATGAACGGAGCAAGCGTGAAGGCTATGATACCGTTTATACTTACACATCGACGACTTTTGATGCTGTAGGCAATTGCATTGCCATGGAAGGGCTTTCGTTTAATCCTGAAGTCGAAGGGTATCGAATGCCAACGGAAGCGGAATGGATTATGGTGGCTGAACGTCATTGGAATCCATCCGTGGAATGGAATGCCGCGAATTCTGATTTTGAACCGAAGAAAGTCTGTTCGTACGCTCGCATGCACGGCGATTTCTGCGATATGGCGGGTAACGTCAAGGAATGGGTCTCGGATTGGCTGGGCTATTTTAAGGATACGACGATTACCAATTACGTCGGTGCTCCTGATGGAAGTGTCGTTGGGGAGCGCGTCATCAAGGGCGGCAGTTATCGCAATGATCCTTCGGCGATTAAGCTTTACGGTCGAGGCGATGTCTACATTGTCACTTCGGCGACAAAGTCGGATTATCTCGGTTTCCGTCTGGCTTTTGGAAAAATCCCGAATGCAGTTTGGATGGGGCGTGATGGTCATGCCCGAGACAGTCGAATCATCCCGATGGCGGGGGCGACTACGGTCAAGAATAATCTGGGAACGTACCGTGCAAAGTTGGCATTCCGAAACGATATCACTGGCAATATAGCGTATATCGATTATGTCAATGGAACTTTGTCCGTGACAGAACTTGCAGATACGATTGATTCCTATCATCCGGATATTTCTCCCGATGGTCGTTTTGTGGCGTTTAGCACTGGCACGGAAGGAACTTCCGGGAAGTCCGAGGTCTATATCCGTCCGATAACGGGCTCGAGGACTCAACCGCTAAAACTCAAGGTAAGCGGGAATGCCGCCATCCCTCGTTGGCGCATTTTGGAAAATGGCGATACGGCGATTGTCTATGTGTCTGATGCCGGGAACAATAAGGATGAGTCTGCGTTTAAGGCGATGAGTACATGGCAGGTGACTTATGCCAAGGGACGCTTTGGTACACCGAAAAAGCTTTTTGATGGTGCTTATCATGGCGGAATTTCGGAGGATTATTCGCTTGCTGTGACGGGTGCCCGCTTATTGCGTGCTCGTATTGCAAAGGGTGGTCCTCTTGCTAATGGACGTGATACGGTTTGGTATAATGGCGAACAGGCTTGCAATGTATCCTTAGCCAACGATGGCTCCAAGCGCGTCTCCTTCCTCGATTTTGGAGGCAAGACGGGGAAGGAATTTGTCGGTAAAAGCTATGGCACGCACGAACGCTTGCTGATTACCGATAGTACGGGGCGCTTAATCAAGGCTATTGCATCACCTGAGGGGTATAGCTTCGACCATGCGGAATGGGCTTTGAATTATAAGGGCGCTCATGCGGATGACGGTTATATCGTGGCGACCCTTGCAAATGCAAATGGTGCCCATACCAAAATTGTACTTGTCAATGTGGCTGATGGTTCCATCGTGAACTTGGTGGAAGGCGATGAACTCTGGCACCCGAGCATTTGGCAGCAGAAGATTTATGTTCCTGAATCATCGGAGCTAGATCCTGATAGTGCGGGCGCTTATCTGTATCCGTCGGACAAGTGGGAATCCGTCATCATGCGTTTTAAGATGGAGCTCCTCTGGAGGTATCGCGATTCTGCAAACGTCGCTGTATTCGGTTCTTCAAGACCGATGTTCGGAGTGAGCCCGGCGCAGTTCGATAAAAAGTTCTTTGCCGTGAATTTTGGACAAACTCCAAATTCCATTTACATGACCCGAGATTACTTGAACCATTACGTGTTCAATCACATGAAAAAACTCAAGTATATCGTCGTGTCGCTCGATATTGATTTCTGGCACAAGATTGATGGTCCGGATGGCGATAACATGTTCTACACGACGTTTGGAAATTATCCGGGATACGTGTATGACGCCAATCATGATTATTGGAAGGATGGATACCCAGAGGGTTTGCTGGAATATACGGAAAGTTCCGTGGGTTCGTCGGATGAAACCCATTACATGAAAGATCGTGGTCGCTACTTAAATGCCAGCTGCAATTCGTGGAAAGATGAGCCTGAAATCGAACAGGACAGCAACTATGTCAATGAACATTGGAATTTGATTGATGATAGCATGGATGCACTCCTCACGATCATTGAAGAATCGGCGAAGCGTAATATCCGAGTGGTCGGCGTTATTTTCCCGCAGAGCCCCGCTTATGCAAAATCAGGTTCGTTTGGTCGTTATGGCTTGCGCCGAACCTCTGCTAAAAAGTTGATTGCGGAACTCGAGGGCTTAAAGAAAAAATATCCGAATTTTGTGTTGATGGATGAAAACAAAATGGGTGAGCACGATTACATAGATGCAATGGCTATTGACGAAGACCACTTGTGCTATGCAGGGGCGACGCTCCTGACTTCGCGCTTGAACAAATTGCTATTGTCTTGGGAGGAGGAAAATGAAATGTAAGTCTCTGTTTGGGTTGGGATGGCTTTCATTAGTACCTATTCTCGTTCTTTTGGCGTCTTGCACCGAAGAGAATCCACCTTGTCCTGTCATTGAACCGGCAGGTCAGTTGCCGTTGTCTTCATCATCTTCACTTTCATCTGCAAGCAAAATGGAAGGCTTTGTCAAGATTGCATCTCTTGGCAAGTCGACGTTTCTTGGAACAGATAAACCCGGCGTGCGCAATAGTGAAACGCCACAAATGGAAGTTGCTTTTTCGTACGATTTTTTCATTGGCGAACACGAAGTGACTCGTGGCGAGTACAATGCCTTGCGCCCCAATGCGGGGGCAGAATGCGAAGGCGAATGCGATGATGAAAGCCCTGTTACCAATGTGACTTATTATGATGCGGTTCTTTATGCAAATGCTTTAAGCAAGTCTCAAAATCTCGATACTGTCTATACGTACACGGATGCGTCTTTTGATGCCGCGGGTAGCTGTGAGAATTTGTCCGGACTTGTCTTCCATGAAAATGTTTTTGGCTATCGTCTGCCGACGGAAGCGGAATGGGTCTTTGTGGCGAACCAGGGCTGGAATCCCGAAGTCAGCTGGAATAGCGAAAATTCGGGCTACGAATTCCATGATGTGGCATCGACGCTTGCAAATGATGTCGGTGTGTACGACATGGCAGGGAATGTGCTGGAATGGGTCAATGACTGGCTCACGTATTTCAAGAAGGATCCTTTAATAAATTTTGTGGGCGGAGCTGATGGCGGTAGCCTTGGTGAACGCGTTGTCAAAGGCGGGAGCTACCGAACGGAACTCACGCAAATGAATACGTATAGTCGCGGGGATATTTACACGGTGACCTCGTCGACAAAGGGCGTGTACCTCGGTTTCCGTTTGGCTTTGGGTGCAATCCCTAAAGCGTCTTGGCTCGATGAAACCGGAACGGTCAAGGAATCGGTGGTAAAAGTTTCCATGGCGACATTCCAGATGAAACATTTGACGGGAACTTTCGAATCTAAAATGGTGTTCCGCAATGATGTGACGGGCAATTTGTCCTTTGTCGATTTTGGAAATGGCGTGAACTCCGTTATTGAAATCAAGGATACTTTGCATGCCTACCATCCAGACATTTCTCCCGATGGCAAACGGGTGGTTTTCTGTACGGGTGTTGAAGGCGTTGCGGGGTCGTCGAGTGTCTACGTGCGCAATCTGGATGCTACAGGTTCTGGGCTTGTCAAGCTCGATGTCGAGAATGCGGCTATTCCGCGTTGGAGACTTTTGGAAAATGGCGATACGTCGATTGTGTATGTGACGAGCGCGGGCAACAACAAGGATAATGCTGCTTTTGCATCGACGAGTACTTGGCAGGTCCCGTTCAAAAATGGGCAATTTGGTACTCCTAAGCAAATTCTCGATGGCGCATTCCATGGCGGCGTCAGCCTCGATAAGCAACTGGCGGTGACCGGGGCTAGACTTTTACGTGCCAAGATGGCGACGAGCAGCAAAATGGTGTTCCATGGAATTGACTCGGTTTGGTATAATGGCGAACAGGCTTGCAACGTTTCTCTTGCCAATGACGGTAGCAATAGAACGCTGTTCCTTGATTTTGGCGGCAAGACGGGGCGTGATTTTGTCGGACAGAATTATCGCACGCATGAACGTCTCCTGGTCATGGATTCTAAGGGCAGGCTGATTCAAAGTGTTGAAGCTCCTAAGGGTTATACGTTTGACCATACGGAATGGGTACTTGGCGGCTCGAATATGGCGGTGGCGACATTGGTCAATGTGAACGGCGCCCACGAAAAAATAGCCTTGGTCAACTTTGCCGATAGTTCCGTGAAAATCATTGCCAGTGGCGATGAACTTTGGCACCCGTGTCTGTGGCATTCCAGAAACCTTTACGATAGCGAAGAACTTGATACGGATAGCGCGGGCGTTTACTACCTCTCGAGTGCTTTCTACAGTGCCCTTGAATTGCGCGTGAAAATGGAACGTTTTTGGGAAAATCGCGATAGCATTACGGCTGTGGCATTGGGCTCTTCGAGAACGATGTTTGCGTTGCATGATAAGGAAATCACATCGTACAATCTTTTGAACATGGCGTATTCTGCAGGGCAGATGACGGGCATTAAGTACTTGTTCAAAAATTACGTGCTGAACCACCTGAAAAATCTAAAAGTCATTGTGCTTGAAATGTCTCCAGACTTTTTGTGGTATGATGGCTATGGAACTTGGCAAAATGCAATTTATGATAAAGTCCCTGGATTTAAGTACGATGAAAATCACAATTTCTGGGTCGATGGCTTGCCGGAGCATTTCATCGATGCCGTAAAAGTGACGCCGCGCCCTGAAACGGCTTTGATGCATCCTTACGATCTTGAAGATTTCTTGCTGCCGAGTGTGCAATGGGGGGATCCTTTCATTCAAAATGATACGACTTTATTTAAGACGAATGATCCTGTTTATAAGGAAAACTTTGCGGTATTCCATTGGATTATTGAAACGGCTCAGGCAAAGGGCATTAAAGTAGTCGTGCCTGTTTACCCGCAAAATCCGGCGTATAAGAATACGGGCTCGTTTGGAGTGTATGGACCGCGTAGGAGTATCGCTAAGGATATCCTAGATTCGGTGCAAAAGCTCGACATTGTGTATTTCGATGAAAATAAATTTGGCGATCACGATTACACGGATGCGATGGCGTATAATATTGACCACTTAGGTACTGCCGGGGCAAAGCAATTTACGCATCGGTTGGATTCACTGCTTTCGACGTTGGCTCGATGATTGCATTTTTTGTAGATTAATTAAAAAATAGGTTGTCTTTATGAAGTTTTTGCTTGCTATTCTGCTTGTGTTGCTGAACGCCTGTTCTGAATCGGATGGCGGGTCGGCTGCAGGCTCAATGGAAGTCGTTGAAGATTCTCTTTCGGGAATGATGCGCTTTTCTGTATCGAATGCCGTTGTGACTCTGGGGACCGATGATGCTACAGCAAAGTCCAATGAACGCCCGCAGATGCGTGTTGTGTTGGATTACGGATTCTCGCTTGGCAAGCACGAAGTGACCTGTGGCGAGTTCAATGACTTGATGAAACCGGCGACGGGGCTCAAGTTCGATTGCGATAGCAAGGACTTGCCGGCGACTGACCTCACGTATTACGATGCCGTGCTTTTTGCCAATGAACGCAGCAAGGCAGAAAAATTTGATACCGCTTATACCTATAGCAAGGCTTATTTTGACAACGATAAGCATTGCACGAACATGGAAGGTTTTGCGTTCCATCCAGATGTAGAAGGTTACCGCTTGCCGACAGAAGCGGAATGGGTGCTTGCGGCAATGGCTTACTGGAATGTATCGGATGGCTGGACTGCCGATAATTCGGATTACAAACTCCATAAGGTTTGCAGTAAAGTAAAGTCCGATAATCTAGTTTGCGATGTCGTTGGCAATGCCATGGAATGGGTCAATGACTGGCTGGGTGGTTTCCGCGATACGACTTTGACGAATTTCGTGGGCGCTCCTGATGGCGGTGCGATGGGCGAGCGTGTGGTCAAGGGCGGCAGCTATCGCAGTTCTCCGGAATCGATAAATCTTTATAGCCGTGGTGATATCTACACGGTGACATCTTCGACTCGTGCGGACTATGTGGGTTTCCGTCTTGCTTTTGGTGCAATTCCGGGAGCTACGTGGATGGGCTCAGATGGCAAGGCGGCGTCGAGCCGTGTTATTCCGCTTGCAAATTCCGCAAAGATCCGTTCTGAAACGGGAACGTACAAGACAAAGCTTGCATTCCGCAATGACGTGACGGGAAATCTCGCCTTTATTGATTACGCTAGTGGAATCTTGACCGTTAATGAAATTAGCGATTCGATTGAAGTTTATCATCCTGAAATTTCTCCTGACGGAAAACGTGTGGCGTTCTGCACGCGTATCGAGGGCGTTTCTGGGAAGTCTAGCTTGTACGTGCGCGACCTCAATGTGAATGGCTCGAATCTTGTAAAGCTCGATGTCGAAAGTGCTGCCATTCCGCGTTGGCGCGTGCTTGACAATGGCGATACGGCGATTGTCTATGTGACGGATGCGGGCAACAATAAGGATGATGCCGCTTTTGCATCAACGAGCACTTGGCAGGTGAAATTTGCAAAGGGCAAGTTCGGCAAGCCCGAAAAGCTTTTCGACGGCGCTTATCATGGTGGCATCAGCGAAGACAACACGCTTGCGGTGACGGGGGCTCGCTTGCTGCGCGCCCGCATTGCAAAGTCGGGCTCGACGGTTAAGGATAAGGCTCGCAATACGGTTTGGTATGGCGAAGAACAGGCTTGCAATGCCTCGCTTGCCAAAGACGGTAGCAAACGCACGATATTCCTCGACTTTGCCGGTAAAACAGGGAAAAAGTTTGTGGGGAAGGATTATGTCACGCACGAACGTTTGCTCATGGCAGATTCCAACGGAAAGCTTGTGAATTCGATTGCTGCCCCTAAAGGCTATACCTTTGACCATAGCGAATGGGCAACGGGTGGCGAAGACCTTGTTGTGGCAACGCTTACAAATTCCAATGGTGCTCATTCCAAGATTGTCCTTGTGAATGTCGCTGATAGCTCGATTGTGGAACTTGTCGAAAGTGATGAACTTTGGCACCCGAGCTTGTGGGTCAAGAAAACCGATGGCGCTGATTCTGATGTCAAACTCGATGCGGATAGTGCCGGTGTCTATTTTACAGAACAGGGTGGCGAAGCGGCTATCATTCTCCGTTACAAGATGGAACTCCTGTGGAAGTACATGGATACGGCGAATGTGGTCATTGTGGGTTCTTCACGCCCGCTCGATGGCATAGCACCCTCCGTGTTTAGTGACAAGTTCTTTGCAATTAATCTTGCCAATGTCCCGAACATGGTGGCTGTTTCGGATTACCTCTTGACTAATTACGCATTCCCGCATGTGAAAAAATTGAAGTACGTTATTATATCGCTGGATATTGATTTGTGGTACCATGGTGAAACGGAAACGTACAACTTCTTTAATAAGGAATATGAAAGTTATCCGGGTTATGTCTATGACCGAAACCATGATTTCTGGAAAGATGGTGTCCCGAATCAGTTGGCGAGCTTGACGAGCGAATCCATGGGTGTTTACGAGTACTATGACGTCCTTATGGAATCGCGCGGTTTCAGCTATGGGGAATCCGGAACATGGGGCGGAACTCCTACGGCAGATAACGATAGCACTTGGATGGATTATGCGTCTGCCAATTTCTATTCTAGCTTTAATCATCTGAAAAATATCTTGCAGAATGCCGAAAATTATGGAGTCTATGTCGTGGGCGTTGTGTTCCCGCAGAACCCGAATTTCAAAAAAACGGGTTCGTTTGGGCGTTATGGCATTCGCCGGAGCGAAGCACCGAAATTGCTGAAAGAAATCCAGGAATTAGAAAAGGAATACCCTCATTTCGTTTTCATGGATGAAAATAAAATGGGCGACCACGATTATACCGATGAAATGGCGACGAATAAGGACCATTTGTGCTATTTGGGCGCAAAACAGTTGACCTCCCGTCTGGATTCACTTTTGAAAACTTTGAAGTAGCTTATGAAGAATTTGTTTGCTATAGCACACCTTTTCTTGATGATGGCATTCCTGGGATGCGATCATTCTGAAAGTGTATCCGGTGGAGCAAATGAATTTACTTCGGATGAATCTTTGGCGGGGATGATTCGTGTCCCTGCATCAAACCGCGCTGTTTCGCTTGGGACGAATGAGGCTACGGCAAAGTCCAAGGAACGCCCGCAGATGAATGTCGTGCTGGATTACGAGTTCTCGATGGGCAAGCACGAAGTGACCTGTGGCGAGTTCAACGACTTGATGAAACCGGCAACAGGACTTAAGCTCGATTGCGATAGCAAGAATTTGCCGGCAACCGACCTCACGTATTACGATGCCGTGCTTTTTGCCAATGAACGCAGCAAGGCAGAAAAATTTGATACGGCGTACACTTACGGCAATGCGTCTTTTGATAAGGATCATCATTGCACGAACCTGGAAGGTTTTGCGTTCCACCCAGATGTAAAAGCCTACCGCTTGCCGACCGAAGCGGAATGGGTGCTCGTCGCTCAGACGTATTGGAACTTGTCAGAATCATGGACGGCGGACAATTCGGATTACAAACTCCATAAGGTCTGTAGCAAGACCGATTCTAGCGCTCGCGTCTGCGATGTCATGGGCAATGCGATGGAATGGGTCAATGATTGGCTTGGCGCTTTCCGCGATACGACTTTGACGAACTTTGTAGGCGCACCCGATGGCGGTTCATTGGGAGAGCGCGTGGTCAAGGGCGGCAGTTACCGCAATTCTGCGGAGTCCATTAATTTGTACAGCCGTGGCGATGTCTATACGGTTGCATCATCGACTCGTGCGGATTACGTCGGATTCCGCCTTGCATTTGGGGCGATTCCTGGAGCAACGTGGATGGGGACAGATGGCAAGGCGGCGACAAGCCGGATTGTCTCGCTCACGAATTCTGCGAAAATCCGTTCTTTGACGGGAACGTACAAGGCAAAACTCGCGTTCCGAAATGACGTGACAGGGAACCTCGCTTATATCGACTATTCCAGTGGAATTTTATCGGTAACAGAAATTGCAGATTCCATTGATATTTACCATCCTGAAATCTCGCCCGACGGAAAGCTTGTGGCGTTCTGCACTCAGATCGAAGGTGTTTCGGGGGCGTCTAGCCTTTATGTGCGCACGCTTGATAGTGATGGCTCGAACCTTGTAAAGCTCGATGTGGAAAGTGCGGCTATTCCGCGTTGGCGTGTGCTCGACAATGGCGATACGGTAATCGTGTATGTGACGGATGCGGGCAACAATAAGGATGACGCTGCTTTTGCATCAACGAGCACGTGGCAAGTGAAGTTTGCAAATGGCAAGTTTGGTAAGCCTGAAAAGCTTTTCGATGGTGCTTACCATGGTGGCATTAGTGATGATAACACGCTTGCGGTAACGGGTGCTCGTTTGTTGCTTGCCCGCATTGCAAAAACTGGTTCGACGGTTAAGGATAAGGCGCGCGATACGGTTTGGTACGGTGGCGAACAGGCTTGCAATGTATCGCTTTCGAAGGACGGGAGCAAACGCACTTTGTTCCTCGACTTTGCGGGGAAAACAGGGAAAAAGTTTGTAGGCGAGGATTACAGCACTCATGAACGCTTATTCATGGCGGATTCCAACGGAAAACTCGTGGAGTCTATTGCCGCTCCGAAGGGCTATACCTTTGACCATAGCGAATGGATTTCTGGCGGTGAAAACCTTGCTGTGGCGACGCTCACGAATGTAAACGGTGCGCATCCGAAAATTGTCCTTGTGAACTTGTCTGATAGCTCGATTGTAGAACTTGCCGAAGGCGATGAACTTTGGCACCCGAGCCTTTGGGTAAAAACGCAAGCTTCTTTCAATGGCGAAAACGCTTTGGATTTGGACAGTGCCTGCGCTTACATCACGGAAACGACGGGTGTCGCCCCGCGAATTATGAAAGTCAAGATGGATTATTTCTGGCAGTACCGCGATACGACGGAACTGGTGGTCATCGGTTCTTCGAGAACTTTTGCGGGAATTGACCCTGAAATGATCAAGTCCATGTTTGCGATTAATATGTCTTATTCCGCACAGGACATGGGTAGCACGCTATTTTATATCAAGAATTACATTCTGCCGCTGATGCCCAAATTGAAATTTATTGTCTTGGCTTTAGATTATGACCGTTGGTATGTCAAGGATGAAAACTGGAATGAATGGTTTGCCAATATTCCTGGCTATGAGTATGACAAGAATCATGGTTACTGGCAAGATGGCTTGATTGGCGACATGTATGAGGCTTCACAACATGCGATGGGCGTTAATGATTATGAATATGAAGCTTTTGGGTACCACCGTGGCGTGATGAAGTCTCCGTCAGAAGGCTGGGGCAAAGACGTGCCTGATGTTGTCTATGACCCGTACTGGTTTGATAAGGATAAGTCGGGATATGATTTTAATCTGGGTCATTTGACCGAAATCCTTGAGCTTTCTCGCAATTTTGGTGTTCGCGTTGTGGGCGTTGTTTTCCCGCAGTCGCCGAACTATCTCAAGACTAATGCCTGGGGGCGCTACGGACCGACGCGCGAGGCTGCAAAAGTCATGCAGGCTGCCGTTCAAGAACTTGTCGAAAAATATCCGAATTTCACGGTGCTTGATGAGTACCACGATGGCAATCATAATTTTGAAAGCGAGCTCTTCTTCGATGAAGACCACTTGTGTTCTGATGGCAGCCTTGTGATGACCGCTCGACTGGATTCTTTATTAAAAACGATGAGGTAAATGATGACGTACTTACGATACGGTTTATCTTTGTTCTTTATATTGTCTCAGATGACATCTTGCTCTGATTCCGATAGTGTTTCGTCGAACCAGTCTAAGGATGATCCTGCCGCCGCGCTTCCGGGAATGATGCGCATTTCTGCAGAAAACGCTGTGGTACAGCTTGGGACAAATGAAGTCTCTGCTAAGGCAAATGAACGCCCGCAAATGAGCGTAGCTTTGAATTACAAGTTCTCGATCGGCAAGTACGAAGTCACTTGTAGTGAATTTAATGATTTGATGAAACCGGCAACGGGGCTCAAGCTCGATTGCGACGATAAGGATTTCCCGGCAACGGACCTCACGTATTACGATGCCGTGCTTTTTGCAAATGAACGCAGCAAATCAGAAAAGTTCGATACCGCTTACACATATAGCAAGGCTTCGTTTGATAAAGACAAACATTGCACGAATTTGGAAGGCTTTGCTTTCCATCCCGAAAAAGAAGCGTACCGTTTGCCGACTGAAGCGGAATGGATTTTTGTCGCCCAGAAGTATTGGAAGGCGTCCGAAAGCTGGACTGCCGACAATTCGGATTACAAGCTCCACAAGGTTTGTAGCAAGGGCGATTCGAGTGCAAGTGTCTGCGATATGGTCGGCAATGCCATGGAATGGGCAAATGACTGGCTTGGAAATTTGCGCGATACGACTTTGACGAACTTTGTCGGGGCACCTGATGGTGGCTCATTGGCGGAGCGCGTTGTCAAAGGCGGGAGCTACCGCAATTCAGCGGAATCCATCAACTTGTACAGCCGCGGTGATGTTTACACGGTCACGTCTTCGACTCGTGCCAATTACGTGGGCTTCCGTGTAGTTTTTGGTGCAATCCCTGGGGCGACATGGATGGGCGCTGATGGCAAGGCGGCGACAAGCCGAATTGTCCCGCTCACGAATTCTGCTAAAATGCGTTCTAAGACGGGAACGTACAAGGTAAAGCTTGCTTTCCGCAATGACGTGACGGGTAATCTCGCTTACATTGATTATTCTACAGGCCTTCTTTCGGTGACGGAAATTGCAGACACGCTCGAAGTCTACCATCCCGAAGTTTCTCCGGATGGCAAGCGCGTGGCGTTCTGCACACGCATCGAAGGTGTTTCTGGAAAGTCGGACCTCTATGTGCGTGACCTCAATGCCGAAGGCTCGAATCTTGTGAAGCTCGATGTTGAAAGTGCTTCGATTCCGCGTTGGCGCGTGCTTGACAATGGCGATACGGCGATTGTCTATGTGACGGATGCGGGTAACAATAAGGATGATGCTACTTTTGCGGATGCAAGTACGTGGCAGGTCAAGTTTGCAAAGGGCAAGTTTGGCAAGCCTGAAAAGCTTTTCGATGGCGCTTACCACGGCGGCATTAGCGAAGACAATAAACTTGCAGTAACGGGTGCACGCTTGCTGCGCGCCCGCATTGCAAAATCGGGTTCGACGGTAACAGGCAAGGCTCGCGATACCGTTTGGTACGGTGGGGACCAGGCTTGCAATGTCTCGCTTGCCAAAGATGGTAGCAAACGTACGTTGTTCCTCGACTTTGCTGGTAAAACCGGAAAGAAGTTTGTAGGGGAGGATTACAGCACGCATGAACGTTTGTTCATGGCAGATTCCAACGGAAAGCTAGTCAACTCGATTGCCTCTCCGAAGGGCTATACTTTTGACCATAGCGAATGGATTTCGGGCGGTGAAAATCTCGCCGTGGCAACACTCACGAATGCAAACGGTGCTCATTCCAAGATTGTCTTGGTGGATATTTCCGATAGTTCCATTGTAGAACTTGCCGATGGCGATGAACTGTGGCACCCGAGCTTGTGGGTAAAAACGTCTGCGAATTCTGGCGAAAAAAGTGCTCTGGATCCGGACAGTGCTTGCGTCTACATGACCGAGAACACGAACATCGCGACGCGACTCATGAAAGTCAAGATGGATTACTTCTGGAAGTATCGCGACACGGCTGAACTTGTGATTATCGGGTCTTCGAGATCGTTTGCGGGCATGGATCCGACATACATTGAATCCATGTTTGCTATCAATATGGCTTATTCCGCGCAGGATATGGAAAGTACGACGTTCTTCGTGAAAAATTACATCTTGCCGTTGATGCCTAAATTGAAAGTCGTGGCGTTGACTCTGGATTATGACCGCTGGTATGTCAAGGACGAAAATTTCAAGGTCTGGTTTGCCAATATTCCAGGCTATGAATACGACAAGAATCACGGTTACTGGCAAGACGGGCTGATTGGCGACATGTATGAAGCTTCGCAGGCGGCGCTGAACCCGACCGAAGATGAATACGAACAGTTTGGATACCATCGTGGCTTGTATTATGACCCGGCAAAGGGATGGGGTGCTCCTAATCCTGAAGTTGCCAACGATTCCAACTGGTTTGAAATCGACCGTTCCGGTTTTGATTTTAACATGCAGAAGTTGACGGAAATCTTGGAATTGGCTCGCAACCATGATGTTTATGTTGTTGGTGTTGTTTACCCGCAAACGCCGAATTTCTTGAGTACAAATTCTTGGGGCCGTTATGGACCGACCCGTAAGGCGGCAAAGATTATGGAAGATGCCGTGCTGGAATTGACCGAAAAATACCCGAATTTTGCGGTGCTCGACGAATACCATGATGGCTATCATGACTTTGTTCCTGAAGACTTTGCCAATGAAGACCATCTTGGGCTTCAGGGCGCACAAGTGATGGCGACACGTCTTGATTCTTTGCTGAAGAAAACGTTGAAGTAGTATTTTGAAGGGGAGCTGAAAATGATCGCGCTTGCTATATGTGTTGCTGTTTCGCTTTTTGCGATATTCCCGCTGACAGATACTGATATCTGGTGGCACTTGGCTTGCGCGCGGGAATGGGTGACGACATGGACTCCTGTACGTGAACCTGTTGTGAACGTACACGAGTATTTTCAGCAGGTCGTGGCATTTGTCTACGACATTGGCGGCGCTCCGTTGTTGGTCGCATTCAAGGCGATTTTGTGGGGCATCGTTTTTGCGCTGTTCTTGCATCGTGCGAAATGCCGCAATTGGGTTGTTGTTGCCTGTGTCGCTATTCTCCTCTTTATTTTCCGCTACCAGTTTGAAATTCGACCGGTGCTTTTTAGCATGCTCTTCCTCGGGATTTACTGGAATGTATTGCCGTGGCTCTTTTACGGATGGCGTGATGAACACAAAGTAAGCCGGAGCACACAAGCTAAAAAGTTTCATTTTGTGTTTCGCAAAGTGTTTCACGACATAACTATTTCTTACAAGTTCTTGGGAGTACTTGTCGTTCTTTTTATCCAGTGGATTTGGTGCAAATGTCAGGGGCTGTTTATTCTAGGATTGATTTTTGCGTATGGCTTTTTCTTGTATGGACTCTGGTTCCGCCGTTGGGGAAATTTTGGAAAGGTCCGTCAATGGAAGGGCGTGAGGATCCCGTTCAGGACTCTTGCATGGCAGACGCTTTTTGTGATTTTGCTCTTTATCATGCCGGTGTTCCATCGAGATGGCTTTAACTTGTTGCCTTACCCGTTTGGCTTGCTCGACCGCTTGCTTGGGCTTTCGCCTTCGGCAATGGTTTTTGCGACTGAAATTGCGGAGAACCGTTCGCCCATTACGCTTTTGCTGAACGGTGAAAATGTGTTGCAGTCTGTTTTGATGCTTGTCCTTTGCGTGGGTGGAATTGTACTTGCCGCGGTCCGGTGGCATTTGCAGCCCGCCCCTTATTCGTCATGGCAATTGTCTTGGCAGGTAAAAGAACGCGTCGAGGCTATCTTTGTGCGTCGCTTGCAGCCCTCCTGGCTTTTCATCACGGCAGTACTTGCTTTGCTTGCCGAGCGTAACTTTGTACTCTTTTTACCGGTGTTTTTGGCGGTGCTTTTGCAATTCTCGTGGCGTCACACAAGCTTTAAGTTGCAGGTAAAAAATCGTCATGTTAAGAATTTGCAGAGGTTGAGTTCTAAGCTTAGACTCAAGAACCGTCTTGCCGAAAAGTCGAAAAACACATCGGATACGTTGCTTGCGGCTCTTGTTGTCGCGTTCCTTCTCGGACTTTGGGTAAAGTCAGTCTTGTCTTACGATTCCATGGTGGCGTACCAGCGCGTGCCCGTGGCAGCGGCGCACTGGATGATGGAAAATCCGCACCCGGGGAGACTTTTCAACGATGACCGTGCAGGCGGTTACTTGGCGTTTATGAACCCGCTAGATTCAACTTACATAGATGGGCGATTTATTTTGAAGACGGCGGAATTTTTTGAACGCTATCTCGAATATGCGAAAACGCCGCAGCTCTTTTTGCGCGATGCCGAATTGCAGGATATCGACCGCGTAGTGCTCCCGCTCCGCTATTACGCCAGGTGGGATAAATTGATTGCAGCTCTTGATTCTAGCGAAAAATGGCACGTTGGGTACCGCGATTCGCTTTTTGTCGTGATGGACCGCACACAGTACTAAAACGTAAGACTAAAAAAATTTAAATTTGGTCGCTAATAATTTATTTTTAGATAGATTTAACGGCCCTGTGTGGGCAATGGAGTTGTGTATGAATCGTTTGGTGAAAATGGGTCTTGCAGGCCTGTTTGCTTTTGGTCTTGCCCAGGCTAAGGTCAATTTCCCGTTCCCGCAGATGTCGGATTACGGTGGAAATGCGACGCTTTTGAGCGACAAGGCTAAAGCTTCCGAAGAATTGAAGTCCCAGTTTGCCTACTGGATGAAGGCCATGTACAACGAACAGGGCGATGTTGCCGGTGTCCGTTCTGATCCGGGCTCCGATACGTATTTCTCGGAAGGTGTCGGCTATGGCATGCTCCTTATGGTCTACTTTAGCGATAACACTACAAGCTATCAGCCGCAATTCGACAAGATTTGGAACTTCTACAAGAAGATGATGAACGAAAACGGTCTCATGATTTGGAAGGTCGGTAACCTTTCTCAGTCGTGGGACGCCGGTAACGGTGCTGCACTCGATGGCGATATCGATGCCGCCGCTGCTCTTGCAATGGCTTACTTCCAGTTCGGTGACGAAAAGTACAAGGAAGATGCCAAGAAGCTCATCCAAGCCATGAAAAAGTCCGAGTTCGAATCGAACGGTCTGCATTTGCCGGGCGACAAGTGGGGCGATGCTGCATACAACCGCAAGAACCCAGGCTATTTTGACCCCGCCTACATGCCGGTTTTTGCCTTGATCGATACAGACAATGCGGAATTCTGGAACAAGACCGCTTACGATGCCAACATGAAGCTTTACGAAGCTAGCTCTGCAGAAGTTACGACGGGCCTCATTGATGACTGGACTGATAAAAACGGCAAGAGCGAAGATGACTACTATAGTTACGACGCTTCCCGCGCTCCGTGGCGTAACGCAAAGGCTGTCTGCTGGCATGGCGATACGCGAGCTCTCGCTCTCGACAAGAAGATGGCTGAATTTGTTTCTACTGTCAGTGCCGCCAACATGAAGGGCCCTGTCCTCAGATCTTCTGGTAGCCTCGGCAACGATCACAACAGCACGTTCGTGACCTCCCTCATGACATCTCTTATCTCCGATGCCAAGTATCAGGCAAAGCTCGATGAATACTGGAAGGAAGCGGTCGCCCTCGGTGACGAAAACTACTTCAACCAGTCCCTCAAGCTTTTGAACGGACTTCTCGTTTCGGGTAACATGCCGAACCTCGCTGCTGCAACGCCTTCGCAGCCGACTTCTTCGAGCTCCGTGAATCCGGAATCCAGCTCCAGCAGCGGAACGACTGCCTTGACCGCCGCAATGACGAGCGCTCCGAAGATGACTCTTGCCGGTAGAACGCTCCAGATTGCTGCCAATGGCAATGTCCATGTGGATTTGATTTCCATGACGGGTAGCGTGTTGAAGTCGTTCGACAATCACGCCAATGGAGTGTTGAACGTCTCCTTGAAGGCTGTTCCGAACGGTCTCTACGTTGTACGCGTCAAGAACGCTGGTATGACGAGCCTCAAGAAAATCAAGCTCGACTAAAAGCTAAAAACAGCGAAGCCCGCCCCTGCGGGAAAACTTTAAAAGTCCGGGAATTGTGAATTCTCGGTTTTTTTTTGTTATGTAAAATTATGACGAATTAATGTGTTTTTAACGAATTATTTTGAACAATCTTTACTTGTAAACATTTGTTTGCTTTTTTATAAACAGGTGCTCATAAGTAAACTAAAATTATGTTGTCAACTAGTAAAAATAAAATTACATCGTGCGTGATATTGCTCAAATTTTAAAAATTTAAGCGTTTTGTCCATATAATATATAATTTTTGTATGTTTGGAATTATTTTGTATGATTCATTTACTAAATTTGTACGACCTTAAAAACAAACTAAAAGGTCAAGTAAATGAAAACAACCAAAACAACAACCATCTTCTTGGGCTTGGCATCTGCAATGGCTTTTGCTCAGGAAGGCTCTGCTTGCATTCCGTTCGTCAATGGCGTCGGCGATTATGACAAGAACTGTTATAATTCCGGTCTCCTTGACATGGAAGAAGGCAAGTGCTACACCATGAACGCTGACCGTGTTAAGGAAGGCGTTCCTCAGTGGATCAACAACGTGGTTTCACAGACGTGGTGGTGGTCTGAAACTCCTTGCATCGCAGAAGTTTCTAGCTCCAGCGTCGAACCGGAATCCAGCTCTAGCGAAATCGTTGAGCCGGAATCCAGTTCCAGTGAAATCGTTGAACCGGAATCGAGCTCCAGCTCTGTTGAAGAATCCAGTTCTAGTGAAGAACCGCTCTCCAGCTCTAGCGAAACGCCGGTTTCTAGCTCCAGCGAAGTTATCGTTGCTTCTAATTGCATCGAATTCGTGAACGGCTCTGGCAACTACACTGAAAACTGCTACAACGCAGGCCTCCTCGAAATGGAAGAAGGCAAGTGCTACGCCATCAACCCGGATCGCTATAACGATGTCAAGAACCAGCTGTGGATCAACAACATTGCATCTCAGGTCTGGTGGTGGGTCGAAACCTCTTGTGGTTCCGAAATCTCCAGCTCTAGCGAAGAATCTTCTAGCTCTGCTGAATCCAGCTCCAGCGAAGAATCTTCCAGCTCTGTTGAAGAATCCAGCTCTAGCGAAGAATCTTCCAGCTCTGTTGAAGAATCTAGCTCTAGCGTCGAAGAATCTTCCAGCTCTGTTGAAGAATCCAGCTCCAGCGAAGAATCTTCCAGCTCTGTTGAAGAATCTAGCTCTAGCGTCGAAGAATCTTCTAGCTCTGTTGAAGAATCTAGCTCCAGCGTTCAGATCGAACTCGTTGAACTTTGTATTGCTTATGACAGCAAGAAGGTCGACTACAGAACAGTTGCTAATAACTGCTACAAGTCTGGCTTGAAGAAGATGAAGAAGGAAACTTGCTATGCCATTAACCCGGCAACTCGTTCTTCGTATATGGGTTATTTTGGATATAGCGATGATGTCACGAAGAAAAAGAATGGCAGAACCGCTTGGTGGATTACAACTCCGTGCTATGAAGAAGTCATCGTCTCTAGCTCTAGCGTTGAAGAATCCAGCTCCAGCATCGAAGAATCTTCCAGCTCTGTTGAAGAATCCAGCTCCAGCGTCGAAGAATCCTCCAGCTCTGTTGAAGAATCCAGCTCCAGCGTCGAAGAATCTTCTAGCTCTGTTGAAGAATCCAGCTCCAGCGTCGAAGAATCTTCCAGCTCCGTTGAAGAATCCAGCTCCAGCGTCGAAGAATCTTCCAGCTCTGTTGAAGAATCCAGCTCTAGCGTCGAAGAATCTTCCAGCTCCGAAGAATCTAGCTCTAGCGAAATCGTTGTCGCTAAGTGCATCGAATTCGTGAACGGCTCTGGCAACTTCACTGAAAACTGCTACAACGCAGGTCTCCTCGAAATGGAAGAAGGCAAGTGCTACGCCATCAACCCGGATCGCTATAACGATGTCAAGAACCAGCTTTGGATCAACAACATCGCTTCCCAGACCTGGTGGTGGGTTGAAACCTCTTGCGGTACCGAAATCTCCAGCTCTAGCGAAGAATCTTCTAGCTCTGTTGAATCTAGCTCCAGCGAAGAATCCTCCAGCTCTGTTGAATCTAGCTCCAGCGAAGAATCCTCCAGCTCTGTTGAATCTAGCTCCAGCGAAGAATCCTCCAGCTCTGTTGAATCTAGCTCCAGCGAAGAATCTTCCAGCTCTGTTGAATCTAGCTCTAGTGAAGAATCTTCTAGCTCTAGCGAAATCGTCGTGTCTACTTGCATTGCTTATGTGAACGGCACTGGCGACTACGATCAGCATTGCTATAACGCTGGCTTGAGAAACATGGCTGAAGGCAAGTGCTACACCATGAATCCGGCTCGTGTTGCTGAAGGTGTCCCGCAGTGGATTAACGACGATGCCGCTCAGACTTGGTGGTGGGTCGAAACTTCTTGCGGTGAAGCTCCGGAAGTTGTTGAAGAACCGGTTGAAGAACCGATCGAAATCGTCTGCAAGGGTGATGTCTGCGCTGAACTCAAGCCGGTCGAAAAGAATGAAGATGGGTTCATCTTTATGCCGTTTGGTGGCCTCGACAAGACCCCGGCTGCCGAACCGAAGCCGGCTCCGGCAAAGGTTATCGGTCGCGACAATGGCACGACCGCTCTCGCTACAGCAGTTGCAACCAAGGCTAGCATGGCTGTTTCCAACAACATTCTGAGCATCGCAACGAACTCCAACGGCGTCAAGTCCGTGAAGATCTTTAGCGTTCGCGGCGACATGCTCCTCTCTGAAACATTCTCCGGTGCTGCAAAGACCGTTGACATGGCTCAGTTTGCTGGCAAGGGCGCTGTGATTGTCCGCCTCGTCGAAGGCCGCAAGGTCCTCGCTACGAAGCGCGTTGCAATCCGCTAATTCCTTAACGATTTAAGTCGAATTGTGAAAGGGCTTCCTCGAAAGAGGAAGCTTTTTTAATGCAAAAAAGGAACCCCGTCGGGGGTTCCTTTTCTAATAATTAATGGCCAATGACTAGCGATTAACGTTTACCTTATTGGCGCGTTCGAGTTCGCGAGCGTTGATGATGAGCATCTGCAAGCGGTTCTCGATGTTGGCAAAGCTGGTATCCGGATCGTAGTCCAAGCTCAGGATTTGCACGTGCGGGCAACGTTCCTTCACAGCCTTTGTGAGGCCACGGCCACTGATGTGGTTGGCGAGGCAGGCGAACGGCTGCACAATGATGTAGCTGTTGATGCCGTGCTTCGAGTTGTAAAGGATTTCTGCCGGGATGAGCCAGCCTTCACCCGTGTTGTACGTCGGGTCGATAATGCCGTCGATGTAGTTCACGAGTTCGAAGCAGTCTGCGTGGTGTTCGTAAAGCTTGAACGACTGCATGACCTTATTGGCGGTTGCTGCGGCGTGTTCAAAGAGCTTTGCGGTAATGCCACCTTCGAGGCGGTCTGAAATCGGATTTGCCGAGAATCCGCGCTTGATCTTTTCGGCGCGCACAACTTCGTCGACGCGGAAGAAGTCCATCATGCCCGGGAGGTAAACTTCCATGCCGTTGTCCATGAGGTAGTCTTCGACATGTCCGTTGGCGCTCGGGTGGAAGTTCATGAGGATTTCGCCGAGCACAGCGACGCGCGGCTTGCGGATGCCCTTCTTGCGGCTTTCCGTGATTTCGACCTTGTTGAATTCCTCGATGCACTGGCGCAGCATTTCGACAAGGCGCTTGGCAGAGCCGAGTTCCGTCTTCTTGAGCGTTGCTGCGGTTTTCATCAGTTCCGGCATCCACTTGCTGTAAATCTTCTTGGTTTCACCCTTGTTGATTTCGTAGGGGCGGAGTGCGCGGTACGCTGTTTCGATGGCGTCCATGAAGGCAAGGCCCCAGAGCGTGTGGAGGCGGAAGTCGAGCCCGAGCTGGAATCCCGGATGCATGCCTTTATAGTCGATGCCGGTCGTGATGATGGAAACGTCCTTGTAACCCGCTTCGTCAAGAGCTTTACGGCCAAGCACGGAGTACTGCACGGCGCGGCAGTTTTCGCAGTTCTTGGCAAGGCACATCGAAACTTCGGTCTGCGGAACGTTCGGGTGTTCTTCGAGCCACTTGAGGCATTCGCCGATGTTGATTTGGCAGGGGAAGCAGATGTCGTTGTGCACGTACTTCTTGCCGAGTTCAATAGCGCGCTTGTCTGCAACTGGGAGGTAATCCGAGAGGTAGCCCTTGCCCTGGATGTAACTACTTGCGAGAATGGCGAAAGCGGGGGAGAGGTTCGGCGTCAAGATGATACGCTTTGTCTTGTCGCTTGCCACGTACGGCGTGTGGAACTGCGGTTCGTTCGAAATCGGCTTTTCCGGGAGGTTCGCCGCACGGCGGGCCTTCACGGTTTCGATAAAGCTCTTGATGCGGATGCCGACCGGGCCGCGTGCGTCACCTTCGTCGAGCTTGAGCATGAGCATTTCCTTGTTGGAATCGCGGTGCATCATGCGCATCATTTCGTCGGTCAACACGGAGTCGTGTCCGCAACCGAAGCTCACAATCTGGGCAAGTTCAACATGCGGGTCTCTCGAAGCAATCATCGTTGCACCGAGCATGCGCAAGTGGAACGTGTTCTTGATTTCCACGCGGGTGTGGTTCGGCACATCCTGGTCGTAAACGCCCGGGAGTGATTCGGTGGTAAGCACCGGAATGCCCATGGCAGTAAAGTGGCTTGCAATGTTGTGGTTGATGAGCAAGTCGGCATGGTAGGGACGGCCTGCAATCACAACGGCAAAACTGTTGTTTGCCTTCACGTCGTCGAGAATCTTCTGGCCTTCTTCGAGGAGCGTGGTGCGGTAGTTGTTGAGTGCCTTTTCGCCTTCCGTGACGGCCTTGTCCAAAATCTTCTTATCGATGTTCCAGTTGTCGTGGAACCAGTCGATGGTCTGGCTTCTGCGGAGCTTCGTGTTTGCCCAGTGGAAAATCGGCTGGTCCATCGGAATGCCGTAATTCTTTTCGGGTTCGTCCGTGTTCTGGCAGATGTTCGGGTAACCTTGCACGACCGGGCAGACCGTCGTGGCGTTAAACTTGGTGTGGTCGCTCGGGAGCGAAATCATCATCGGGAAGAAGATGCGGTCGACCTTCTTTTCGATGAGGCTGAGCACGTGACCGTGAACGAGCTTGGCCGGGAAGCAGACTGTGTCGCTGGGCACGCTGTGGAGGCCCGCTTCGAACATTTTGTAATCACTCTGACGACTTACGACAACGGTGTAACCGAGGGCCGTGAAGAAAGCTTTCCAGTAGGGGAGGCTGTTCCAGAATTCGAGCACTCGCGGGATACCGATGGTCTTTCCGTTCTGCGGCAAGAGAATCTGCGGAGCGTAGTCCTTGACCAGGAGCTGGTTCGTGCGCTTGATCATGTCCGGCACGGCCTGCATCTTCTTGTTGATTTCGGCAATGAGCTTCTTTGTGGCCGGATCGTTCGGGTCTGCGGTGACTTCGCCGCGTTCGCAGCGGTTGCCAGTCACAAAGCTCTGGCCGTCACTGAAGGTCACGATGGTACGGGAGCAGTGGTTGGTGCAGTACTGGCAGAGCTGACCCGGCTGGTTGTGCCAGCTGAAGGTGCGCATGGCTTCAAGCCCTATAAACTTACTTTGCACGTTCGGGTCGGCGGCACGCTTTTCTTCCATGAACTTCTTCGTGAGGAGAGCGATACCGATAGCGCCCATTTCGCCCGGGCGTTCCGGACGGATGGCCTTGAGGCCCGTGTACTGTTCGAAGGCGCGGAGAACGGCGTTGTTCTTGAATGTACCGCCCTGCACCACGACTTTTTTGCCCAGCGTGTTCAGGTTGCGGATGCGGATGACCTTCGTAAAGACGTTGTTGATGATGGAACGGCAGATGCCAGCGATGATGTCTTCGGGCTGCTTGCCGTCGCGCTGTTCCGTGATGATGGAACTGTTCATGAACACGGTGCAGCGGCTGCCGAGCTGAGACGGGCTCTTGGAGTTGAATGCGAGTTCCGCAATCTTTTCCATCGGGATGCCGAGGCTGCGGGCGTACGTTTCAATGAATGAACCGCAACCCGAGGAGCAGGCTTCGTTGAGGATGATACCCGTGACGACACCGTCTTGCACGGAGATGGC
>Ga0256407_10002590_pt1 | contig 34260 bp, 19 predicted proteins | sample RumenRJG_04DNA_FD_193489 | JGI IMG/M metagenome (GOLD analysis project Ga0256407, IMG submission 193489) | Bovine rumen microbial communities from Lethbridge, Alberta, Canada - RJG_04 | ecosystem: Host-associated > Mammals > Digestive system > Stomach > Rumen | place: Canada: Alberta...
GAATTGGCGTATTTAAGTACACTTTCTTTATAAAACACCTATCTTTAAAAGCTAGAAAGTGCTATTTTAGCGCATAGAAAAGGGGCTTCGCCCTGATGATTTAATCATCTAAAGCGACAGCCCCATTGGTCACATTATGGATCATGAAGCCTGGGCATGCTCAAACTTCTTCCTGTCAAATTCGTTGTCTACTCTTTCGATAATTGCGCCGAGTTTTTTCAGCTTTTCCTCGAAGCGCTCGTAACCTCGCTGTATGTAATGGATATCATCAACCACCGTGATGCCGTCTGCCGCAAGCCCTGCTATGACAAGGGCCGCGCCTGCCCGAAGGTCAGGGGCACTGACCTCAGCTCCCGTATATCTTTGTACTCCGGTGATGATCGCAATATTGCTCTCGATCCTTATCTCTGCGCCCATTCGCGCAAGCTCGCCGGTGTATTTGAACCTGTTCTCCCAGATCGACTCCGTGACTGTAGAAACGCCATTCGCAAGTCCAAGAACCACCGCCATCTGGGGCTGCATATCAGTGGGAAAACCGGGATATGGAAGTGTCGTGACGGATGTGGGCTGAAGTGTCGTGTTGGTCGCGACCACGCGCACCGAATCATCATACTCGACTATCTCGCAGCCTGTCTCAAGAAGCTTCACTGTCGTAGCTTCAAGGTGCTTCGGGATCACATTCCTCACAACAATATCGCCATGAGTGGCTGCAGCCGCAAACATGAAGGTTCCCGCCTCTATCTGGTCGGGAATGACAGAATACTCCGTGCCGTGAAGACGGGGAACCCCCGTGATCCTGATGACATCTGTTCCGGCGCCTCTGATGTTCGCCCCCATTGAATTCAGGAAGTTTGCGACATCAACGACATGGGGCTCCTTTGCGGCATTTTCTATGACCGTCCTGCCCTCGGCAAGTGTCGCCGCCATCAGGATATTGATGGTCGCGCCTACCGAAACCTTATCGAGATAGATATGCGCTCCCGAAAGCTTCTTTGCTTCGGCAGAGATCAGACCGTAGCTCACGTCGACCTTTGCGCCAAGCGCCCGAAAACCCTTCAGATGAAGGTCTATGGGCCTTGAACCTATAGCGCAGCCGCCGGGGAGTGCAACTTCTGCCCTCTTGAACTTTCCAAGCAGCGCACCAAGAAGATAATAAGAAGCCCTTATCTTCTTGATATATTCATAATCCACATTCAGTGTAGTGATACATGAAGCATTGATGACTACCTTGTGTGCCTCCGGCCGCTCGATATGGGCTCCTATACCCTCGAGCGCTCCAAGCATCACATTGATGTCCCTGACATCCGGAAGATTGTCGATCACGACGGTATCGTCAGTCATCGCGGCTGCTGCGAGTATTGCCAGGGCTGCATTCTTTGCGCCGCCTATCTCAACCTCGCCAGCGAGGGGGTTCCCGCCCCTCATCACAAACTGTTCCATTGCCCCTCCGTGCTTTTGAAAGCCTGAATGAGTGCCTTATTGTCTTTTTCAGTTTGAAGCCTTCTGGGTAAAGGCAACCTCCTGGAGGCTTTGCTTTTCCCAGAGCTTTTCATCCAGAGTAAAGGTATAACCTTCCTTCCATCCGTCAACGACCTCTCTGTAATGGTCGCTGCGCGCGGATGAAGTAAGGGTGGATTTCTTGTTTTCTGTGGCTTCTTCATCAAGGAGCTTGTCCATACGAACGACATACCAGCCGTCTTCGCCCTCGATCGCCTTTGATATCTCACCTTCCTTCAGGCTCTTTGATTCATTTATTACATTCGCGGGGATTATCATGCCCTCAAATGTGGAATCAGCCTTCGTGTAGGAAAATGACTTGACCTCGCCTGAAAGCTCCCCGGCCTTTGTCTCGTAATTTGCAGCACCGGCAGCGGCAAGATCCTCGGCATTTTTCTTTGCGGCAGCCTTGTCCTCGTCGGACATAGGCGTCTCTGTCCCGTCAGAACCGGTAGTGCCCTCGGTCGAGAACCTGACATAGGAGATGGTGGACTGCTCTGTCTCAGCAGCGGTGAAATCCGTCTCTGTCTCCTCGTATATCTCGTTCTGGACCTTTATCGCATAAGCCATGTTTGTAAGGAACTCTACGGCATATTGCTTGTTTCCGCCCATCTTGTTGAGGCCGTTCTCGGTATTTGCCTCCAAAAACTTGTTTGAGTACTCCTCTATCTTTGCATTGTCATCATCCGAAAGAGTAACGCCGTAATCACCTGCATGCTGCCTGATAGCCCACTGTTCCTCAATCTGGTCGATGACCTGGGATTTTACATTTTCTTCGAGAGTCGTGCCGTTTTGCTTGATGTCGCTTGTCCACATGCTCTCGCCGTAATAAGGCTTGTAATTAATGTCGTACTGCGCCTTGTAATAATTCGCCACGAAATTCGCGTAGCCGTATTCTATGGTATCGCCCGTGTCAACCTTTATGAGCGCGGCCTTTGGGTTTGCCCCGCAGCCTGTCAATGATAATGTGATCGCAAGCGCGGCCGCTGCCACTCCTGCCGCCGCCTTCTTCTTTAAAAACATTGTAACCTCCAATAATAATCTGTAAGTTGTCCGTGGCGGTGAAGCCGCCACGGACAACTTACAGATTATACCTTTAACTCTACCAATTCGTCAACTATCTTCCACGGGACGGCGTCTATGTCCTCCTTTGAGAGCCGGTTGTTCTTTCCCGCATCAAATTCGAGTGCAGGTTTTTTTGGATCGGGCTCAAATGAAAGATAGGGCGCATTTTTTTCGAGCAGCTCAGGTATCCTTGCAACATCAAGCGCTGCCTTTTCGTAAAGGATGAACCTGAAGACCTTCCCGATCTGTTTTAAGCTCGTGACATAGGCCTCGTGCGCGCGGGTCCGAAGGATCGCTATCTCCATAAGCATCATTACCTCTCCCGGAATATCCCCGAACCTGTCTATGAGCTCATCCACCACCTCCGACTTGTCATCCTCGCTCCTGATACCTGCTATCCTCTTGTAGGCTTCAAGCTTCTGGCCGGAGTCTTTGATATAGTTGTCCGGAATGAAGGCGTCTACGGAAAGGTCTATTGATGTATCAAAGTAAGAAGCCTCTCCTTCACCCTTTTCCATCGCCACCGCCTCTGAGAGCATCTTCACATAGAGGTCGTAGCCTACGGCCGCCATATGGCCGCTCTGAGCCTCTCCAAGGAGGTTCCCGGCCCCCCTTATCTCAAGGTCTCTCATCGCCACCTTGAACCCGCTCCCGAGCTCCGTAAATTCCCTGATAGCGGAAAGTCTCTTCTCCGCTACCTCCTTCAGCATCTTGTCCTTTGTATACATGAGAAAGGCATAGGCGGTGCGGTTCGAGCGTCCGACGCGGCCACGGAGCTGATACAGCTGCGAAAGCCCGAGGCGGTCTGAATCGTGGATGATAATGGTATTTACATTTGAGATGTCAAGGCCTATCTCTATTATCGTTGTGGAAACGAGTACATCGATGCGGCGATTGATGAAGTCCGACATTATATTTTCAAGCACTGTCTCCGGCATCCTGCCGTGGGCGTACTCGACGCTCGCGTTAGGGACAAGTTCCTTGATCTTGTCCGCGACATCGGCGATATCCCTTATCCTGTTGATGACATAATAAACCTGGCCGCCGCGGGACAGCTCGCGCTCTATCGCCTCCCTTACTATCTCGGGCGAGCGCTCCATCACGAAGGTCTGGATGGGAAGCCGCTCCTCCGGTGCCTCCGAAAGAAGGCTCATGTCCCTGATCCCAACGAGACTCATGTGAAGGGTCCGGGGTATCGGGGTTGCTGAAAGCGAGAGCACGTCCACGTTTCGCCTCAGCTTCTTGATCGTCTCCTTGTGGCGGACTCCGAAGCGCTGCTCCTCGTCTATTATGAGGAGCCCGAGGTTCTTGAAGCTCACATCCTTTGACAGCACCCTGTGTGTCCCTATTACCACATCGCATGTACCGTCGGAAAGCTCTTTTGCTGTCTTTTTGTTTTCAGCGTCGGTGCGAAAGCGGCTCATCATGGAAACAGAGACCGCGAAGGGCTCCATCCTCTCCCTGAAGGTGTTGTAATGCTGCTCCGCAAGGATCGTGGTGGGACAGAGATATACGACCTGCTTCCCGTCGATCACCGCCTTCATAGCTGCGCGAAGCGCCACCTCCGTCTTTCCGAAGCCGACATCGCCGCAGATCAGGCGGTCCATTATCTTCACGCTCTCCATATCCTTTTTTACTTCCTCGATCGCGGCTATCTGGCTCTCCGTCTCCTCATAGGGGAAGGTGTCCTCAAACTCGCGCTGCATGGGGCCGTCCTTGCTGTAGGCAAAGCCTTTTTCATTCTGACGCGCTGCGTATAGAGATACAAGATCCTTTGCAACATCCGTGACTGCCGCCCTTACTCTTGCCTTGGTCTCACCCCACTCCCTGGAGCTTAAGGAATTGAGCTTCGGCTTCGTACCCTTCTCCCCTGTGAGAGTATATTTTCCTATCCTGTCGAACTGGGTTGCCGGGATATAGAGCGTGTCGCCCTTTGCGTAGCTTATCTTGATGCAGTCCTTCACAATGCCCATGGCTTCGATCTTTTCCATGCCATCATAGATGCCGAGGCCGTAATCCTCATGTACCACGTAGTCACCTATGGAAAGATCCCTGATGGAACGAAGCCTCTCGCCGCCTGTAAAACGCTTGATACGGCGCCTTTCAGTGTTCTTCAGCCGGCCGAAGATATCATTTTCTGAAATAAAGACAAAGCGCGCGCTGTCAAAGACAGCACCGGAAATAAGGCCGCCAACCGTTACGACCACCTCTCCGTCGACCATGTCCTTTTCGCGGTCTTCTGTGAAGGAACAGATCACATCATTATCCCTCATATCCTCCGCAAGCTTTTTTGCGCGGGTCCTCGAGGGGCAGACTACGACTGTCTTCCATTTATTTTTTTTGTATTTTTGAACCTCCTTTAAAAATAACGGAAAATCCCTCCTGAAGTAGACAACCCCCTCTGTATGCATGAAAAAGCGGGCCGAGATATCAAGGCCTCCCTTCTTCCCGGTGAAATCGAGCATTGAGAGTGCGAGGGCACGTTTTCCATTCAGTCTTGAGATGATATCCCTGTCACTGAATATGAGGTCCTTCTGAAGGGGCATGGAGTCTCCGGTCTCGATGCGCCGTCTGGTCGCTTCTGAAAACTCCTCTGCCGTAAATGTGAGCGTTTCCTCTATCCTTGCAGGCTCATCTATGATGACAAGATCATCCTCCGAAAACCAGTCAAGAAGGGATACTGTCTCAACCGGAAAGTAGGGAAGATAGGTCTCGATCACAGCATCCTCGATGCTGTAGGCATCACTGTCATCTATTGCGGCCATCCTCTGCTTCACCCTGAAGGCTTCCTCGGTCTTTTGCGCGCCATAGAACTCCTCATAGCGCTCCTTCATGGCATTAAGGAGGTTCCTCTTTCCCTCCGCCCTCTGTTCATTTGAAAGGACGAATTCCCCCGCAGGGCAGATCGTCAATCCTTCGATCTTTTCTATGGATTTCTGTGAGGCGATATCAAAAAGCCTGATGGAATCTATCTCGTCACCGAAAAATTCGATCCTTACCGGATGCTCCATTGAAAGAGCAAATACATCAACTATTCCGCCTCTTTTTGCAAATTCACCGGGCCCCTCTACCTCAGCCACACTCTCATAGCCGTTTTTTACGAGAAAAAGAAGCAGGGCATCCTCCTCGACTGTCGCTCCGACTTCGATCGAAAGAAAGCCCCTTTTGAATTCCTCCTTCTTTGAAAGCCTGTTAAGGAGCGCCTCTGCACCCGCAAAGACGGTCAATCGTTCATCTGAAAGAAGGCGGGAAAGTACATTCACCCTCTCCTTCGTGATCGAATTCGAGCGAAGATCGGATTCGTAAAAGAGAAGATCCTTCGACGGAAAATACAGTACGTTTTTGTCAAAGCACAGATACTCCTCAGCCCTCTCCTTCGCCCTTTTTGAGTCTGAGCAGATGATGAGACGGCGCGAAAAGTCCGCAGACATTGCATATGAGACTATGCCCTTGGCTGCGTCCGTGATCCCGGAGAATGATATTATCTTTTTTCTTTTGTCGAGAAGTGCGTCACGCGCCGTCTTTGCTTCGGAGAGCGAGAGCACACAATCCCTGAATAGGTCTGCCATTATTATCCCTGTATATCGCCGTTGAAGCGGTTCATCGCTTCGTCAACACCGCCTGCTATGATAGTTTCCACCGCATCAGCGGCCCGTTCGAAAGCGCTTTCTATGATCTCCCTTTCCTTCCTGTCATTTCGCCCGAGGACAAAGGATATCATGTCCTGCCCTACGGGAAGCTTTCCGGCGCCTATCCTGATGCGGATGAAGTCTTCAGTTCCAAGGTTTTTGATGATATTCTTGAGCCCGTTGTGACCGCCTGCAGAGCCCTTCTTCCGGATCCTGATCCGTCCCGCGTCAAGCGCCACGTCGTCAGAGATCACTATGAACTGCGTTTGGGGATCCGCCTTGTAATAATCAAGTATGGGCCTTATCGCCTCACCGCTTAAGTTCATAAAGGTCTGCGGCTTTACCAGTATTACCTTCTCTCCCGATATGACACAGGTACCTGTCTTTGAGCGAAATTCACCCTTTGAAACCCGTACAGAGTACCTTTTTGCTATGGCATCTATCGTATCGAAGCCGATATTGTGCCTTGTGTGTCTGTATGAAAGGCCGGGATTTCCAAGCCCCGCTATCACGTACATTATCTTTTCCTCATAAAGAAAAGGGGGACGGATTTACGCCGTGCCCCCTTTTGCATCAATGCGTCATTGTTGTATCAAGCCTGTATATCAAGCTTCCGTGGTCTCTCCTGCCCCTTCAGGAAATTCCTCCTCGTACTTCTTCAGGATCATCTCCTGGAGCTTTTCACGTACGTTTGATCTGATGGGATGAGCAATGTCCTTGTAATCGCCGTCCGTACCCTTTCTTGAAGGCATAGCGATGAAGAGCCCCTTGTCGCCGTCGATGATCTTGATGTCGTGAACCACGAACTCGTCATCAAAGGTAACGGATACGACCGCCTTCATCTTTGACTCTTTTTCCATCTTTCTGATCCTGATGTCTGTGATCTGCATGATAACTCCCTCTCCTTCTATTGATGATCAATTTTTTGGGTTTGCTGATAAATGTATGAGGCAGCGTCATACCCCATATCTGTTCTGGCGTTCAAATACCACCTTGATCTCGTTCTCGCCGATATAATTCTGGTCGGAAAGAAGCGTCTCGTTTGATTCGACAATGCAGTTTTCCACATGAACATTGTCCCCGACATAGGCTCCGTTCAAAATAATGGAATTCTTCACGGTGCTGTTGTTCCCGATGAAGACTCTCTTGAATATCACCGAGCCTTCAACATTTGAATTGATGATGCAGCCCGAACCGATAAGGCTGTTCTTCACATTCGAGCCTACATTGAACTTTGCCGGCGGAAGATCGGCTGCCTTTGAATATATGGTAGGCTGCTCACGGAAGAAGAAATCCTGTACCTCCGGCTTCAAAAAGTCCATATTTGTCTTGTAATAGGACTCAACCGTTGAGATATTTGACCAATAGTCCACGAGCATCCAGCCGTAGATCTTCTTCATGCCCTTGTAGCGGACCAGGATGTCGGTAACGAAATTGTATCTGCCCTCGCGGTTGCACTGTTCAAGGAGTTCTATGAGCTTCCTTCTCCTGATGATGTAGGTTCCGGTGGATACGATATTTGAGTGGGCCATCATGGGCTTCTCTTCAAAATCTGTAACAAGGCCGTCCCCGTCTATCTTCACTGTTCCGAAGCGGCTGATGTCCTCGTCCTCGGGAACTCTTGCGCATACTATCGTGATATCCGCCTGCTTCTGTACATGATATTCCAGCACAGGCGCAAAGTCCATCTTGTATACGCAGTCACCGGAGGAGATCACTACATAAGGTTCGTGGCGTCTCTTCAAAAAATCGATGTTCTGCCACATCGCGTCAGCCGTTCCTCTGTACCACCAGCTGTTGTCAGCCGTAACCGTGGGAGTGAAGAGGAAAAGCCCTCCCTGCTTTCTTCCGAAGTTCCACCACTTGGCTGAATTCAGATGCTCATTCAACGATCTCGCATTGTACTGCGAGAGCACCGCCACGGTTTGGATCCCGGAATTTGTCATATTTGAAAGTGAAAAATCGATACTCCTGTAGCTGCAGGCTATGGGCATCGCGGAGATCGCCCTCTTTTCGGATAGATTTCTCATCCTCTGCGAGTTTCCGCCTGCAAGAATGATTCCCAGTGCTTTCATGCCACATCACCTGCCTTAATAATATAGCCGCCGCTCTCGAGCGCGCCATCCGGATAATCAGACTCATCGGTAACTCCGCGGATCGCGGTATTCTTTCCGATCGTAACATTTGCGGGAATGATCGACTTGTTCCCTATCGTGGCAAGACCGAAGCAGTAGATGGAAGCGTTCAGCTTGGATTCCGCCTCCTCGCCCACGCCGATCTTTGTATTCTCGCCGACCTCACAATCCTGGGCGATGATCGATTTCTCGATATAGCAGCCCTTCTTGATGATCGTGTCCTTCATGATAATGGAATCCCGTACGACTGCGCCCTCTTCTATCACAACGCCCGCCGAAACCACTGAATTAGTGACCTCACCGCATATACGGGTTCCGGCGCCGATTATGGATTTTGAGACCTTTGCCTCCGTTCCGAGGAAGGACGGCTCTATCAAAAACTGCTTCGTGTAGATCTTCCAGAATTCCTCGTAAAGGTTGAATTCAGGGATCAGATCTATGAGCTCCATATTCGCCTGCCAGTAAGAGCCAAGGGTTCCGACATCCTTCCAGTAACCGTTGAACTCGAAGGCGAAGATCCTCTCGCCCTTCTTGTGGCAGTAGGGAATGATGTGCTTTCCGAAATCGCAGTTGCTCTGGTCTTTTAAGGCTACAAGCGCCTCTCTTAACTGCGGCCAGCTGAAGATGTAGATACCCATGGAAGCGAGGTTCGACCTCGGATGCTCCGGCTTTTCCTCAAACTCAGTGATACGGCGGTTTTCATCCGCTATCACTATGCCGAAGCGGCCGGCTTCCTCAATGGGAACAGGTATCACCGCAAGTGTGACATCTGCCTGGTTCTGCCTGTGGAAATCAAGCATCGCCTCATAGTCCATCTTGTAGATGTGATCTCCGGAAAGAATGAGTACATAATCCGGATTGTAGCCGTCGATGTACTGCAGGTTCTGGAAGATGGCATTCGCAGTACCTGAATACCATTCACTGTTGTCCGACTTCTCATAGGGCGGAAGGACGGATACTCCGCCGTCATTCCTGTCGAGATCCCACGGAATACCGATCCCGATGTGCTGATTCAATGCGAGAGGCTGATACTGTGTAAGGACGCCGACGGTGTCGATCCCGGAATTGATACAGTTCGAAAGCGGAAAATCAATGATCCTGTACTTTCCTCCGAAAGCGACTGCCGGCTTTGCGACATCGGCTGTCAGAACGCCGAGACGCGATCCCTGTCCCCCCGCAAGGAGCATGGCAATCATTTCTTTGTGCATCATGTCGCGTCACCTCTATTCATTGTGCGAAAGTAATATGAGTTCTTTGCATCCTCCGCCGCAATACCTGCCGGTCAGCGGATGCTATCCGAAACGAGTATAACACATTTTATAAAAAAACTACAACATCGGAATGTTTTTTCGGTAAAAATTGCCTACAGGACGTTACTGAGAGTGGCTAGGGTGACGGCACGCACGTTACAAATATCCCGCCGCCGGCGGCAAAGGCCTCTGCCGCATCATTTTGCCCCATCCTTCTCGTCTTGCCGGTTGAGGGCTCAAAGAGAATGACGTTCTTGGGGTCAAAGCCGGTGATAACGGTATATCTCCTCGTCCCGTCAGTGTCTATGTACTCTGCATAGACGACCTCTCCGCGATCCACATAGTAAAGGGCCTGTGAGAGTGATATCCCATAGAAGCTCAGGACTTTCCTGTCCCTGAGAACTGACGAAGCTATATTTGAAACCGACATCCCCGATCCGAGCATTGAAGAAACATCCACGTTCTGCCCGGAAGCCGAAAGCATCACAGAAAGCGCTGCCGCTTTTTCATCCGCGTAGTCGTTTCTGTGAAGAGCCGTTGAATTGTCGGCATACGACCCTCTTCCCCTGCGCCATATCGTGTTCTGGGAATTGTCTATGACGATGCCCAGCTCTTTGTCAGCTACCTTGACCGCCTCGGAAACATCACCGGACGACAGCACGATACGGCTTCCGACATAGACGAAGTACTGATCCAGGACCTCTGAGGTCTCGATATTGATGATCTCGTCCTTTGCCAGGAGAACTACCGGTGCGCGCGCAATGGCGATCGAAGTATCCGTCGGGGGAGTAGAGCCCATCACAAGATAAGCCACCTCTCCGATCCCTTCAACAGTGCGCCTCTCAAGGCTCACAGCCCTGTTTGCCTTTACATCGCTGGCACGGACAGTATCATCCTCAACGGAAATGAAGCTTCCGTCCTCACGCTTCTTCGCACGAAACAGCGTGAGCATGGAATTGTCTGTCTTTAGAAGCCCCGTAACATAGATATCCGGCTTCTCATAGTTGAGAAGGGCATTTTCTCCGGCAGACGAAACCGGCACGATCGAAAGGCGGTACATAGGATAAACTGTCGCCCCCGCCGCAGTCTCATACACATCAGCAGTCCTTGTCTGTCCGTAAACAAGGTCATCCTCCATGAAGGCAAGAGGCCGAAGGAACTCACCCTCAGGAGGGCTTATCACCCTTCCGGTCCCGGACTCAAGGTCAAGGACAACTATCTCTCCTGTCCTCCCGCCATCATGATCCTTTGCCGCACTCACCCCGAACGCCCCGTCTGAAAGCACACCTCCGGGGAGCGCAAGATATCTTCTTGAGGCCGAGACCGCATAATCCGCGCTCGGAAGAGCCTCTGTCAGTATATCCACCTTCAGGCTGTCGAGATCCACGTGAACAAAGGAACCGTCAGCCATGATATAGAAGTCATCATTTGACGAGCGGTATATAAGCTCCGAGAAATTCGCCTTCAAAACCTGGAAGGAGCGCTCTGAAGCTATGAACGCCTGCTCCGTCACTGCTCCCGTGACGCCATCATACCTCATCACGTCTATCCCGCAGCGCCCTTCGTGGGTCCCGGAATTCATATAGCCAAGCACGACAAAGACTATCGTGCCGTTCTCGTCTATCGAGAGTATCTTTATGGCATGCTCCTCGCGAAGCGTCCGTCCGTCGGGAAGGCTTCCGTCAGGGGTAAAGGAGAATACCGTCGTGATCGTACCTTTTAAGGCATTATACTCGAACAGCTCGCCGTTCTGGGAGAATGCGGCGATCAACCCTGTATCGTTTGCAAGATAATCATAATCCCGGGGCACAACGCCCAGAGTCAGCCTGTTCCCGTCCACACGGTCGCTTCCCGGAGTGAACCTCTCCGTCATCCTCCTTTGATAGTCAAGCAGGAAGAGCCTTGCCGTGCCGTAGCGTACCTTGAAGTACTCCTCTACATCATATTCCTTCGCTCCGTCACTCATCCTGTACTCAAAGGTAAGGGCGCAGTAATCATTGCTCACCTCGTTGAAGCATACGGTGGCGGTATTTGCCTCGTTTCCGACAAAACCTCCCCACGCCACCTCAGTGGCAGTGGAGTTGATCGAAACATCAGCAAGTCCTGAATTATCCGTAAGAGCTGCATCGGGGGCGGGCTCAAGATAAGGGGCAAGGGGCTCAGCATCATGTGCGAGAGCCTTTTTCCTGAAATCATCGGCAAAGGCGAGTATCTCTGCGACATGAGCGTCTTTGGGCATTATTATCCTTGTGTAAAAATAAAGCGGACGGTCGGAAACCTGCAAAGTCAGCCTGAAAAGATATTCGCCGCCGTCCGAAAGAAGGTTCTCAAGCTCGGGCATGAGGGTGACTATGCCATTCTCCTCTGCGGGAATGTCTGTGATAAGAGTTTCTGCTATCTTTCGCTCTGTGTCGAGGGATCTGATCTCATAAGAGGCCTCCTCCACCTTGTTCCCGAAGGTCTCTATCCTGATAGGGAGCACGCGGCTTTCCTCAAGAGGTATCACCGCATCCCTCATATAGCAGGCATCCATCGGGCTTAAGTAGGCGGGCAGGCTCTCAACCTGGCGTCCGCAGGCCATCATTGAGACTATAGGGAGCGTTGCGCCGCTGGTCCTCGTGGTAGTCTCGCCCCGTTTGATATTCAATAGAAATGTAAAAAGAGCAAGGGAACCGAAGAACACTGATACGATCAGCAAAAACTGCCGTATCAGCCACTTCGGTATCCCCTTTCTTCGAAATGTAAGATTCAATTTTTTCCTGCTTTGTACTTCTCAAGCAGCCTGTTGATCCTGACTGAGGGGTCAAGAAGCGAGGAAAGGCTGCAGTCATGGTTTAATGTGTCGATGATCAGCGCTATGTATTTTGACATATCACAGCTGATGTAATAATCCCTTGAAAGAAGCTCAGGCGACTGATATACGAGGTTCGTGGTCACGACCTTGTAGATCACGCCTTCTTCAACCGCCTTGTCAAATGAATCAAGGCCGCTGGTGAAGAGTCCAAAGGTCGATACCGCAAATATCCTTGCGGCCTTCCTCTGCTTCAGCTGACGCGCCACGTCTATCATAGACTCTCCGGAGGCTATCATATCGTCTATGATGATCACATCCTTGCCCTCAACATCATCTCCGAGGAACTCGTGAGCGACTATGGGATTGCGGCCGTTGACTATCTTTGAATAATCACGCCTCTTGTAGAACATTCCAACATCCACGCCGAGGACGTTTGCCATATAAACCGCGCGGTCCATGGCGCCCTCATCCGGGCTTATGATCATCAGGTGTTCGGGATCGATCTCGAGATCCTTCACCTTTTTGCAGATACCCTTTATGAACTGATACGCAGGGCGTATTGACTCAAAGCCGTGAAGCGGGATGGAATTCATGACTCTCGGATCATGAGCATCAAAGGTAATGATATTGTCAACGCCCATCGTAACGAGCTCCTGCAGCGCCACAGCGCAGTCAAGCGACTCTCTCTGTGACTTCTTGTGCTGGCGCGACTCGTAGAGGAAGGGAAGGATCACGTTCACTCTCTGCGCCTTTCCCGCAATAGCGGAGATCACGCGCTTCAAGTCTGCGTAATGATCGTCGGGCGACATGTGGTTCTCGTTCCCGAATATCTTATAGGTCAGGGAATAATTCATAACATCCACGAGGATGTAGATATCAAGCCCCCTGATGGAATCACCGAGGGTCGCCTTTGCCTCGCCTGACCCGAAACGGGGACATTGCGCTTCTATGATGTAGGTATTTCCGGCATAGTGTTCCCTGTCATAGGTGTCAAGATGGTCTATCGGGCGGTCCGACCTCCAGTCCACAAGATAATTGTCGACCTTCTTCCCTATCGCCTTGATGCTCTCAAGCGGGATAAGGCCAAGGGGCGCTACAGGGCGCCTGGTTATGAAATCCTCATCGATGTTTGCTGGCATATTCTGCTCCTTTTCCTAAACAGACAGCGTTGTTACTCACACCTTATTGTACTCGAAGATCGGGTCCGGTCATCTTTATGAACTGATAATTCCCGACCATCCGTGAAAAAACCCTCTCGTTGTAGCATTCTGCGATATTTGAAGGAAAGAGGTTTGTAGAGATCACAGTCCTTCTCTCAGAAAGCAGACGCTCATTCACTATGCGGTAGACCGCGGAGACGACAAAGCTGTTTATGAGCTCCGTCCCGAGGTCATCTATGATGAGGAGAGAGGTCTCCATCACACCCCTGAAGGGACCGTCTATATGTTTGAATTCGGAATCCGAGGCAATATCCATGAATTCCGGTGCAGTAAGATATATTACGTTGAGCCCCTTGTCAAGAGCCTCTTTTGCTATGCAGTGGGAAAGAAAGGTCTTCCCCGTGCCCGTAGTACCGTATATCAGAAGATTCTTTTTCCCTTCTGAAGAAGAAAGAAACCTTTTTGCTGTCTCAAGCGCCTTTTTTGCATTCTGCCGCGGGGTCTGGCCTGTCTTCTCATCAACCCCTTCATCGGAAAAGACTGATAGATCAAAGGTTTCAAAGTTGTGAACCGAAAAAAGCCGTCTCTGCCGATCCTGCGAAAAGACGAGGTCGTACTCGAGCTGTTTGAAGCAGGAGCACTTTTCCCCATTGGGAAGAAAGCCTGTATCGCCGCATTTTTCACAGGTATATTTCGTTTCGAGATAATCTCCGGGGAAGCCGCCCTCAAAAAGAAGAGATGCCTTCCTTTGCGACGCTGTGGACAAAAAGCTCGAAAAGTCCACTCTCGCCCGCTCATCCCCGGCTATGTACCGCTTTACGGAGTCTGCGCCTCTTTTTGAAATATCATCAAGGAGCTTTCCCAATTCAGGGAGTTTCTCTGAGACCTCCCTGCGGCGTTCAAGCGCCGAAAGCTCAGCCCTGTTCCTTCGCTCGTCCAAAACCGCCTTTACTGTCTCATACTGCTCATTTGTAAGCGGCATTAATCTGTTCCTCTCATGACTGCTTCAAAAGCCTTGCCTCAAGCTCATCAAAATCATACTTTCTCTCAGGGAAGTTCGACTGCTTCCTCACGCCGCCCGGCTTTTTGATGGTGAGCTCCGTGCCATAGCTCTTCGGCTTCTGGCGGCTTCTGTCATTTTCCTCTATCATCTCAAGAGTCGAATAGCCCTTGTCATGCCAGCTTTTCAGCATACTCTCGGCATAGGGGAAGCTGGCCTTTCCGGCTGAAAGTATGGTCCTTCGGCATGCTTCAAGGATAATGGAATCCGAAAAGCCGTATTCCTTCGACCAGCGCCCGATATATTCGCATTCGACCGGAGCAAGACTGCGCCCCGTTATTCCAAAGGCCTTTGCAACCGTCCTCATCGTGGAGGAATAAACCTTCCCTCCGGATTCAGCCTCTTCGGGAGTCTTGTAGCCCGCAGAAGCCCACTTTCTCGCGACCGCGTCCATATAGGAAAAATCGGCATGTTCCGTCTCAATGCAGGATTCGATAAGATAAGATATGAGTTCCGGCGACATCAAAAGATCCTTGTGCCAGGAATAGAATTTCTGTGTCTCAGTAGGCGAAAGCGGGCGCTTCATATAGAATTCCGTGCATTTAAGGACCTCCATCAGGTCCTCTTCAAGTGAAAGCCCCTTTTCTATCTCGGAGGGAGCCGCCTCACGCCTCTCTGAAACGTCTGGACTTGGCTTTCCCCTTTCTTCATTGAAGGAAAGACCGCCGCCGGAAAGATCCATCATACTGATCCCGGTGAGGCCGTGACGGGAATCGAATTCCAGGCAGACAAGTCCCTTCTTCTCCCAGAATCTGAGTGCACGGGTGATATCGCGCTCTGTATGGCCAAGGAAATCCGCCATCTCCGATACTGAAAATGAAGGTTCCTCCTTTGTAAGGCTCCTCAGAAGATAGAGATATACCTTCACGAATTCTCCGTCAGCCCCTGCCATATATTCATCTATGAAAACATCCGGGACAGCCGTGGTACGGCTCTTCAGACTTATCATCCGAAGCCTAATGTCGTCCATGTGATAAATACCTCCTCCGTAAAGGACAGGCGAAAGACAATGACCTGTCCCTGTGACGAAACGGAGTATAGCACAGGAGGATCGATCTGAAAAGCCTGAAATTAAGAGCAGGAGCGGTTTACAGCCACTTCCGTGAAACTGTCGATAATGTTCTTAAGTCCATTAAATGTGATAATTTCAAAGAAAAAATATCCACAGGAAGGCGATGTTTCACCGGCTTTTTCCTGTGGATAATGTTGATTCATGTATCTGACGTGATGTCATCCGCTATTTTTACGACATCTCCGGCCCCCATCGTTATCAACAGGTCGCCGTTCATAAGAGTTTGCGAAAGAAATTTTTTTATTTCCTCAAATGTATCGAATGCGTATACTTTTTTGCCCTTTTTTTGGAGCGCGTCTCTGATATCGGTGGAATGGATTCCGTAAACATCCTTCTCCCTCGCCGAATACACCGGCGCAAGGACCGTGATATCCGGCTCCGAGAGCACCTCTACGAAGTCGTCGAAGAAGTCTCTGGTCCTCGTATAGGTATGGGGTTGGAATACGACTATGAGGCGCTCGTGTGGAAGCCGCCGCGCCGCCGCAAAGGTCGCCCTCATCTCCGTCGGATGGTGGGCGTAGTCATCTATCACTGTCGCGCCCTTGTAATGCCCCCTCATCTCAAAGCGGCGGTTCGCGCCCTTGAAGGAGGAGAGCCCCTTTATTATCATTTCATCCGAAAGGATAATGTCGTCTGAATCGGCGCAGATCGCCTTCACCGCAGCTATGCAGGAAAGCGCGTTTGAAATGTTGTGGTCCCCGGGAACCGAGAGCGTGACGCGCTCCATCTCTTTTCCCTTGTATATAGGGATAAAGGATGGACAGCCGTTTTCCCCGTAGGAAATATCCCTCGCCGTCACATCCGGCGACTTCTTTTCATCAAGTGAAAAGGTAATGACGTCACGGTCGGAAGAAAGCCCTTTTGTAAGCTCATTATAATCCTCTATGTCGGCGCTTATCACGACTGTGCCGCCGGCCTTGACATTTCCTATGAAATCGGAAAAGCCCTTCCGGACATTCTCGAGCGTTTTGAAGAAGTCCAGATGCTCGGCCTCCACATTGAGGACCACAGCCACCTTCGGGAAGAAGGAAAGAAAGCTGTTCGAGTATTCGCAGGCCTCAGCGACGAAGCGGTCAGAGTTTCCCACAAACACATTCGAGCCTATGGAAGGGTCGACAGCGCCTACCGTGACGGTTGGCTTGTTTTCTTTGTCCTGAAGCAAAACCTCAGTGATCATCGAGGTTGTGGTGGTCTTCCCGTGGGTACCGGCTATCGCTATTGAATTTTCATAATCCGCCATAATAGAGCCGAGGAGATCGGCCCGGCTTATCATGTGAAGCCCGCGCGCTTCACACTCCGCAAACTCGGGATTGTCGGGATGGATGGCCGCTGTATAGACGACAAGATCAATGTCCCTGTCCTTCACATTTTCGGCAGACTGGGGATACATGATCACAGCGCCTTTTTTTGAAAGCTGCTCGGTAAGGGGTGATGGCGCCCTGTCAGAGCCTGAGACAATAAAGCCTCTTTCCATCAGGATCTCGGCGAGACCGCTCATTGAGATCCCTCCGATACCGATGAAATGTATCCTGAGAGGTTGTTTCAGATCAATAATATGAGCCGGCATTATCTTTCCTTTTTCAGTCGTCGAGTCTCTGTTCTCTCTTTTGTTTCACTATAACGGACTTCTTTCTCCGTCCAACAATGATAAGTGCGAGACCTGCAGCAAAAACTGCTATCGCAATGACAAGGCGGGGATCTATGTCTCCGTCCGCGGTCTTCGGCGTGGAGTCGGGTGTATGCGTTCCGCCGCCGCCACCGCCGTTGTAGTATGTACCGCCTTGATTTCTTCCATTGTCGGCAGCGCCGCCCTGATTTGTATTTCCTCCGGTGTTTCCGCCTGCGTTTCCGCCGGGAGTTGTTCCACCCTGTCCCTGGTTGTTTCCGCCCTGTCCGCCTGAGCCCTGGCCCGAAGGGTCGGAGCTTGCAGGCTGCTGATCAGAGCTGCTCGGAGCAGCGGAGCTTGAGCCGGAGCTTGTATTAGGGCCGGGATCGGGACCGGGGTCGGGGTTGTCGGGACCGGAAGGGTCGGAGGGGTCGGAAGGATTGAGAGGCTCGAAGTTGACTCCACCGCGATCATTATAGTATCTCTCCGCCGCTGAGCCGGGTGTTCCGATGAATGTCAGACCATTCAAATTGCCCTGTTCTTCTATTCTGGTGACAGAGTCGGGTATTACTACTGAAGGCAATGCATAGCAGTCCGAAAAAGCGCCCGCTCCTATCGTGGTAACATCATTTGGAATAGTGACCGATGTGGCTGCAACGGGAACCTTCAGAAGTACTGTTCCGCCGGCATTGTAAAGGCAGCCGTTCCTGGCGGTATAGTTGGAAGTGCCCGCAGTTCTGAAGGCCGTGAGATTGTATGCATCACTAAAGGCGTCGGAGGCGAATTCGCTGACACCTGCACCCAGGGTGATCTCTGAAACGCCGCTGCCGTGGAACGCCTGGCTTCCTATTCTCCTGACTGAATCCGGTATTCTGTATGAGCCAAGGCTTGAGCAGTTGTAGAAGCACTGATCGGGAATTTCCGTAAAACTGCCTCCTGTCACCGAGGACAGGGACTCACAGCCTGCAAAGCAGGCGGGAGCAAGTGACGTAATGCCTGAACTTATCGTGACCGATTCGATATTGGGATTGCCTGCAAATGCAGTGACTGCAATGTTTGTCGCACCATCAGGCATTCCGGTGACAGTTGTTTCACTCGTACCCTCTCCGTGGTAACCGACGATCGAATTACCTGAAACCTCGAAGTCATCCGCATCAGCCCTGGAACTCTGGGCGATGATCACCCAGACAGAAAGCACTATCGATAGAGCAACAAGAAGCCAGCCTATCTTCGTTCCTTTTTTCATGTTTTTTATCTTCCCCCGAACAAAAGAAAAGAATTTCATGCCGGATCCCTCCGACTATAAGTCTGTTCCCGGACATCCTGCAGGAACTGATACATTGAATCCCGGTGCCCTGTCTGTCAAAAATGCGCACACGAACACAAGATATTGTGTATTCTATCACTATCTGACCCTACGCGCAACAATAAAGAGTCTCCCATTGTCCTTGTAATCATCACAGGTGGATAAGGTCAGGACCTGGTCGCCGGGAGAAAGCGAAAGGTCCTGTGGATAGAGCGTCAGGTCCCTCACATTATCAACGAAAGCGTTCCATTCCGCCTGATTTCCGGCATTTATGAAATTGTAATATCGATAACTGCTGTCATCCTGATATTTCACCTCGGAAAGGCAGACCGCAACCACCTCGTAGGTCCTGTGCTCAAAGATCGTGCTGAAATTGATGGTCCTGTGGCTCCGATAGAAGTTCTCATCCTCATAATATCTCTTCAGCTTCCCGAACATCAGGCCGGAATTCATGTCATGCCCGTAGATGATGGTATTTGTCGTAGGATTCACTATATCGCAGCGGTAGTCTACAAAGAGCGTTCCGTTTGTGTCGGAGTTCCCGTAGAAATCCCTCCGAAGATAATAATTGTTGTCAGAGCTCTGCATCACAACATAATCTATATCGGTATCGGGAATGGTAAGCCAGCCCGCGGTATCCGGGTTTTGCGCATATAGCGCGCTGTAATCGGGAAGTACGGATAGTTTTGACCGGTCAAGCCTGATATTCTGCCCGTATATATTCGTGACACGGGTATCTGTCCCGCCTTCACCGTTGATGAGGCCTGCGTTTTCATTATTTTGAGGCGTATTCTCCCCGTTTCCTGACAGATCGCCTCCGGGGTTTGCCGGGTCACTCTGATCTCTATTTGAATAATCGCCCCTGGCTATCGATTCCGCCACCTGCTTCCGGAGGGCCTCTGCCTTTCTTGCGGAGCGTACCTCAAGAATCTCCTGTCCGAGAAAATAAACAAAGAGAAAGGCAGCGACACAGGCCAGCGCTATCCCAAGCCACCTCGTCCAGCCGGTACGCTTTTCGGCGTCATCTACGATCTTTTTGTCGTCTATCAGCCCCTTTGATTTTTCAGCGACTATGTCCGTGATATGCTGAGCGAACTGTTCTCCTATCGGAGAACGAAAGACTATCTGTCCGTTCCGGAGGGCCTTGTATATCTTCACCGCAGTCTCGGGATCCGACACGTCGAGATTGTTCTGTATCACGGATATCTTCTTCAGATCCTCCTGCCCGTCCCTGTATTCATGAAAGCTGTTAAAGGAGAACTCGCCTATTACATATTTTCTCGGAGTCTCAAAGGACGAAGACGAGGCAGCCTCCCCGAAGGAAGCTGCCCCGTCCGTTGATCCGTTTTTTTCTACAAAATCTGCCATGTCCTAATTAAAGCATTTTCGTCACGACACATCAATATATTTCGCTGCTCCGTAGATCGGTGTTTTGCCGGAACCCAGAATGTAGGGCTGTACACCAACCCTGGTGGGCAGTGCGTCCTTTAGAGTCACAGTAGTCCCGGTTGTACTTACCGCCGTCAATTTTTCGGTGTCGTAAAGTACCCTGTAGCCCGCCACGTACGGCCTGGCTCCCCAGCTCACCACAATACCGTCACTCGTTCGCTTTGCGTTCACACTACCCATACTGATAACGTTGATAACGAAGTGGAATAACCTTGTCCCGGTATAATTGCCCTTTCCTGTGACCGTGATATCCGCAGTCCCGGGATAGACATTGTTCTTGTAGCTCAGGCTGTAATCTGTTCCCTCTTTCAGTGTGATCACATCAAGGACTTTTTCCTCAGCTATTCCCCCCGTACTTCCAAATGTGTATTCCTTCCTTCTGAAGGATACAGCAACCGGCGGCTTCAAGGCTTTCCCGGTATAAATATCGTTTTCAAGCCGCATGATGTCGCAGGAGTTTATATTCCGGGGTACTATCTTGTAGGTCGCCTTGGGTCCATCCTGCACTGTTCCGTCTTCAAGGGTAGCCTTTGTGGTAATCGTAACGGTTGCGTTTGCGGTTATGCAGGCTGCATTGTCTTTGTCGCTTGTAAAGGTGCATTCAAGCTTGTCAGCAGAGATCACGGTGTTACCGTCTTTGTCCACCGCATAGATCGCGCTCTCCTGCGGCCCAGCGAATACTCCGGAATAAATATACTGCTGGCTGAAGCCGCGGAGCGTGAGGGACGAGACGTCGCTTGCCTCACCGTACTTTGTATATACACTGCCGGTGAAATAGCCAAGGCCTTCCACTATCACATTTCCGCCGCCGCTCACCGTTTGATCGAAGGGAACTATCCGAAGAGAATAATCCGTATCGAGAACAAGTGTCTCACCCGCAAAGACAACCTTCACTTCGGGATCCTTCTTTACTCCCGTGTTGATAGGGGGAGTTACGATAACATTTTTCTCTGAAAGCCTGCCGTAGACCTCATAGTCATAGGCATTGGTCGTGCCATAGAGATTATTGCCCGTCCCGCTCACCGCAAGGCTGCCCTTTCCGGGCTTTTTCACCTTCGAGGAATCCGGAATGGACAGATCCTGCTTCTGCCTCGAATCCGCATAGCTTATTTCAAAGTTCTTTCCGTCATCATCCGTCCCTATCAGCTTGAAAAGAGGTGAATAAGGGAATGAGGCTTCGGGCACGTTCTTTATGATCCCGTTCTCGCCCTCAATAAATTCAAGGGTCGCATTCGAGATATCATAAGGCTGTATAGTGAATATCTCCTGCGCAGTTCCGGTATAATTCCCCTTCAAAGCAACATATACATAGCCGGATCCGGCATTTGTGTTGTTTCCATAGGATACCGTGTAATCGACATTCTCCGTAAGGGCAACATCCGTCTCGCCGCTTGTGTCATAAACACTGATGGAAGGCTTCTGCTGCTTTGTGTTGTAATGGCAGACATAGTCAGCCGCATCAACCTCGCCCCCTACACCTTTGAATTTGATCTTGATATTTCCGGTCTTGTTCTGGGCTATGATCCTGAAGGGTGATCCTTTCAGTTCACCATAGTATCCTCCGTCAGTTTTTCCCTTTATGACAGGGACATAGGTTCCGACAGCCGAAGGTGAGGTCGTTTCCTTAACATTTCCCTCGCTGTCCGTATAGGTATAGGTAATGAGGCTTTCGTAAGCAACCCCCGCCTCAAGAGTATTGTTGTTGTATCTTACAGTAATATCCTGCTTCTTCGGTGTCCCGTCATACTCTGCACTGGTCTTGTCGTAGCTGAGGGTCGCGTTGCTTATGTCGGTGCCGATGGAAAACGTTCTTGTGATGGAACCTTTGTAGTTCCCGCTTGCATTAAGGGTTACAGAGCCCGTATCCTTGCCAGCAAACCTGTTGTCACCGTAGGTTACGGTGAAGCTGTTCATCATAATGCTCTGCTTCAGGCTGTCAACATCGGTCCAAATGTCGCCCACTGACGAATCATGCTCGGTGATCCTGGTATCCGCAAGCCGGACCTTGGGCTTTATCTGAGTATTATTATTCCATGCAAAGCTACTTCCGCTGTTTCCGGTAACCGGGTCATAAAGCGTCAGCGAAAACTCTCCGCTGTTTTCCTCTACTGAACGGGGGGTCACGGTGTACTTGAAGGTCTTTGTTGAGCCGTTGTCGTAATAATCCCCGCCTTCTACTGCGGTTATAGTGATGGGGTAAGTACCGGCATTAAGGATCTCGGGAATTTCTATCGTATAATCTTTACCGTAACGCAGTGTACTTTTTCCGTTCTTGATAGCAGGTCCGTTTCCGGCAAAAGTGACCTTCTTTCCGTTGTAAGCCGAAGTCATGGTTGCATCAATAGTGATATTGGGATTGTTGTTCAGGGTTCCGGAAAGCTGTGTAGCGGCCTTCGTCACTTCTCCCTTGTAATTCCCTATCCCCTTTATCGTGATCTTGTATTCAGTTCCGGGTGCCTTTGAGAAGTAGTCGTCAACTGTCTCACCATCATGTATTCCAATATAGGTTATTGTATAATCCGTGTTCTCTTGAAGGGTCTTTCCATCACTCGTCATCACGGTTATCGTGTATAATCCAGGGTAGTAAGTATTCTCATCTTTTCTTCCTCCGAAGGGAACTTCGTCGGGGAAGCTGACGTCATCATCTTTAAGAGGTTTCGGAGTAATCCCAAAGGACTGGGTGACTTCCCCATTATATCTTCCGTTGATGCCGGTAACGGTCACTGTTGCTTCTCCGACATTTATGTTGTTTGAATAGGTCACCGCGAAATCTTCGCCCTCGACAAGCTGCCTGGAGACATTATTGTCATCTGTATAGCTGACTGTCACGGTGGGCGTCTTCGGCGTCCCGTCATACACATATGAATAAGAAGGATCCCGGGTGATCGTGCATTTCCCTTCTAATTCGTTGCCCCCCCCTATGTAGAAATTCACAGTTTGGGTGTTGATGGACGTTGAGGTGTGGGTTATTGTAGCACTTGCCCTTCCGGGATACGTGTCATTAGCGAAAGAAAGGGTGTAGTCCTGATCCACAGCCAATTCTTTTCCTTTTACCTTTACCTTGATTTTGTCTGCGATTTCGGGGCCGACAGGGATTCCCGTATAGGAAAAGCTTTTTCCCGCAAGATTAACCGAAGTTCCGCCCGCCGTCTCTTGGTAGAGTATCTCAGCGTCGTTTTTAAGGTCGTAGACGATGGAGAAATCCTTCTTGGCAGTCCCCTTGTAATACCTATCGTGATCGCCTGCTATATTCATTGTATACTTACCGACAGCAGGAAAAGGCCCCCCTTCTTTTACTTCTATCGTACTCGTATAGTTATTGCTATTCAGAGGGTCCTCTTCCCTGAATTTCAGTACCGGGGTCACCGTGATCGACGCCCCCGCATAGGAGATCTCGTTTCCCGACACTCTAGCCCCTGTTGCTCTAAGGGAGACCTCTGCCGTACTGATGTCCGCAAAGACCTCAACATAATAATACTCCCTTTTGCCCGTGACAGGAGCGTTAGGATCGCTGGCTGCCTTTTCGATCGTGATCTTCTTCTTTCCCACCGTGGTGAGGCTGTCGCTGCTGCCATCCACACCGGAAACGGTGGCCTCTAACCAGGAGCTCTGAAGCGGCACAGTCCCATCGCTTAAGCTCAAAGTAAGAGTGTTCAGATCAAACCTATTCGAGGTTCCCTTGATGAAGGGAAGACCACTGTCATTTTTCAATCTGAGCTCTAAGGGTTTGTCAGGATTCAGGTTTTCATCAGTAAGCGAAAGGTTTGTTTTCTCGAAATTCGGCGCGACTCCTGAACTTATGTCAGCAACAGACTTATACTGGACTATTTTTGAACCACCGTAATTCCCCGTTCCCCAAATAGTCACTTCGGCATCAGTCCCGGGCGCAGGACTCTTATCGACTGTTTCGATATAGTAGCCGTCTTTTGTGTGGTCGGTTTGTTCGTAAAGCGTTTCTCCTGTCGCCCCTGTAACTACCAGATCTCCACCATTCGGTTGATCTTTCGTAGTCCCCTTCGGAGCCTTCTTTTCCGCCCCATAGGTCACGAAAAAGTTGTCGGGATCCCTAAGTTCCGCCGTGAAACTGGCGGGCTTGATTTCGAATTTCGCGATATTGTAGCCCTCGTAATTGCTGTTGCTTGCAGGGCCGATGACGAAGACGTATTCCCCGACGTCCTTGGGCGGGTTATTAAGGTTTGTGCCAAAATTCGGCGATTCTGCTATTAAAGAAGGGTTAGCTATCGCTTTGTCTATGTTAGTCTTTACTTCTCCCGAATCTGGATACTTGTAATACCCTACAACCTTATAATCCGCATCATCCGTATCGCGAATGAGGGTTGTTGAGTTTCCAATCGTGACAGTGTAGTCCAAATTCACAGCAGCCCCGCTATAAGTGTACTCTCCTTCTTTAGGTATGATTTTAGCATCTGAAAGAGTGGCTTTATCAAAATCGTATGCCACCCGGATTTCGGCTTCCTTATTATTAATTGTTGTTCTGAGCCAGCTACCGCTAGTCGGAGTCACAATTATACGTTTGTCTTTATCGGTAGCACTTATCTTGTCCCCCTGTTTGAAGTCAAAGATATTGCTGAACGGGCATACAAACGGGTCGGCATATAAAATCTCGTTGTCGAGCTTGGGAATACCCGTCCCCTGACTTTGAGACGCGCAAGTACTTGCTTCAGGATTGTAGGAGATACAAAGGGCGGGATCCGCCGGCTCCGTAGTATACTTGTAAACCAACGGTGCGGACGGTGCGGATGATCTGGTCAGGTTTATCCCGTAATCCCAGCCTGTCGTCCCGAGGAACTTTATTCTATCATCGATCTTCGACTCCGAGCCCGGTGTTCCATCATCTCTCATTGTATATACTGAAAGCATGGATCCTATAACACCGTAACCGGTTCCTTCTATCGGGCTTCCCGGCACGACAGTGTATTTATATTCGATCCCGTTGCTATTTTCATTGTACCAGGTATCGCCTTTTGCCGTGAAGGTCACTTTAACTGTCGTACCAACCTTGTGCCTTTCAGCCGAATTAGAAGGTTCAAAGGTGATATTGTAATCTCCCGTATCATCATAAGCTCCTCCTTCATATTTCGGACCTTGAATTTTCTTGCTGCTATCAGCTTTGTCTGAAGTCAGGATGAAATAGGGGTCATTATCCCCAAAATACGTGAGCCTGTTCTCACCGTTCACTGTCGTTGTCCCCGCGGGGCCGTACATGGTGATGAAGACATTGTCGGAATTAAAGCGCTTTCCGATATGGAATTTCACCTTCTTTTCTCCCGTGTAGGAGTTTTTACCGGTGAAGGTCACGGTATAGCCGTCTTGGGCCACATATTTATCGTTACTATCCTTTTTCGCGTCCGTAACATAAGTATAGTCGTTATCTTCACCTGCTGTAAGTTCTACTCCTCCATAGGTAAGTTTGAAGGTCGGAAGGGTGTTAGCGTCCCCATCGGTCTCCTGCTTGAAAACACAATCATTGATGTCTCGCTTTCTCACGTCGTAGGTGAAATAGTACTCTCCTCCTCGATAGTCTCCTTTTCCGACGATCGTGATAGTATTCTTTCCTTCAGCTTCGGATGGCGTCTCCACGTAGGTATAGTTCCCGGGGTTCATTTTTTTCCCGTTGCTGTCGTAAATCTTGATGAACGCCGCGGGAAGACTCGGAGCGTAATCAACGACATATCCGTACTTGGGGTCCGAAAGATTGATCGTAGTTCCGGGGCTCCCCAGCACACCTTCATAAGAGTCGCCGGAGACAGCGAGCTTCCATGTAAGACCGGTAAGTGTTTTATTCAATATTTCAAATTTGACATCCTTTGACCCGGTCAGATTTCTCTTTCCTGTAATAGTCACCTGGGGCTGATCTGCCGCCGTATCCCCGTCAATCCACGCGTGTTCATTATTAGCGTAGTTTGAAAGGGTGAAATCTTCTGATAAGAAGCGGATTACTTTATCATGTCCTAATTCATCGGGCACGGTCATGGTGATCACAACGTCATCCATGTCTGTGATGACAGTCTTCCCCGATATATTAAGCTGCTGATCATTGATCGTGATATCAACATCAGCAGCATTTATCTCTATTTTATTTATCGTGAACTTATTCGTAGCGGTACCTGTATAATTCCCGGTCCCGGTGGCCGTGATCGTTGCTGTTCCGGCATTTTCGTTGTTCTCATAGGTTACGATATAATCAGTCCCCTTTGTAAGTTCTTTTCCGTTTTTATCTGTCACCTTAAATTCATCGTCTTTCAGTTCGATCTCAGAGCCGGTATAAGACCTATTTTTCAAATTGCTCGTGAAAGAAAGCGCATTCAGCTGCGCCGGTTTTATTTCAAATTCAACCTTGATCCTTTTGCTGGCGTATTTTTCAGGAAGAGTGAGGATGAAATAAGCCTTGTCGTTTGACGAGGTAACATTAATATTGTTTACCCCAGGGTCCCTTGTCATAGGGTTTAGTCCGGAGCTAACATAAAGGGTATCACCATTCACTTTCGCACTAATATCGTTATCAAGTGGTTCTATAGCGTTTCCTCTATAGGTGTAGTAGGCGCTGTCGCTAGTCCACACATAGTTCCATTCTTCAGTAGTATCGTCAGCCGTAAGGGTGCCGGACATCCATTTACCGTCTTCCCCCTTAAGCTTGAAGGTAGCGCATGTGGGCAGGGAGGGAAATACAGTATATTGTGCCGTAGCCTCTCCCTCATAATTTCCGCAGCCGAGGACGGTTACATTGTGGGTCCCGACCTTCTTTGAATAATCATCCTTTAAGACATATGTCCCCTCTGCAAGTGTTTTCGTACCAGAGTCATTGTAGGTCACATCTTTTACTTTAATAACAAAGGAATCGCTTTCTTCAAAGTTTTCCTTCTCCAACGTTACTTTCAGACCAGCTAATGTTGTAAAGCTTATAGGCTTAAGAACATAGGTCCTCCCATTGGGGGTAGTATTATCTTTAGTATCAAAGAATCCTTCATAAATTCCCGTACCTGTGACAGTCGCTGTGTATTCTCCTGCATTAATGATCGAAGGCACATCTTTAACTTCGGTTCCGGTGCTTCGCTCTGTACCATTGTATTTGACCTCGTAGGTAAATGCAGGTTTTTCTATCGCATTGTTGTTGCTGTCATAAAAGACTATTTCCGGTTTTTGTGGGGTTCCGTTATAGTCCCCTGTTTGATTCTTGAATCCGATATGATCTACAAAAGAGTCAAGGCTCACCCCGGAAGTCTCTGTGGCAGTGAGTGTCGGTGCCGTATTCCCGTTCTTAAAATTGTTCTTCCCTGTGATGGTGACCGTATACGTAACCTTACCGGCTTCCGCAGTAGTATTTGTCACCTTGGCGTCAAAATCCTTGTCCCTGTCAAGGTCTATCTTCTTGCCACTCCCGGTTATGAACTTAGCTCCGGTAATATCTATCTTTCCGTCCTTTACCGTAGCGGTACCTTCAAACGTATCCTGGGTAAGTTCTCCCTGCGCTATCGTAAATGTCTTCGTGCAGGAAAGGTTCTTATAGATCCCCTTCCCCGTGATCGTCATGGTGTAGGAACCCGGATCCTGGGGCAAACCTTCCGTCAGGTTTCCTTCGACGAAGGTAGTCTCAAAATACGTTGTGATGTTGTTGATCTCATTGTTGCACGTTGCGATATAAAGATCTGCAGCGTTGTAGCCGGAACCCTTGTAGGGAAAGACATACGGATTGTTATCTACGGTTCCCTTCAGCGCAAAGCTTACAACATTCACCGTAACATCCTTTGAATTGACGCCTTCTCCCCCTACGGTGACTTTTGCTGTCCCGTTTTTAGTGGCATCATCAGTGACTTTGAAGGTGGGATCATTCTCGTTAGCATTCGATATCAACGTAGAATCACTACTAAACGTAAGCTTCCTCTGATAAGCAGGAGTCAATTTTATATCTGAAAAAGTGTAGGACTGTCCTGCTGACAGGCCGAGCGTGTCCGGAACGATGGAAAGGTCGACGTCTGTCAGGTTTCCACTATTGGTAACATATTCTATAGCTTTTCCTGAAATAGGTCCGTTCCAGTCGCCATCTTTATCCTTCACATAGGTACTGTCAGCGGTACCAAAAGATTTACATGTTATATTACTCCTATCCTTGCTTGTGAGTTTAAAGACCACTGCTGCAGTCTCATCGTCGAGAAGGACTACATCTGGAAGGATGCCGTTTGGTTCGGTGGTGGGATCGTTTGAAAGGATGACATCCACAAATTCCTTAGACCCACAATTTATCGTTCCGCTTCCACCGTTACCTACAGGAACACCGGATTCGGGGTCACTTTTATCCGTGAGATTCTGATACACCTTCCAGGTGTAGGAGACCTCCACCTCCTTGTCAGCCGACGGTATCTTCACGCTGATCTTTGCACTTTTGAGCTTTTCATTATCCGCTGCGGCCTCATATACAGTAGAGATGCTCTGGCCGGATTCTATGGTAGGGTCCGAAGCCGCGCTTGCCAGAAGTGAACTCCAGTCTATGGAAAGGGAGGCCATGACTGTGACCACGGCAAGTATGACGGCTTCGACACGCCGCCTCAAGGGTATATTTGAAAGACGCTCTCTCAGTGAGCGTTTCTCTTTATTATTTTTCTTTTCTTCAAAGCTGATCTTCACCGGCTGTTCACTTTCCCTTTTGAACATAGCTCTTACCTGCCTTTTTCAAAATCAGTTGGCGCCTTCATTTGGGCGCAAAATGAGCGCAAAGACCCATTTCAGTAAGAATATCGGATGATTGTGCTCAAAAATTAATATCTATATCAAAAAAAAGTCAAATTTTTTCGGGTGCTTATAATCTTTTGACGACCATATCATATACATCATTATCACTTCGCATTCCGATGATTATTATGTCCATATTGTCAGAGTCCGGCGGAAGCAGCCTGTATATGATACGTATACCATGATCACGAAGTTTTATCTTACAGCATCCTGAAGGATTGCCGGATAAAGGCTTCCCAAACCCTTCCGGCCTGGTTTTCTCTTGCCGGTGTAGTGCTGGCCGTAGAGCCTCTTCTTTCTGCTATCCTTTCTTCTTGCCATTATATTTTTTGCATGCTTCTTCCATCCTCATAAAATCTATGCACTGTGCTCTTGCGGAAAAATGCTCTTTCAAGCGGTATTTTTCATACAAAACGCGCGCTGTATTCACCGGGTCTCTCTCATGTTCATTGCACCACTTCAGTTCCTTGATCAGCCGCTCTTTCTTTCGCTTCGTATCTGCGTTGTCATGCTTTCTTATGACCGTATCAATCTTGTGAAGTTGCGCATCTTCTACCGGAATCATCAGATTGAAATTCAGTACACCGACCAATTCCCCATCAACTTCTATTTTCTTAAAATCAATGCTGTTTCGCATGTTGCCATGCTTCTTCTTTGGTTTTGAAAGCGGAACACAATATTTATGCTCTTTACAGACCAAAATAATCCAAGAAAGGGGCGCTCATCCTTCCCAATCTGCGGAGAAACCGACAAGACCCGTTCATCTATATTATGGAGATCTCTGATATACTTCATGTCGATCCAATAAAAATCAAGCATGACCTGCCCCACTCACTATTGATTTTACAAACAACAAGGGCTATGTTGCCATAGCCCTTGGATAGTAACGCCACCGCAGCGGCATCACCGCTTTTTGAATGTCCACTTACGGCAGGACTCTCCTTTAATTGCATATGGCTGTTTACCAACAAAGAGTTGATATTCATAAATCGCCCGTGCGTACTTAACCGCAAGGGTCCTTTAATGGCACCAGCCTGATGCCTCTACCTGATCTAATTCAGGCTACTTATACAGTATAGTATATAGCGAGTTGGCTTTTGTTCGGTTTCAGCCTATGTACCTTTAAGATTTTACACTATCAAGGAGATCTAAAGTAATGTAGATCAAATTTGTGATAGAAACCGCATATCTTAACTTGTCAATGAACTATATGTATATTTATTATATCGAACATCTGTTTGATTGTCAACTATATATAAGCAAAAAGCCATTGCATATTAGCAAATGCACATAATTTGTCAATTATTATTTTGTCACGCATTTACGACCTTCCCGGTGTAGAGCTGATAATACCGCCCCTTCTTTTCCATGAGATCCTCGTGGCTTCCGCGCTCTATGATCTTTCCGGCATCGAGGACCATGATGCAGTCGGCGTTCCTTATCGTGGAGAGGCGGTGCGCGATGACAAAGGTGGTCCTGCCCTTCATGAGGGAGTCCATGCCTTCCTGCACCAGGCGCTCCGTGTGGGTATCGATGGACGAGGTCGCTTCGTCGAGGATCAAAACCGGCGGATCTGCGATCGCGGCCCGCGCTATTGAAAGGAGCTGCCTCTGGCCCTGGGAGAGGTTTCCGCCGTCCCCCGTCAGCACGGTATTGTAGCCGTCAGAGAGCTTCTTGATGAAGCCGTGGGCGTTTGCGAGCTTCGCAGCGGCGACGACCTCCTCGTGGGTCGCGTCCTCCTTGCCGAATTTGATATTTTCCTCCACCGTGCCCGTGAAGAGATGGGTGTCCTGAAGCACCATCCCGAGGGAGTGGCGGAGGTCGTCCTTCTTGATCTTGTTGATATTGATGCCGTCGTAGCGGATCCTGCCGTCGGAAACGTCATAGAACCGGCTTATCAGATTGATAATGGTGGTCTTGCCCGCGCCGGTCGCGCCTACGAAGGCGATCTTCTGTCCCGGATAGGCGTAAATATCTATGTCGTGAAGAACCTCCTTTTCTGGAACATAAGAGAACTTCACGTCCGAGAACTCCACGGAACCCGTAAGCGGCTTGTAATCCGTAGTATCGGTCGCCTTATGATAATGCTTCCACGCCCACTCTCCGGTCCTCTCCTTTGATTCAACAATATTGCCGTTTTCGTCCTTCTTTGAATTTACGAGCATTACATAGCCTTCGTCGACCTCCGGCTCCTGATCGAGAAGCTCGAATATCCTCTTCCCGCCGGCCATGGCCATTACGATGAAGTTGAGTTGCTGGGAGACCTGGGCGATAGGCATATTAAATGAGCGGTTCAAGGCGAGGAAGGACGCAAGCTTCCCGACCGTAAGCGGATTTGCGCCAACGCCAAAGAGCGCCAGCATGCCGCCGAAGACCGCCAGCACCACATAAGAGAGGTTTCCTATCTGGGCGTTTACAGGCGCGAGCGCATTTGCGTACCTGTTCGCCTTGTTTGAAGCGTCGCAGAGGTCGTCATTGAGCTTCTTGAACTTCGCAGTGGTCTCTGCCTCGTGGTTGAAGACCTTCACCACCTTCTGGCCGTTCATGGTCTCCTCTATCTCGGCATTGACCTTTCCTATCGCCACCTGCTGCTTCGCAAAATTCGCCCCGGAGCGCTTCGCGAGCGCCGCTGTCGCAAAGAGCGTGAAGGCGGTCATGCCGATCGTGACAAGCGCGAGCCTCCAGTCCAAAGAAAACATGGAGATCAGCACCATGGTCACCATAAATGCGGAATTGATGATCTGCGGGATGGACTGGCTTATCATCTGGCGCAGGGTGTCGATGTCGTTCGTGTAGACGGACATGATGTCGCCATGCTTGTTTGTATCGAAATAAGAGATCGGGAGCTTCTCCATCTTGGTAAACAGGCGGCTCCTGAAATCCTTTAATGTCCCCTGAGTCACATAGACCATGAGAAGGTTCATGAAGTAGGTCGAGGCGATACCTATAGCATAATAGATCGCGACCCGAAGGATCGCGCCGGCAAGAGGGCCGAAGTCCGTGGAGCCCGTCGCGAGCATGGGCAGTATATAGGCGTCGATCAGGGTCTGCGTGAAGAGCATTCCCTGGATGGACGCGAGGACGCTTGTTATTATCGCTGCTACTACGATGATGAGGTGGATGGGGTAGTGGCGGAAGAGATATTTCATTATCCTCCCGAGAACCGGCATTGCTGCCTTTCTGTCTTCCTTTGTGGCGCGGGCGCGCGCCTGAGGTCCTCTCGGCATCAGTCCTCACCTCCTTCCGTTGATTTGTCAAAGTCGCCGGAGCCCTCGCCCGTCTGGGCCTCAAAGAGCTCGCGGTACATGTCGGAGCTCTTCAAGAGCTCGTCGTGAGTTCCTATGCTCTGTATGTCTCCGTCCTCCATGACGATGATACGGTCGCAGTCCTTCACTGAAGATATTCGCTGTGCGATGATGAATTTTGTGGTGTCGGGTATCTCTTCCCTGAATGCCCTCTGGATCTTCGCGTCGGTATTGGTGTCGCAGGCGGAGGTGGAGTCGTCAAGGATGAGCACCTTCGGATGCTTCATGAGCGCCCGCGCGATACAGAGCCTCTGGCGCTGGCCGCCGGAGACGTTGGTCCCGCCCTGTTCTATCATGGTATTGTAGCCGTCGGGGAACTTTCGTATGAAGTCATCAGCGCAAGCCAGTTTGCAGGCCTTCTCGCATTCTTCTTCGGATCCTTCTTTATTGCCCCAGCGAAGGTTCTCATAGATCGTTCCCGAGAACAATACATTTTTCTGGAGCACCACGGAGACCGAGTCGCGGAGCGTCTTTACGTCATATTCCCGGACATCGCGCCCGCCGACCTTTACTGAACCGGAGCTTACGTCATAGAGCCTTGAGAGAAGGTTCACAAGGGAGGTCTTTCCGGAGCCTGTGGGCCCGATTATCCCTATGGTCTCACCGGAGCGGACCTTGAGATCGACATCCTTTAAGACCGGCTCCTCAGAATTCTCATAATACTTGAAATCCACATGCGAAAACTCGACAGAGCCGTCCGGAACCTCCATTACAGGGTTTTCGGGGTTCTTGATATCAGGCTCTTCATCAAGGACCTCTCTGATACGGGTCGCGGCGGGTGCTGACATCATTATCATTACTATCATCATAGCCAGCATCAGGAGCGACATCAGGATGTTCATGCAGTATGTGAGCATGGACATGAGGTTTCCTGTGGTGAGTTCACTCTGGCCGGTTTCGACGATGATATGGGCACCGAACCAGGAGATCGCGAGGATTGAGCCCTGGACCGCCAGCATCATGATGGGCGCCGCGACGACCATCATCTTCTCGGCCTTTACGAACATCTTGTAGAGATTGGAATTTGCGATATCAAATTTTTTCGTCTCGAAATCCTCTTTTACAAAGGCTTTCACGACACGGATGCCGGAGACATTTTCTTCGACCGACTCATTCAGGGCATCGTATTTCTTGAAGACCTGGGAGAAGACCTTGTAGGAGCGCCCTGCCATTATCAAGATAACAACGGCAAGAACGCCGATCGCCACGATATAGACCATCGAGAGCTTCGGCGAGATCGAAAGCGTCATGATGAGCGCCACGATAAGTGCGGCCGGAGCGCGGGCACCCAAGCGGATTATCATCTGAAACGCATTCTGAAGGTTTGTGACATCGGTCGTGAGCCTCGTGATGAGGGAGGCCGACGAGAAATGATCGATGTTCTTGAAGGAGTAGGTCTGGATCTTTTCAAACATGGCCTGACGAAGATTTTTCGCGAAGCCGGTCGATGCCGACGCGCCGAAGTGCGCCCCCATTACTCCTGTGAAAAGTCCTGCCACGGCGCATATCACCATGAAAAGGCCGGTGCGTACTATGATGTTGAAATTCCCCGCCATTATGCCCTGGTCGATGATAGTCGCCATGAGCAGCGGTATCAGCATCTCGACGACCACCTCCCCGAGCATGAAGAGGGGCGTCAAGATCGTGTCCTTCTTGTATTGTCCTATATGTTTTGCAAGTGCCTTTATTGTTTCCATTCCTTCCTCCGGGTGCGGACAAAGGGACGTTTCCCTTGTCCGGAAATTTGCGTAATCAAAGTGAATATAGCATAAATAAGGCTGGTCGGACAAGGGGACGTGTCCCTTGTCCGGGATGTTATCGAATAGCCCCGATTACAGATTTTGATATCCCCGTTACCCGGCTGATCTGTCGAACGGGAATCCCCTTTGCACGTAATGCTGATACAAACTTTGCCCGATCCTCCTTTGAAAGTCCCCGATACTCTCTCGCAGTGCTGCATCCTGACATTTTTTTTGCCATCTCATAAACCTCCTCGTATAGTATCTTTTAGATACCTTATTTTCTAAAAAAAATTAATAGTTACCTTTGTTCAATATGCTTAGTAAAGCCCATGGTATAATTGCTCCTTAGTGTCAATCAGGTATCAGTTCTAATGCCTCCTGTTGAGCCAGAAATGGTTGCTTCACAGAAAGTCTGTTCCCCTGACGCGGATGTTAGCTTCAA
>Ga0256407_10002591_pt1 | contig 34257 bp, 26 predicted proteins | sample RumenRJG_04DNA_FD_193489 | JGI IMG/M metagenome (GOLD analysis project Ga0256407, IMG submission 193489) | Bovine rumen microbial communities from Lethbridge, Alberta, Canada - RJG_04 | ecosystem: Host-associated > Mammals > Digestive system > Stomach > Rumen | place: Canada: Alberta...
TTAATTTTTTATTTTTTTTTTGTTGAGTCAAAAAAAAAAATTGTTTGATTAAAATAAATTAAAAATTAAATATTAATAAAAATATTATTCAGGTTTTGATATTATTTTCTGAGGTTGTATCATTTGTCTTGGGAGTTCTTCTTCAATATTTTTATAATTTTGAACTGAATTATTAGAACTACTTAATGAATTTATACTAATCATTTTATTATTTCTTTGTATATTTAAAAAATTTGTTTCAGGCATTATCATTTCACTATTACTCATAACTGAATTTTGTAATTTGTTATTTTGATTATTTGAAAAATTATTTTCATTATTTTGATTAATATTATTTAAATTAATATTATTTTGATTATAATAATTTCTATTTTGGAAATTTGAATAATAATTCATATTATTATTACCACTAAAATTATTATTAAAAGGATTTGAATTGAAATTTTCATTATTTTCATTATTATTAATAAATCTACTTCTAAATGGATTATTCATATTATCATTTTTAGTTTTATTTAAATACATAATCATTTGTTTATTATCTTCAATTAATTTTTCATTTTGAGTAATTTTCATAGAGAAAGCTTCAATTTGATTTTTTAAATTATTAATTTCTTTATCTTTTAAATCAATATTCCTTTTTTCATCATTTAAATATCTAGAATTAGTATCTAATAACATTTCTTTTTCATGAGTTAATTTTTCTTGACTATTTAAAGCTTGTTTAATATTTTTTATTTTAGATTTTTGATTTTTAATTTCATTTTGTAATTTTTCAATAATTTCATTTCCTTTATTAATTTCTTTAATACTATTTTGTAATTTATCTTCTAATTTATTATTAGAAACTTTAAGTGATTTAATATTATCTTCATTAGATTCTCTTTGTTTTGTTAAAGTATTAACTAATTCATTTAAATTTATTCCGCCTTTATCAATTTCTTCTAATTGTTTTGTTAAATTTTCTAATTTAAAAGTTAATTCTGTTATTTCTTTTTCTTGTAAAAAACATTTTTGATTTAAATCTGAATTTTCTTGTCTTAATTTTGATATATCTTCTTTATAAATATTTAATTCTGAATTTGATATTGCGTTTTTACCTTCTAAATCTTTTTGATTTAATTCCATTTTTGATTTATGTTCTTCTAATTCATTTTTTATTTTTTGTAATTCTTCTATATTATTTTGTAATGATAATATTTTATTTTCTAAATCTGATATTTTATTATTTTTTTCCTTTTCTATTTCATTTAATTTATTTTTTAATTCTTGAAATGATTGTTCTTTTATATTATTTATTTCTATATCTTTTTCTATTATTAAATTATCAATATTCTTTTTTTGTTCAAATTCATTTTTATCTATTTCTTCTTTTAATTGATTATTTTCATCAGTTAAATTTTTAAAATTAACATTTAAATTGTTTAAATCATTTAAGATATTTTTATATTTAGTTTTAAATTCCATTGTCATAGAACCTAAAAATTTTTTAACAATAGTATCATTTGCTTGTGTTAAATTTAATATTAAATGATTTAATTCTCTAAATTTAGTTCTTTCTTGTATAATAAATAATGCTTCATTTAAATTTAATTTTTGTAAAATACAATAATATTTATTATTATTATCATCAATACATAAATTAATCATTTTAATCATAAAAGAAGGAAAATTTTGAAAATCAATTAAAATACTTTGTTCAGTTTTAATTTGATGAAATTCAATTTCTGAAATATCTAATAAATATAAAACTAAAGGATCTTTTGGATTAGTAATTTGAATTTGAATTTTTTGTTTTTTCATTGATGAAACAATTAAAACAATTTTCATTTGTTCATCATAATCTTCTCTATCATTTGATTTAATTCTATTATATTTATTAAATATATTTAATTTTACCTCATTAATAATTCTATTTCTGTCTTTTTTGGTTCAGTATCAATTGATGAAGTTTTTTCTGTTAAAAATGATTTTTGAACTATATTTTCTTTAAACATATTTGATTTATATTGATTATATATATCCAATGAATTTCTCTTTGATGAATTATTACTATTATTTAAATTATTTTGATTTTCTATATTATTTGGGACTGATGTTAAAAATAAATTTGACATTTTAAAAAATAAAAATAATTTGTAATTTAAAATAATGTAAATGTAAATAATTAAAAATAAATTGAATAAAAACTTAATTTTAATAATAAATATTTAATTTCTATTCTATCAAAATGAAAAATTTTTATTTTTCCAAAAAAAGTATTTAAAAAACTCAATTTTTCTATATAATATTAAAAACTAAATAAAATCAATTATATAAAAATTATTTATTATTGTTCATCATCTTCTTCTTCATCATCATTATAATGATTATTATTATTTTCATCAATATTCTCATTATTTTCACTTTTTTCATTATTATCATTATTATCATTATCTTCATTATGAATTTCAATTCCATTTTCATTATCATTATCATTATAATTTTCAATTCCATCATCATTATTACTTTTTTGAGACTCATTTTCATTGTTATTTTCATTATCATTTTTATTATTATTTTCATTATCATTTTCTTCTCCTTCATCTTCTTCATTTTCTTCATTTTCTTCTTTTTTTACTTTTTCTAAATCATCATTTTCACTCTCTTCATAATTATTATTAATATTTTTCTTTTCTTCTTCTTCTTTAAATTGTTGTTGTATAACAAGTTCACCATTTTTTATCTTTTCATTTAAAAAAGATAAATGTTGTTTTAATTGAATATTTTCTCTATTTTTAATATTATAAAGATAATTAACTTCTTTTAATTTAGTACCTTGCATTTTTAAAACTTGTTTCCTATCTTTAATTAATTTTTTTATTTTAGTCAATTCACCTTTTATTAAAATTGCAGCTTTATTTAATTCTTTCATTTTTAATGCAGAATGATCAATTTTTGTTTTATTTTCTTCTAATTCTTTTTTTTTATCTTGATTACTATAATATAAATCTTCCATTTCTTGTCTTTCTCTTTCAAGTTTAAAAAATCTTTCTGAAAAATTTTCTAAATTTTCTTCTGGAATTAATTTACAAAGAACTTTTATTTCATTATTTGTAAATAAACAATTTGGTAAAGGATTTTCTTCAAGATAAGTATATTTTGATGATTTTTCATTCATTGATTTTATATATTTTTCATTTACTTTTTCTAATTCTTCCCATATTGGTAAAATTTTTTTATATAATTGTCTTGATTTTTGTACTTCTTTTGCATCTTGAAATTTTTCTGAATCTGGAATTCTTAATTTTCTATTATTTAATATTGGATTTGATAAACCTCTTTTCATTAATTTTGTTTCTATATTTTTTTTATTTCTATATTTATTTCTTTTTTGAAATCTTTCATCAATTGATTCTTCTTCTAAATACATATCATTATCTTCTTCATCATCTTTTGATAATTCTAATTTTATTTTATCTGAAAATTTATTTTCATAATTTAATTGATTTTGTAAATCAATTAATCTTTGTTTTAATTGTTTAATTTTATTTTTACATGAATTATGTGTTGCTGTATTTTTTTTTAATTCATTATATTTATTTTTATTTATTTCTAATATTTCTTTATGATAGTTAACTTCTTCTTTCATTTGATTTAATACATTTTCATCATTTTGATTTAAAAATTTTTCTAAATATTCTTTTTCTTTAGCATAACCTAATAAAGTCATTTTTTTTGTATTTTTTAATTCTTTTTCAAAAATTTCAATATCTTTATTTATTTGATTAGCTTCTTTTTCAATTTGATCATCTTTATATTTATAAACTCTTTTATATTTAACTTTATCATCAACTTCATTTTTAATTCTATTTAATTCTTTAAGTAAAACATTATTTTCATTTGTTAATTTTAAAATTTCTTCTTTTCTTTGAGAAATTTTATCATTAAATTCTTTTAATTTATTTAAAGTTTCTTTTTTTTCATCAGTAATTTTCTTTTTTAATTTAGATATATCAGCTTTGCTTTTAGAATTATCAAATTTTATTTTTTTATTATTTGATGAAGAATTTGTTTGAAAAGAAGTATCATTTGGAAGTTGAGGAGTTGTTTTATCTCCAGTTCCAGTTTTTTTATCATCTACATCAACAGGTTTACTTTTAGGAACTAATTTTGGCATTTTTTATATTTTATTTTTTATGATAGTTACTTTTTTTTTATATTTTTAATTATAATATTTTTATTTTTTATTTTTGTTTTTTTTTTTATTTTAAATGAGTGATGAAATGATAGTAAAACAAAATTATTTAAGAGAAAAAATTATTGATAGTGGATATGATCCAAATGAATTTATGAATTATTTAATTGGAATTAATGGTGAAAATGCTACTGATATTAATAATTATACTTTAGAAGATTTAAAACAAGTAAACTTTTTTATTATTATTTTTGTTTTTTTTTTAGTGTGTAGATTTATTTATAAAATTAAAAAATGATTCTAAAGAAGAAATAAAAGAAGAACCAAAAGAAGAAAAAAAATATGTTACTACTCAAAAAGAAAAACCAAAAAATGAAGAAAATAAAAATGAAAATCAAAATGAAGAAAATGAAAAAAAAGAAGATGAAAACAATGAACAATTAAATGATGAAAATTTATCAGAAAAAGAATTAAGAGCAAAATATGTAAAAAGAAATGAAATTTTACTAACAAAAATATATTGTAAAGAAATAGAAAAAACTCCTTTAACAGAATTAAATAAAATAACAATAAAAATAGATCAACCAAAAAAAATAGAAGGAGGAATTTTTACAAAAGCATATGTGACATATTTAGTAACAACAGAAGAATTAAATTTAAATGTTAGAAGAAGATTTAATGATTTTGAATGGTTAAGAAATATTTTATTAACACATTTCCCTCAAAGTATAATTCCAAGATATTCTAAAATAAAAAATACTGGTGATAGATTTGGAGATGATTTTACTAAAAAAAGAATGAGAACACTTGAAAAATTTTTAACTTATTTAATTAAAGATCCTTTATTTAAAAGTAGTAAAATTTTATATGAATTTCTTAGTATTAAAGAAGAAGAATTTAATAATTTAAAAATTACTTATAATAAATTAAAAGGCCCAAGTAATTTAAATGAATTAAAATCAAATGATGGTGTTTTAAAAGTCATTTTAAATCATGATAATGAAAATTTTAATATGAAAGTTAGAAATAATTCTGAAATTAATGTTTTATTATTTAAACAATTATCAGCTGATTTTAAAGAATTAAGAACACATATGGAAAATATGAGTCAGTCATTAAAAAATCTCTCATCTACTTTTGAAAAATTAACTAAAAATAAATTTGCAAATGATGAATTTATGGGAAATGCTTATGAAAATTTAAAAGATTTTATGAATAATTGGAGTGATTCTTTAAAAATACAATCTGAATTAATTGAAGTTAATTTAAGAGAATTATTTAAATTTTGTAAAAAAGAATATAATGTTATTAAAGATTATGCTATAAAAGTTGATAATTTCAAAAATAATTATTATAAACAAGAAGAAAAATTACAAAATAAAAAACAATATTATTTTGAAAAAATGGAAGTTTCAAAATGGGAAATTAATTCAAATGAAGTAATAGATACAATTAATTTAAAAAAAAATAAAGAATTAGCATTTTTAAAAATGCTTCCAAAAGATACAGAAAATGTATATCAAATAAAATTAAATTATGGTTTTTATACTGAAAAATTAGTAGAAGAATATAATAGAACAAAAAAATTAATGGGTAATGATATACATGAAATAATGATTAATTATTTTTCTCAACAAAATAAAATTATTAATGCATTTGATCAAGAAGTTGAACATATTTTTTCTTTAATTAAAAATATTGGTAATGAAGAAATAAAAGAAAGTGAAAATTTAAGTCAAACAATGAAAAAACCAAAAATAAATTTATTTGAAAAATAAAAAAACCTTTGGATTTTTTATTTAAAATATTAAATATAATTAAATATTTTGACTTTTGTCATTTTATTAGTTTAAAAATAAAAGAACATTTAATCTTCATCATCTTTATTCATAAACATCATTTTTTCTTGTTCTTTCATAAAATCCATATTTTTTATATTCTTTGTAATTTTTCTTAAATTTTGTTTTAAATGTTCTAATTTTTCATTTTTTTTTAATAAATTTTGATATTGTTTAATAAAATCATCATCAAGTTGCATATCATCATAATCTAAACTACCAATTAAATCACTAGTCATAGAATTTTTAATTTCCATTTTATAAAAAATTCTCCTTAAAGGATTTTCACTTTTTAAAATAAATTTAATACTTAAAAAATACCAAGAAAATCCAACAAAAATACCTAAAACAATTCCAGTAATAATTTGTTCAATAGTATGATAATGTAAATAATATCTACTATAAATAATAAAAGGATAAGCAAAAAATAAAGGAAATAAAAATTTTTTATATTTAAATTGATATTTTTTTTCAGTAAAAATTCCTTCTAAAATAAACCAAATAATAATACAAGTATAAAAACAAGTATAATTAGAAGGATTTCCAAATTGATGATTACATTTATAATTTGGTCTAGGGTCTCTTAAATTATTTTTTAAAAATTCAACCATAAAATTTTGAATTAAAACCATTAATAAAATTAATACACTTCTCGTTGTTCTATAATAAGTTCCACATAATAAAATAATAAAACTTGCTGGATAAGGACTACAAGATAAAATAATCATTATAATTTCATGAAAATCTTCTGATGATGGATTTTCAAAATTTATTATTTTTGTAGGACATGAACTTAATGTTTTCATTATTGGATGACATGGAATTGAACAATCAATATCAAAATTTTGATTATTAAAATTATAATTTTGTTGATTATACATTATAGAAAATTATAGTTTAATTTTATTTGAAATTATAATAAATATTTTTAAATGAAATTTTTTTTTTTTTGAGAAAATTTATCAATTATTTTAACAGTTAATGAATAAACTGTTTGTAAATGAAAAGAAAAAAAAAATTAAAATGAAAAAAGATGCATTAGAGCCTGTAAATTATGAAGAAGAAAGATTAAAAGATCCAAAATATAAAACTGAATTATGTAAAAGTTGGATTGAAACAAATTTTTGTGTATATGGAAATAAATGTAGATTTGCTCATGGAAATCATGAATTAAATAATAAAGAATTTAATTCTAATTATAAAAAAAAACCTTGTAGTTCATTTTTAAAATATGGTTTTTGTCCTTATGGTAAAAGATGTAATTTTAAACATGATGAAAGAAAATTAACTGACATTATTCTTCCTTATTTTTATATTCAGTTGTTTATTAAAAATTGTTTTAATTTTGGAAAAAGATTAAAAATTTTTGAAGAAATTACTAATGGAGATATTAATTCTGATAGTACTCTTTCTGAAAGTGAATTATATTCAAATAATAATTCTAATAATAATACACCTAAGAAAATATACTTTTCAAATAATAATAATTATTCTATTTTAAGTCATAATAAAAAATTGTTTTCAAATGATGAAAAAAATATGGGATGTTTAAATTTTATGTAATAAAAATTTAAATATTCTCAAAAATAATTGTTTATTGTATATAATAAAAAATTTTATTGACAATGTATAAAATTGATTAATAATGATATAGAATATTTAAATATATTTTACTTATATAGTTTTTTTTTTCCATATTATTTTTAGAATAAACGATAAAAATAAAGTAATTATGAGTATAAATCTGGTTTGAATTATAAAATTATAAAACCAGATTTTAAATTTTTTAATTTTTTATGAATTATAATAAAGGGATTTATTTATAAAAATTTTGAATGTAATATAAAGATTATTATTTTTTTATGTAAAATATTAATTAAAAAAGGTATAATTAATCATAAAAAATAAATTATAATAACCAATAAAATTATTTTTATAAGTAGTTAATAGGGAATCAGATTTTCATTATATAATCAACCGTAGCTTCTTGTCTAAACTTGGTTTTTAATTTAATATTACTAAGTAATATAATGAAGCAAAATTAAATTATAAATGAGAAATGATATATTATATTTAAATAATATATCAAAATATTTTAATAATACATAATATATTATTTTATTAAAAAAATATAAATATATATTTTATTTATTAACAATAATATGTCAGATAAAAAAAAAGTAGAGAAAAATATTATTGAATTACCTACTGAAGAATATTATTCTGAGAATAAATATCAAATTATGAAAATTTGTTCGAAAAATATAAATCATATAGAAGTAAGAAATAAAAAATTAAATGATGAAAATACATCTTTTACAACAAAAGATGAAGAAGATGAAAATAAGAGTAATATATCTTATGATTATGAAGAAATAAGTTATTTAGATTTAAATGAATAAAATTGAATTAATTAATTTATAATCAAATTTTTTAATTAATTATAAATATCATCATGAATGACTTATTTAAATTATTTTATCATAGCCAATTTAAAAGTATGAAAATTAAATTAGTAAGATTTTTTTAATATATTATTTTTAAGAATGTGTTAAAAATTAATTTTAAAAAAATATTTATTTAACATTTATTTTTTATTTATTTCATTTCTATTAGATCTAAATTTCTTTTTAGCAGCAGCTGATGCTTCAGGAATAATAACTGCATATCTTTTACCATATTGTCTTCTTTTTTTTGCTCTTCCTACTGGAAGTTTTTTAAGTCTATCTTTCTTTTCTACTTTTGGTGTTTGCTTTCTTACTTTTCCTGCTCTTGTTAATGAACCATGTTTTTTTCCCATTTTTTAAATGATATTTTTTTTATTTATTTTTTAATTTTTTAATTAATTATTTAAAAATTGACCAAAATATTTTGAAAAAATAAAAATTTCTATAATTTAAGAATGGATAATTCAAATAATATTGATTTAAATTATATTTCTATTCCCTTATCAAATGGGGATTATATTTTTTATAATTATATTGAAAAACTTATTTATTTATCTAAACCTTTTAAAATAAATGAACTTAAAGAAATAATGGAGAAAAAGGGATATGGAAATAAATATAATAAAATTAATGATATAATATTACAAATTGACAATATGCTAGAAAATCAAAAAAATGATTTAAAAAAATATATAATTAATTTATTAAAAACTAAAGAAAAGGAAAAAGATATATTTGATAAAATATTTGAAAAAAAACCAATTAATAATAAAGAAGAAAAAAATGAATCAAATAATATTATTTTAATTAATGATGATGAAGAAGAAAAAATTGATAAAAAAAGTGAAAAAGACATATTGATAAATAATAAAAGAAAAAGAGATTCACTAAAAGGAAAAATGTCACCTCATAAAACAATAATTAAAGAACCAATTTTAGATAATAATAAATCAAATAAAGAAAATAAAATAAATAATAATATAAATAATAATAAAACAAAAAATAAAAAAGAAAATAAAACTAAATCTTCATTAGATGAAAAAAATTTAAAAAATGAAAATGATAATAAAAAATCAAATAATCAAATAAAAGAAACGGATAAAAAAACATTATCATTAAAAGATATTCAGACAAAAACACCATTTTCAAAAGAATTATCAAATAATTCGATTTTGAAAATAAATTCAAGAAAAGTAATTTATACATATACAGATATCTTATCTTTTCCTGAACCAGAATTTAAAGAATTAATAACTTTTAATGATCTTGAAATTGGAGATTCAAAAATAGTATTTAATTATTTATCTAATTTAAAATATCAACCTTACTTTATTTTAGAAGAAATTAGGAAAAATTATCCAAAATTAAATATTATTATTAATACTGGAATTAAAGTTAAAACTTATATTAAAAGAGAAGCATTTAATTCAGTAAATATAAATAATAAAAGTTTAAATATTGAAGAAAATGAAAATAATAATAAAAAAAAAATTGCTTTGAATCTTTGTGCCAATAAAGTATTGGCTAAATTATTTAAAGATAAAATTAAAAAATATATTGATTTAGAAAATTATTTTGAAGAAAAACAAAAATCTAAAAATTTTTTACAAATAATTGGTTTTGATAAAGATAAATATAATTAATATTTAAATAATAATAATTTAAAATGTCTTATTCCTTTATTTTTTAATTGATTCTAAATATTTTTTTAATAATTTTTCTTTAAAATTCGGTTCATATATTATTAAATGTTTTAAAATATTATCTCTCTCTTTCATACAATGAATTAATTTTTTATATCTTCTTTTAATTAATATATTATTTATCAAAATTTTAATAGTATAAGTATTTTTAATTTTATAAATATTTAACATTGGAAATTTACTTAATATTAGATTTAATAATTCATCATTTGAATATGATATAATATTTTTATTTGTTAATTCATTTTCATTTGATAAATTATAATTTTTATTTAATTCTTCTTCTTCATCATTTGATAATTCAATTATTTTAGCAAAATTACTTTTTTTTATAGTATTTTCTAAAATTTCAATCTTATAATGGAAATTATTATTTCTTTTTCTTGGTTTAAATTCTTTTATTAAATGATTCGAATCATCATTTAAAAAATATTCCCTCATTATATATAAAAATAATTTGATTCTATAAATATATAAATATATTCTTTTATAAAATTTGCCTAAAAAAATTGATAAATATGATAATTAATTATTTAATAAAAAATTAAAACAAACAATACAAAATTTTGAAAAAAAAAAAAATAACTTTTACTAACAATGAAGGATGAAATTTTAGAAAGTCAAATAAACAGTTCAGGAATAAACACAAATGCTTCAAATTATTTATCATCAACAATGCCAGGATTTACAAGAAAAAGAAACGAAGAATTATTTAATAGACTAACAAAATTTGAAGGTTTTTTTAATAAAAAATTCAATTTAACATCCTATCAAAAAATGAGAGAAAATTCACGTTCTCGTTCAAAATCTCCAGAAAGAATATATTTACCAAATAAAAAAAAAGGAAATGGAATTCCAAATGACATAATACCAAGAATTAAATTTTTAAAAGAATTAGTTCATGAAAAAAGATTTCAACATTATTATAATGAATGTCCAAAAAAAAAAGATACTACTTTACAAATTGTATCAGATTACATTTGTAAATATAAAGGAAAACATAGTGAATTAGATACTTATTTAATGATATTTTATTATATTTGTCAAAATATAAAATATGATTATAAAGGATTTGAATTAAATAAAAATAATAAATTTGAACAATCTGCAGAAAAAGTTTTTTTAACAGGAAATGGTTTAAGTATAGGTTTTTGTAATTTATTTGAATATTTTTGTAAAAAAAAAAATTTAAAATATAGAAGAATTGAAGGATATACAAGATTACTTCCTCCAATTAAAGGACAAAAAGAAAAATTTAATCATATATGGCATAGTATATTTGTTAAAGGAGAATGGTATTTTATTGATATTGTTTTTGGTTCTGGTGGAATTTTAGATGTTCCTTATGAAATTTCAAAACCAGAGAATGATTATTTTAATCCTTATTATTTTTTAATGTTTCCTGAATATTTAATTATGACTCATAGACCTTTAGAAGATGATTGGCAAAAAACAGAAAAAATAATGACTGAAAAACAATTTTTTAATAAAAAATTATTAAATTTTGGTAATTTTTTTAAAGGATTTTATGATTATGATATTATATTATTAACTCATGATTATCCTTTTATTAAAGTAAATCAAGGTGAAGATTTAGTTATAAAAATTAAAGTCAATGATGCTGTTGTACAAGGTGATTTATATCATTCAAATGGAAAAGATAAATTAGGAGAAACTAAATATACATATGATGATGAAACTAAAATTTTTACTTTAGAACCTACCTTTCCATATAAAGGTGAATTTGTATTAATAATTCTTTTTAGATCTAATTCTTCTTCAGATTTATTATATCATCCTGTCTTTGAATATAAAATTAAATATTCTGATGATAGATTTTTAAGACTTTTAAATAAATATAAAATAAATGAAAATCAAATCAAAATAAGAGAAAGACCTCAAACAGAATCTTTAGAATTACCTAAAATAAGAGGAAGAAATTATATAATTCAACCAAAAATTATTCCTGATTATAATAAAATATTCCCAAATAAAAATAATAAAAAAATATGTTTTGATAATGATAATACACATATAATTGAACCTAAAACTACAATTTTAAGAAAAGGATATGAATATAAATTTAAAATTAGAGCAAGAAATGCTTCAAATGTTGCTGTTTTAGATGGGAGAAAATTTAATTTTTTAAAAAAAATTGATATGGAAACTTATGAAGGACAATTTGTAATTTTAACTGATAATGTTTGTATATGTTCTTTAAGATCTGCAAATGTTTTTACTGAAATGTTTAGATTTAGAGTTCATACTGATAGTTCTTATTTGTTAAAGAGAATGATTAAAAATAAAAAATAAATCCAGTTAAAAAAGAAATTTTTTTAATTTTTCAGTTTTAAAAGTCATTCTTTGTATAATTTATTTTATTATTAAGTTTTTTTAATTTAATATTGAATTTAATATATTGATTTATCAAAAATAAAAAAAATTGAGTATTTTAAATCTTTTATTTTTGTATTTTATTATTAAAAATTAACAATGGGAAATTGTGCTTGTATTGAATCTAATTTATTAAAGAAAAATGAATATCAAATAAATATAAAATCAATAAGAAATATGCCATCAAAATATTTTTATGATATAAAAGGTTCAAGAATAAAAGAATCACTATCACCATTAGTAGCAACAACATTAATATCAAATCATAAACATTTAAATATTTTAAATAATATTACAAATGATTTAACAAATTCATATATTCATAGTTCAGGAATTATTAATCAAGATTTACCAAAAAATTCAATTATACAAAATTCTGATATTACAAATAAAGAAATACAAAATTCTTATAATAATAATAATTATAAAAATAATGATTTAATAAAAGTTAATAATCATCAAAATTATAAAAATAATATTAATCATGATTTATATAAAAATTCATTTTATTTGAAAAAAGATAAATATAGTAGTGGGAAAATAGAAAAAATACAAAAAGATGAAATATCACCTACAATTGATAGTAAAAATTTATCTGAAATAAATTTTAATTTTAAAGACAAATCAACACCTAGTAAAAGTTTAAGTAATACTGATTTAAGGAAACCTATATTATCAAAGTTATATCAACACAATAAAAAAAAATAAAATACCTGACTTAGAATAATTTTAATGTAATTTATTAATCAATATAAATGGAAATATTTTATTAATTATATTTCAAAATCAAATGATATATGAAAAATAATTATAATGTAATTACAATAATTTTATTCATATATTCATTTTATTGTAAATAATCAAATGATTTTAAATAATATGAAATATTAATTATCTAATATTTTCATAATATATTATTATATTGAAATATACAGTGTATAAATTTAAAAGCTTAAATCAATTTAAATAAGTATTAAATATTAATTTAAAAAACTTTTATTTTTGGTAATGTAATAATAATAAAAAATTATTAATTAAAATATTTATTATTATTAAATTATGTTAATCAAATAAAATGTATACTCCATATTCAACACAAAAATTTCTTAGTAAAAGTCCTCAAAAAAAACAATCTACTAATTCTATTAAAAAAGTTTCTTTTAATAACACCGTATCATATAAACATTCTATAACAGAACCAAGTCAAAAAAAAGCACCAAGAGTATTAAAAAAGAATAGAGATGTACTTCAAAATTTAAATAAAGAAACAAATTTATTAATACCTTATTTAAAAAAATTTGATAAAAAAGTAAAGAAAAAAAAACATAAAAATGAATCACAAAAACCAAAAGAAAAAATAATAAAAAGATTTAATAAATTATATGGATTAAATGAGCATTTTTTAAAAACACTAAAAGCAGTAAAACATGAAAAAAATGAATTTGATTTACCAGATTATCAAAATTTATTATTAAATGCATCAACTAATTTAAGTAGAGAAAATATATTAAGATTATATACAAAATTTAAATCTTTAAAATCAATGACTGATACAATTCATCCACTTCCTCCTGTAAATTTTGATGCAATTTATAGACATTCATATAAAGAAAATGAAAAAAAAATTAGACAAAGTTTAAAAAGTCAATTAAATAATAAACAAGAATTAGATGAATTTGAATTAGAACAAGCTAATATTAATAAAGGGAAATATTTAAGATTAACAAAAGAGAATCCTGCTATGTTTAAAATTTATCAAATTCTTCCTGAACATGTTATTGATGCTTTATATAAGAAGAAAAATATAAAATAAATATTTTTTTTATTATATAATAATCACCATTTTTTATTATTAAGTTATAAAAATAAAAAAATAGATATTTATATATTTTAATGGAAGATGAACCAAGATGGATTATTAAACCTACAAATTATGAATTAGATTTATTTAAATATCAAGCAAAACTTAATCCAATATCAAAAGATCAAGATCCAATGAATGTAGATATTTCATTATTAACAAATACAAAAAAGAAAAAAAATTATTATAAAAAAGGAAATTTAATGTTTACAAAAGTGACATCAAATCCTTTAGAATCAAAAAATATAATATCAACATCAAAAAAAGAAGAAAAAAAAATAGAAAAAAAAGAAGAAATTTTACCTCATGGAGCAAAAAAAATTGAAGATTATAAACATTTACAATATTCATTAATAGTAAATAAAGATTTTAATATTGCTGATAAAATAGAAGATAATTGGGTTTGTTTAAAAAAGAATTTAATGGATTTATTTGGAAATAATTTTAATGTAGAAATTAAATCTTTATATTCATTTGATTTTGCTGATGAACAAGAAAAAAATTATAAAATTGAAAAAGGAAGACAAAGAATTGATCAATTAGAAACTGATAAAAAAGATTATGATGTTGTCACAGTAGGAGAATTTGTTTCAAAAATGGAAAAAACTAAAAAAGAAATGTTACAAAAATGGGATAAAGAAGATAAAGTAAGTACATTAAGAATTATAATTCAAGCAACTAAAATTTTAAATGATGTATCAACACCAAAATTTTATTGTCATAAATTTATTTTAATATCAGATTTCTTAGATAGATTTTCAAATTTAGTTTATGAAAGAATATTAAAATTATCTTTTGGAAATAAAAATCATATTGATTTTAGTAATATTAATCCTACTATCGGAAGTCAAACTGCAAAAGATGTTTGTACAAATTGGATTATGAAATGTTGTTGTATTAGAGAATTATTACCTAGAATTTATATTGATATTTCATTTTTAGGTATTTTTAAATTTATTATGAATGATCAAGAATTAGAACAAAAAATTTTAGCTATATCTAGAATGATTAGAGGAGTTTCTCATCCTTTAATTGCTTTTTATGTTTCTATGTATATGACTAAAATTGTTTTAATGTTATATCCTAAAATGAAAAATTTCCTTTATATTTTATTACAAAATTTATCAAAATTTGAAATTACTGAATCATTAATGAAAAAATTAAAATATGATAATATGACTATTAATGAATTAAAAAAAGTTCTTGATCCTTGTGTTGAATGGATTGTTTATTGTATATGTAAAAATATGAATTCAAAAGATTTTAAAGCTCTTATTCAAACATATGATGAATCAAAAAATTATTCAATTTTAAAAGGAATTATTATTCATTCTCCTTCAAAATTTATTTTTAATGAAGGTATATTACAATATTTATTTGCTTTATTTGAAATTTATACTAAATATGAAACTACATTTTTATGTATGTTATTATGTCAAAAAATTTTAATAACTGATTATCCAATTGATGGTAAATATATTGCTGTTATGTGGGAAAAAATAAAATTATGTGATGATTTAGGATTATTTATTGATTGTTGTGGTTTAGTTGGTGAAATATTAATTAAATTTCATAATGAAGATGTTCAAGATAAATTTTTTGAAGAAGTTTTTGAAATATTTAAAAATACATTTTCTTCAAAAACAACTTTAAATAAATCACAAACAGAGATTCAAACATATTTTGCTAAATTTGAAGTATTTTTATATAATATTTTAACAAAAATAACAAATTATTCAAACATTTTAAATGGTGATAATTTTTTATTTTTATTAGAAAACTTTGCTCCAGAAATGAAATTAAATATATGTAATACAATATTTAAACAATTAACAACTCAAAAAGACAAAATAACAGATACATTTCTTTCTTTTTCCTTATTAAAAATAGGTAAATTTATTCATGATAGTGTTGAACCATCATCACCAGCAGAAGAAAAAAAAAGAGTAAATGACTTATTAATAACATTTATAAGAAAAATAGATTTTGGATTAGATTATGAAAATTATTTAAATTTTTTAACAGATGCAAGAGCATCATATTGTAATTTTCAGGAAATAATAGAAGTTCTTATAAAACAAGTACAAAAAATAGCAATTCAAACATATAAACTTGTAAAAGGACGTCATAATAAAAAAACAATGAGATTTTGTAAAATTTGTGTTGCATATTGTCAAATTACAATTCCTGGTATTACATCAATTAAAACTCAATTAAAATTACAATTAATGACAGCTCAAATTGCTTTAATGAATAATTTAATAAGTGAATGTGATAGTATTACAAAAAATATGATTTCTGGTATTCAAAAAGAAATTAAGGAAAATTTAGATAAAAAAGAATCTAATTTTATAGAAAATTTTTCTAAGTCATTACTTGGATTTTTAATTGTTGTACCCAGTAATCCTGATGATCCTTTTCAATTAATAAGAGCATTTATTAATATATTTAATGATGAAACTTTAAAAAAAACAAGTTTAGTTTTAAAATTAAAATTATCAATTTATATTTCTTTAGTAAAATTTCTTTATGCTCAATTACAAAATAAATTACCATATCATATATTTAATGTAGAAAGTAATGATGAAATTTTTACTGGTGATGAACAATTTATAAATATGGGTCATTCACTTATTGGTCAAATTATTTCTGATATATTAGATGATATAAGTGAATTTGATGGTCAATTAACTCCTACTGATTATGAAAATTATGAATTTATGATTGGAATTTGTGGTGAATGTACTGAAATGTTTAAATATAATTTTGAACAAACTAGTTTTCAAAGTAATGTTAGAAATACTATGCATGAGTTAATATTAAAATATATTGATTGTTTTGGTAAAAATAATAATGCTTATGGTGTTAGTCAAAAGATTAAAAAGTATAAACAATATGCTGAAGAATTAAATGAATCATAATATTATTATAATTAAAATATTTAAAAATTAAAATAATTTTATTTATTTTTTTTTGAAAATATTATTCTAACATAATTATAAATAATATAAATATTTATTTTAAAAATTGTTTTAAATATAAAAGAAAAATAAAATTAATAACTAAATATATTACAAATGGAAATTTTATCATTTATAGTATAATAATATTATATAATGAAGAATTAGGCATGTTGTAAACCTCAACAAAGAAAAGAAATTGAAAAATTAAGAGAAATTGAAGTTGATGAATCAGATAAAATAATCAATAATAACACAGAAACAATAGAAAAAAAAAATTCTTCTTCAAATCTTATGAATGATTATCTTAGAGAAAAACAAAATCAAATAATGGAACAAAATACTAAAAATGAATTTAATGAACATTCTATTTTTGATAATACAAAAAAAACACAATGTGGTAAAATTTTATATGTCTCACCTCCTTTAACTTTCCCAAATTTATTTTTAAATCACAAAGACATAATAATTGATGAATTTGGTCTTCAAGGAATTCCAAGACAAAATAAAGGAAAATTAACATTTTTTGGTATTGATCCTAAATATTTAGAAGGAAAGTCAAATTCACATGCAAATGATATTATAATAAATGATGAAATTACTAATCCAAAAATTAATAAAACTCATGCTATTTTTTATATTTATTTTGATCAAAAATATAATCATTATTTTCTTAAATCATTATCAAAAGATATTTATTTTTCTCTTGTTTTTAATCCTTATATTCAAATTACTTTAGATAATAATCATAAAAATTATATTAAAATTGGGAAAGTGATATTATCTATTCTAATTAAAAATGATGAAAAAATAATTTATATAAAAATTAAAAAAGGAGAAACTATTGATAAAGAACAAAATTATTTTTTTCATGAAGATAAAATGCCTATTACGATTGGAAGAGGAAATTGTTCTATAAATATTAAGTGTGAAACTGTTAGTAAGACACATGTTACTATTGATTATGATAAAATAAATGAAAATTTTTTTTTAATTGATAATGCTAGTACAAATGGGACACAACTTTTGTTAAATGAAGGTAAAAATATTCAATTACAAGGTGAAATGAATTTTAATTTAGGAGAAAAACAATTTACAATTGTAGAAAAGCTAAATGAGTAAATGAATGTAAAAAGATAAAAGACTACTAATCTATTTATTTTATTTTATAATTTATATAATCTTTTAATATATAAAACATTTTAATTAATTATCTAAACATTCATTTTATTTTTATTAGTTTTTTATAATTTTAAATAAATCATCAATAAAAAGATTAATATTTAATTCATTTATATTATCATATATACATTTATATACAAACTCTTCATATTTTATAAATTCTATATTGTGAAAATCTTTTGAATAAAAATTATTAAAATTTAAATTTAAATATTCTAAATTACTCTTTGAATGAATTATATTTTCAATTAAACAAAGACCTCTTTTATTAAATAAATTATTTTTTAAGCTTATAATTTTAAGAGATTTATTAAATTGCATAGTTAAATTTATAGTAATCAATACTTTATTAGTTAAATCCAATTGATTACAAAATAATATTTTTAAAGAAGTTGAATATTTTAATCCATTAAAAATTGGTTGAATAGATTCATCTCTAAATAAATTTTCACTTATATCTAATAATATTAATACTGTATTATATCTTAAAATATTTTCTAACATTTTTGAACTCATATATCCTAGTCCATTTTTTTTTGCATATAAAAATTTCAATGTTCTACTTAATGAAATACCAACACATAAATCATTAAAAATTGAATCTCCTAACATATTATCACTTACATCTAAAGAAATTAATTTTGAATTTTTTTTACCTAAAATATCTTTAATTATTTCAATAGAAAATTTTCCCAAAGATATCCCAGAAAGATTTAATGATAAAATATTTGGAGAAAAGCAATTTATTAAATGAAGAAAATATGCACTTCCAGTATCTCTTAAATTATTATTTGAAATATTAATAATTTGTAAATCTTTTGTAAAACTTAATTTTTCAAGAGTTATTAAATAAATTAAAACATTATGAGTTATGTTACATTCAGGAATATAAATTTCTTTATTTGATATTATATATTTATTATTAACAAATGATAATTCATCAAATATATCATATTTAGCATTATCATTTTTTTTTTCTTCGAATATATCACATTTATTATTTATATTATTTAATATATTTTGATATTTACTAAAATGTTCATAAAAAGGAGTATGAGGAAGTTTAACAGAAAATTTTTTTTCTATTTCTTTAATAAATTTAATATAATCTTCCTTTTCATTATCATTTGTACTGATTTTTGATGATGATATATTTGAAAAAGAATTTTCTTTATTAAATATTAAATTCTGATTATTAATTAATTGTTCATATAAATAATTATAATTTTTAAATTCTGATTTTACAGAATATTTTATTGTTATATATTGTTTCAAATCTTGAATTGAAACATCTTTAAATTCTCTATCAAATATAATATATTTTTTTGATATTGATTTCTCAGGAATTGTCTCTGTTAAATTAATTGGAGGAGATTCATTATAATAAATTCCATCATATAATAATAGCTTTTTAATCATAATTATATGAATTTTAATTAAATAGAATAAAAATAAATTAATTAATTATTATTTAGGATAAAAATAATATGGTCTTAATTCATAAAATCTAGGGGTGTTTATTTTCATACCTTCAATTTCATTATTATTTATATTATTTTCCATATTGTTTTCTAAAAATAAATCAAAGAATATATTATAAAAATTAATTATCCATCCAGACATTATACTTTCGTTTTGAGTATCTTTTGAAATATCTTCATCATGATATAAACGAAAAATAAATGGTTTTTCATTTAAAAAATTATTTTTAGGATTTTGTTCTTTAATTGATTTCATTAATGGACTTTTTTCTGGGTCATATACAATACATAAACAATATGATTTTATATTAGAATCTAATTGATCTATAATTGAATATCCTTTTAATTCTTTAAATAATGTCATATAAAAAGGTGATGATATATTATCATTTTCATTAGAATTATTTAATTGATCAATTACTTCATTATTATATTGAAGTCTATATAAAATATTTCCTTTATCTCCGTCCAAATAATTTTTTATTTTTGATTCTAATTGTTGAAAAGATAAATTAAAATTACTATTTGTTTTAGAAATATCAAATCGAATAAATCTATGGATTAAATTTAAATCTGTATAAATAACTTGAATTTGAATATTTTTATATGAAAAATTATTAATATTATTTTGTAAATCATCTAAATTTAATTTATTATTATCAAAAATAAAATCAGGATTTAAATTAATATTGTTACTATATGTATTAAGAGTATTTATTCCTTTTGAATTACTCATGAAATTATTTTTTTTATAATCAAAATTATTAAAATCATTACTTTCCATATTTTCATTATCACTATAATTTTTTCTATTAAATGATTCAATATTTTTATTTTCTTGAGTAAAATTTCTTTTATAATTATCATTATAATTATAATTTGGATTTGAATAATTACTATTCTTTCTTTTTTTATTATAATTCTCATTATTTTCATCAATATTTGAATTAAATGAAATATTACTATTTTTCCTTTGAGCACTATAATTAGGTGGTTCCAAAGGTTGAGGAATTTCTAAACTTTCTTTAACAGGTTCAACGCTGTCAGTAATACACCATGAATGATGTCCACCTGCAAAAATATCTTTAACATTCATTTTCCCAACATTTTTTAATAAAGTAAATGTACATTTATTAATATTTTCATCATTTTTTAAACCTAATTCTCCATATTTTCCACATCCAGTAACATAAACCATATTATCTTTACTTAATACCATAGTATGTGACCATCCAGCTGCAATTTTTAATATTTTTAACTTTGATAAACTCATTACTATTATTGGTTTATTTACATTTTTTGTGTTTCCTAATCCTAATTGACCATGATAACCATGTCCACATACATATACTCTACCAAATGATGATAAAAAAACTGAATGTTCACCACCACATTTAATATCAATAATTTTAAATTGTTCATTATTATTTTCATTTATATTTTCATTAAAATTTTTTTCATATTTTTGAATAAATTTTTGTGAAAATTTAACTAATTTTGGAATTGCAGAATCCTCACTTTCACCATAACCTAATTGACCATAAGATCCTTTACCAAAAGAATAAATATCCCCATTATCACATAAAACAATAGTATGATATCCACCACAACAAATTTTAATAATTTTTAATTTATTTTTAATAAAAAATTCTACTTTTTTAGGAGAATCAATTTCTTTAAATGTACCATGACCACATTGACCTTTATTATATTGTTTTCCTCCTCCCCAAGTATATAACTCACCATTATCAGTAAGAGCACAACTATGATAATCACCACATGATATTGATACAATTTTCTTAGAATAAAGTGATTCTATTAATACAGGTTGGCCAATAACACCTGATGATTGACCTAATTTATTATATAAATTTCCACCCCATGCATAAATATTACCATTTTTATTTAATGCTAATGAATGGAATTCAGCACAAGCAATTTGAGTTATTATTTCATTTTTATTAATAAATAATTTCATTGGTTTAAATGTTTTTTGGTAATGTTCATTATTTAAATATGGTTTTTCTTCATTTATTTCACCTAATAATCCAAATAAATTACCACCTGAAACAAATACTTTTCCTTCATTATTTAAAATTATTGTATTTTTTCCTCCTGATGTTATTGATGTTATTATTTGAGATTGAAATGATTTTATTGGTGTTGGGATAAACATATTTTCTGTTGAGTTTATTCCTAATTCACCAAAACTATTTTTTCCCCATCCATATATAAATGTGTCTTTTGAATATAATGATATGTATGATTTTATATCAGAATCAGAATTCATACTATTGTTTATATTGTCATCATAATTTTCATTATTACTTTCCATTAATAGTTTATTTAAATAATTTGAAATAATAAATTAATTATTAATGGAAAAAAATTTAAAAAATATTGATATTCTTTTGAAATATAAAAAATGTACATTCAATGATTTTTTAGGACAATTAGATAATAATTTAAAAGAAAATAAAGATATACATAAAATAATATTTAATGAAGAAAGCCAGGAACCATTAACAAGAAATATTGATAATAATATTTCTAATAAAGAGAATTTTGATATGAAAAATTGTTATATAATAACTATAAATGAATTTAAGAAAAATAGTGGTTTGACAACTAATTTTTTTGATACTTTTGATAAAAGGAAAAGAAAATTATCTAGTAATGATCGAATGATTACATTTAAAAAAAGCAATTTAAATATTTCATTTAATCATAATATTTCAATTTCAATAATAAACAATAAAATTTATCTTAATAATATTCCAGATATTAAAATAAAAGAAAAAGAAATAGAAAAAATTGATATAGATGAATTTTTTGAAGATGAATCACAATATTCTTCAGACCCAAAAATTGTAGATATAGATAATATATATTTAATTAATAAATATTTAAATATTGATAAAAATAAACCTTTATGGTATATTTATCATTTAATTGCAAAAAGTTCTTTTGGCCCTTTATCAAGTGTAAAAATTTATGAAATGTATAAGTCTAATATTATAAATGGTTTAACTTTAATTAGATTAATAGATATTTTTTCGATTGAAAATATTGAATCTTTTAATTATATTAAACTTAAAGAAATTGAGAGAAAAAATTTTCACAAAAAAATAAAAATATCTCCTTTAATTCAAGAAAATAATTTAAATAAATTATGATAAAAAAGTTTCAATATAATTAAATGATTTAGAAAAAAAAATTTCAAAAAATCAAAAAATTTAAATAAACATTTAATTAATTTTTAATTATATTAAAGATTAAATTTTTTATCAAATGACAAATTCACTTCAAAAAGAAAAAATAGCTGAATGTAAAAAAGTTTTTGACATATTTGATTCAGATAGAGATGGATTTATTTATATAGATAAATTAGAAGAAATTTGTAAAGGATTAGGAGCATATGTTCCAAGAGATGATTTACAAGATTTTATTAAAGAATGTTCAGAAGGAAAAATAAATTTTGATCAATTTATAAAATTTTTTACAGAGTTTTATAATAAAAAAATGGATAAAAAACAATTAATAGATGCTTTTACTTTTTTAGATAATGAAAAAAAAGGATTTATTGCAGCAAGTGATTTAAAACATGCTTTAACTGTAATTGGTGATTGTCTTACAAATGAAGAAGCTGATGAATTATTAGCAAATTTTATTGATAAAAATGGTAATATTGATTATAAAAAATTTGCAAATGAAATATCAAAATAATTCAATTATTAAAAAATTAATTGTAACTTTTATTTATAATTTTATACTTTAGAAATAAAATCATTTAACAATGTTTAAACCTTTTCTAATATCTTTATCGTATTTTCCAGAATTTACAATTGATTCTAAAAAATTACCTAATATATCTAATTCTCTATCCAATACATCATCTGTCCATGTTTTTATCAAATATAAATTATCTAATTGATATTTCGCATTTGTTCTAAGATTATCAACCATTATTATTTTTTTTAAATCTCTTCCTATTTTTGATAAATCTTTAACTGTTTTTCCTCCTTCAAATAAAGTATGTTTTTTATATAAACGATAAGATATAAATTTTTTTTGAGGATCTATTTTATTTAATATATTATTTGCATATGATTTTGCTGAAGAAGTAAAAATTATTATTTCAAAATTAATAGAAACTTTAGTTAAAAAATCTATTACTCCTGGTCTAAGCATAAAATAATTACCAAAGGATAATATATTATTATGTATTAAAGTTTCATCTAAATCTAAAATTAAACAAAATTTTTTTTCTAATTTTTTTGATATAAAAGGAATTTTTGGAATTAATTCTTTATCATCATCATCTTCGTTTTTTATATTTACAGGTGATTTATTAAAGAAACTAAATAATATAGTATTTTTTACTGCAGTAATTATTGTATTTAATGTTAAGTTTTGACAATCATCTAATAATTGATGAATTGCTTTTTTGATATATAAATATTCATTTTTTTGATCAATTGTTATTTTTATTAAATTTTTAGTTATTGGAATAATATTTTGATTCTTTATTTTTAATCTTTCATTTAATATATCTTTTATTTTATTTGAATAATTAATTAAATTCCCAATTGATAATACACTTACTTGAATAAAATGTGTAAATAATTCTTTTATTTTTTCAATTTTAAATTTATATAGATTATCATCTTTTGATAAAAATGAAAGAGGTACAACAATTATACTATAATATTTATAAATATTAATAAATTTTTCAAATTTATTGATTGTATTTTCATTAATAAATACATTTTCTTTCATTAAAATTTTTTTTCCTTCGTTAAAAATTAAAATATTAAATAGACTTTTATTTAGTAAAGATTCATTTAAAGATATCATTCCCTCAAAAAATGATAATATAAATTCTTCTTTATCTTTATTATTACTATCCAAGTTTAAGTCAACTCGACATCCAACAGGTGCAGTAAAATGTCTATTTTTAATATTTTGAATATTTTTATCCATATTAAACCTATATAAAATATTAAAAATACATAATTTAAAATTTATTTTTTAATTAAAATATTTAAAAATAAACATATTTAACTAGAAAATAATATTTATAATTATGAATTTTTTTAATCAAATGAAAACAATAGAATAAATATTTTTAAATACAATTAATGAATATTTGTAAAATATAAAAAAAGTGTAAAAAATAGATTATTACCTGTCTTTTTTAAAAATATAGTAACAAATGATTTTTTAATATAAAAATAAATAAAAAAATTATAGATTTGAAAATATTATAACATTTTAGAAATAATTTTTTTATCCAATTATTTCAATATTTAATTATTAAATTATTTTTTCAAATTTTTTTTAAATTTTTTTCTTAATTTATTTTTTTATTTATATAGAGTTAGATTAAAATTTTGAATTTGAAATATATTAAAAAATATATTATAATTTATTTGATAAATTTAAAAAATATTATAATATTATTAAAATCTAAATTTTATAATAATTTATTAATTTATTAATAATTTAATTTTTAACTTCCAAAAGGATTAGGACTTTTATAATTATTAGGAGTAGTCATTGAATTCCATCCTGGACTATGTGCAGTAGGAGTTTGTGGATAATAAGCAGGAGTCTTATAAGCCATATTAGGAGTCATCATACTATCATTTTTACCTCCTTCACTATCATTAACGTCACCTCTACTAATATCATTAAAATTTAACCTTATTGTTTTTTGTTTAGCCATTAATTCAACATTAATAAATTTATCATTTGCATCTTTTAAAATTCCATTATATCCTTTCCATACACCTTTTATTATATGAACTACTTTTCCTATTAAATTTTGTATCTCTTCTGGAACTTTCCTTTGATTTACTCTTCCATTTTCACCATTTTCCATAAGTAATTCACTACCTAAAATTTCAATATTATCACATATATCAACAAAAATACCATTTGATTGAATATAATCATTATTATGTAAAAATACGAATTTTTTATATAAACATTTAATAGTAGCTTTTGCTCCTTTATAAGGACCATTAATAATTTTTACAATATTATCTTTTGTAATAGGATTTCTCCTACTATCAATTCCAGTATTTTTTTTATTTACATGAATTTGAAATACATCTCTTATAGAAATATTCTTAATTTCATTACTAGTGTCAATAACTTTCAAAAAGTATTTTGAAGCATCTAATATATAGCAAATAGTATGAGTATTATTAATTTGAACCAAATCACCAATTTTAAATGCAGAATTTGTTTCTCTTTCTAGATTCAATTGATTTGATAAAATTAAATCTCTACATGAAACTTTATAATGATTTTGTGTACTTTCTGAATAAATAACAGCAGTATCATTATCATCTTCAATTTTAACAATAAAACCACTTTTTCCAATATTACTTCCAGAAATAACTGAAACAAGTTCTCCAGGCATGAAAACTTTAACTAAATATTCTTCTGGAAATTCTAAAACTTCATTTGCTAATTCTACAACATTAGGATAAATTGAAACAGTTTTATCAATATGAGAAATTACTTTTCCAGTAATTCCATTTAAATCACCTTGAATAATTTTAACACGATCTCCTTTATTAAATCTTCTTCTTTTACTTATATTATTTAAAGCATCTAAAAATCCTTCATCTTCATTTGAATTTTCATTATCATCTCTTATTGATTTTCCCATATTAAAAATATTAATTTCTTCATATTTTGGTTCTATATTATCAATTAATAATGAACTTAATTTTACTATTTTTATTAAGAAACCATCTTGAAAATATTGTTTATTCCATATAAATATTTTACCAATAGGAATTAATTCTCTAGTTTGTACACCATCAAAATTTTTAGGATTAAACAATTTTTGTTTAGGTCTTATATTTTTTTTAATTTTCTTATTATATTCTCCAATATTAATATTTTTATCAACATTTTGATTTTGTTCAATAATCCTTGGAATAAGTTTAATATAAATTTTACTAATTTGATCTTCAATATAAATAACTTGAGCTAAATCATTTTGATATAAACCACCTTTAATTCTAACCCATTGATTATTTTTAAGTTCAACTTTCTGTATTTTATCATATTCAAAAACTTGAGTCATTTCATTAATAGGAACAATCCTAAGTGAATTTTCTTTAAACATACTCATTCCTAAAATAGCTTCTCTAACATTACTTTCTTTAAAAGCTTCAACATAAATATAACCTTTTAAAGAATCAAATGAAGCAGCAGATAAAATTTTAATTAATTTTGGTTCTTTACCTTGATTTCTAACAAAATATTTATGATATAAATTTTCAACACATTCTCTTTCTTTACCAATTTTTACTTTAATTAACCATAATTTAGGACCTGAATTATCAGGTTCATATTTTTTATGTCCTATTTCATCATCTGGGACATTTTCATAATTATCAAGATATTCAGTTTGATTAAATCTTTTTATAAATTCATCTTGATTTTCATCATTTATTTTATGAAAATTTAAATTTGATTTAAATTCATATTGTTCTTTTAATTGTTTTGCTTGTTTTTCTGTTATTTCTGCATCTTCATTATTTGAATCTGTTTCATTTTCATCTTCTTCTGCTTCGAAATCTATTAATCCTTTTCCATCTGGTTTTTTCTTTTTCTTTTTTTTATTTTTTGTTCTTTCTCTTTTTGAATTTAGTAATTTTTGTTTTTTGTTTTTTTTCTTTTTTTTATTGTGATATGATTCTTCACTTAATTCATAATTACCATCTTCTTCTGAATTATATTCTTCTTCTTTTTGAGGTGTATATTTATTTTCAATATTTGATTCTGATTCATTCTCATTTTCAATTTGGTTATTTTCATTATTTTCATCTGCACTATATTCAGATTGTTGTTGTTCTTTTCTTCTTTTTATATAACCTGGTGAGTCACCTCCTTCATCTTCAGAATTATTATTACTTTCTAGTTCATATTGTTCTTTTTTTATTTCTGTGGACATTAATGAGAATTATTTATTAATTTTTTTATTTTGGGATTATATAATTTTTTACATTAATATTATATATTTTTTTATATTTAACAATAAAAAAAATTTAAATAAAGAAATACATAAAATTAATAAAAAATATTTTTTAAATAAAAAAAAATAAAAAAAATGAAAAAACTAATTTTCCTTTCTATAATAACATTAACAATATCTCAATTTTATTATTTTGGTTTCAACTTAGATTCAAAAGAAGAATTATGTTTCTCTGAATACTTCGAAAGAGAAACAGTAGTAAAATACCAAAGTAGATCAATTCTCCCAATAATAATGGATATAAAAAATCCAAAAGGAAAAATAATATATAGACAAACAAATACAAGTCATTCATTTACAACAACAACACAAGATAATGGTTATGTAAATATTTGTTTTGAAAATAAAGGAAAACCAACAAATGCTTCAATAGCATTAAAATATGGAATTGCTGCAAAAGATTTTTCTTCTCTTGCTAAAACTAAAGATTTACAACCAATTGATTTTGAAATTGAGAAAATTAAATATCAAAGTAGAAGTATTGAACGTGCTAATAAAAGAGCCAATAGTCAAATGAGGATTTTTGAAAATAAATTAGATTTGCTTTCTAATAAAATTGTTATTTGTTCTATTATTATTATTAGTATTATGATTTTTATTGGAATTTTGGAAACTATTTATTTGAAAAAGTTTATGCAGAGAAGAAAGTTAATTTAGATTTTTTTTTAAGGTGTATTTTATGTTTTTTTTAATATATTTTCATTGTAATTTTTATAATTTTTGTTTTTTTTTTTTATTTTTTATTTATTTTTTATTATGAATGATAGAGATTTAAAATTTAATTGTAATATTCAAAAAAGTCCTTTAGATGTTAAATTATTAGATTTATCATCTTTTCTTAAAGAAAAAGAAGTAATTGAAGATATTATTTTTGAAAAAAATATTAAGAAATTAATAGTTAAAACCAATTTAGAAATTAAAATATTTAATAGAAGAGGAACAATATTAAAAAAACATTTTCCATTTAATAATCCAAATACATTCCAATTTATAGCAATTAATAAAGAATTAACATATATTTTATTAGCAATAAATGAAAAATCAAAAAGACAAATTTTAGGATATAAAATAAAACAAGGATTCATAATTTGTTCTATTAAAAATAATTTAGAATATCTTTTAGGACTTTTTTTCATCTCAAAATACATTTTTTGTATAATTTTTTTATTTCAAGTTAAATATTTTTATATTAATAATTATACAGAAGAATTTCAAATTTCACCATATAAAATTGAAGTGGCAAAAAATAATCCTATTAAAAATTACTATTTTAATAGACAAACAAGTATTCTTTTATTAGAAAGAAGTGATAATTCATTTGATTTAATTAACTTATCAGATGAAATATATTTTAATAAAATAATTAAAAATTTTAGAGTTAATTTTAATACATATTCAAGTTTTATGAATCAATTTTCTTTTATTGGAAATATTTTTAAAAAAAAATTACATGAAACTGCAAAAAGAGAAATTATAGATCAAATATTTATTGAATCAGGAAATCCAAATGAAACATATACTAAAAATCAATATTTTTTAAAATTTATTTATTCAAAATTATACTTTTTATATTTATCAATTGAATCAAATTCATTATACATATTAGAAATGAAAAATTTAGAAAAATTTCCTTCATTAACAGATCCATTTAATATTAATTTACAAATTAGTTTTAATTTAGATAAAAATTCAACACTTCAAGTTACAAATAATTTAATAATTGTATATAATTTTACTAAACAAAAAATTGATATTATTGACCTTAAATTTAAAATTGAAAATTCTGAAAGTAAAACAATTTGTAGATGCATTGATGAAAGTTCATTTCCTTATTTATTTAATAAAGGAAAACAATTTTATTTTAGAGATGGAATTATTGAAGAAGTTGATAAGAATAAAAATAAAAAGATATATGTCATTGAATTTAATTTAGAAAAATATTATAATAGTTTTAATAGTGAAATTCAAAGTTTTATTCTTTGTGATTTTTTAAGAAGAAATAATTCAGAGACATTTATTTTAAATAAATTAGAAAATATCTTCATAAATAATATTTATGATATTGATACAATTCATTGGATTTTTACTAAAATTGTTATCAATTTAAAAAAATGTTTTGAAACATCAGAAAATATTTTAGTACAAAAAACTCAAGATAAAAAAAAATTATTAAAATTTGATCCAAAAAAAAGTATTATTATTCCTATACAATATAAATTAGAAGAATATAAAAATTCTATTGAACAAATAAAATATTTTACAATATTTGAAAATATAATTGATAATAATAAAAATTTAAGTATAAAAGATTTGAAAAGAATAATTTTTTATTTTTTAGATTTTTGGAATTTTTTAATTCAAAATCAAATGCAAAAAGATGATTATGCACAAAGAATTTTTTATAAATATATTACAATAATGCCAGAACAAAATTTAAGAGAAATTTTTTTAAATTATAAACAATATCCTCTAAGTAAAGAAATTGGTATTTATTTAATAAATCCTGAAAGAAATAAAAAAGATAAATTACTTTTACAAATTGGTTATTCAATATTAAAAAATAAACCATATGATAATAATGAATTCGATATTTTTGAACAATTAAATCATGAAAATTTTTCTATATCTCTTTTATATGGATTTAAAAATTTATATACAATTAAAATTGATTCAATAAGAGAAATAATTTTTAATAAATTAAAAAAAGGTAAATTAGATAATAAATTAAAAAATCAAATATTAAAAATAATAAAAGGAATAGATAATTAAATTTAAATAATATATTAATATAGGGTTTATTAATATAAATAAATTATAAGATTAAATTTTAAAATACTTAGCAATATATATTTTTGATATAGTAAAATAAATGAATAATATAACTATTAACTAATTTTCATAACAAAAAATGAATAGTTTCAATTTTTTTTATAAAAATTTTTAATTATAATAACTTACTTTAATAAATATATATGTGTATTTTAAATCAAGATAAAATTGTTTTATATGAAATAGAAACAAAAAAATGAATAAATATAGAAAAATTAAAAATGAACTAAAAATATTCAATTTAATTTTTTTATAGGTTCCTCCAAAGTATCAATTAACTTAATTTCTACTAAATTTTCTTTCCATGAAACATTTTTTATTTTTTTTTTACTATTAAAAGTATATGTTGTATCAATAGATTCATTTTCACTTATTATAGACTCATTATCTGATAATTCAATAATAATTCTTTTTCTTTTCTTATTTAACATTTTATTATTTTTTTCATAATTTTTAACTTGTATTTCAAAATAATTAACTAAATCATTTATTCTAAATGATAATGCAGAATTATAGTTTTTTATAAGTTTTTCAAATACTTTTAATTTTCTAATAAAATGAAAATTGATTAAAGTTTCAATATTAATTGGTAAAAATTCAAAAATTATTATTACATTGAATAATAAATCAATTAATTGATTAAAATCAATATTTTCAACTAAATATTTTTTTCTTTGTTTCCATATCCAATTTAGTATAGTTTGATGACATTCTTCTAAAAAAAATAAATCATCTAATATAATTTCTTTTCTATTTTCATATATTTCTGCACATAAATTTATTTTTTCTTCTATTGAAGATGTTATATCTAAATGATTAATTTTTTCTACTAAATATTTTATTTTTTTTGATTTATTTTTTATTGCATACTCCATTTAAAATCAAGATTTTTTGTTATAAAAAAATATATTCATTCACTATATATTTTGGAATTATATTTTGTTCTCTTTTTGATTTTTTGTTTATAAATGATTTATTTATACTTAGTTAATTAAAAGAAGAAAAAAATAAGGTTTATTTGTTTGAATTGTTAAGTTTTTAATCAAAATGGAAGATTTTTTAATAAATTAAAATTATTATTGATTACTTCATAAAAAAAAATTAAATAATATTTTTTTATTTTAATGTCTCAAAAATTAGAGGGTTCTTAAGTTTAAAAATTTTTAAAAAATTTTCATATTAATTTCAAAATTATAAATTTAATTATCAATAAAATAAAAAACTATATATATATTTTATATATATTTGAATTTTTAAATAAACTATTCTTGTTTTAATTCAGAATTATCAAAAACTTTATTATTATTTTTATTAATGAAACTATTTTTACTATAAGAAATAAATATATTAGTAGAATTAGTTTTTTCTTGACTTTTATAGTAATATAAGTATAGAATACCTCAATATTGTTTTTAAATTTTTATTTATTTTTTTTATAACTTTTACTACTTTTATCAATAAATTTTCTTTTTATTTAAATATGTTAATATAGATTTCATTGATTTTATTTTATATAATATTATTTTATTTATATTATTATATTTCTATTTGATAATAATTTTTATCAAATTAAAATAGATATCAGAAAAAAACTTTGACTTATTAAATAATTATCCCTTTCTTTATAATAAAGATTTTCTAATTTTTTTTTAAATCATTTACCCTATTATAAATTTCATTTTTTTCTTGTTTATCAGAATGAAAATTATAATTTCTAAAATTATTTAATTTATGATTTGAAAAGATTATTTATTCATTTTTTCATCCTCATTTGAAGATGATGAAATAATCAAGATTATAAACAATTTTTGTTTTATATTTTTTTTCATTTAAAAATTTTTCCATTTCTTTTTTTCCACGCCCATATTTTATTTTTTTTGATTTTTGTTCAATTAATTTAAATCTTATATTTTTTTTAATTTCTTTTAAAATATTATCATGAAAAGGAAAAATATTTACTAAATTAAAACCCTATTCATAAATAGATTTTTTTTTGCTATAATAAAATTTATAATAAATCATCCCTTGTAATAAGATTATGTTTATTTTTATATTTATATTTTTTGTTACACAAGTATTATTTTTTCAAATATTTTATATGTTTTAGAAATAGATTTTCTTTATTTAATATTGTATTTGATGATAATTTAATATTTTCTTCATATATATTTTTATTTTTTCTGAATCAAATGATAAAATATGATTTTTCTGTATAATTTAATATATTCTATATTTTCCTTTAATTCTAAATAATTTTTATTTAAAAAATAATTTTTCCTTTTCATTTTAATTATAATTTAAGTTCAAATATGATTTATTTCTTTGATGAATTTTGTTAATTCAGTATTTAATTTTGATATTTATTTATTTAAACTTTTATATTTTATAGATAATTCATTATATTTTTGTTGAACTTTATTATATTTAATAATATTTTTTTGATATTATTCATTTTTAAAACTTTTAAAAATTCTAATTTTAATTTTAAATGATGATAAATATTATAATTAGTTAAATATTCTTTGGAATATTTTTTAGATTTAATTTTCAATTTTGAACAATAATTTTTTATTTTCTTCATCAAATAAAACTGAATCTTTTTAAATTGTATAAATTTGGAATATTAATTATTATAAATTTCCTTATTTAATATAAATATTAGTGTTTTCACTTTTTTAATTTCATTAAAATATTTCATTTGATTTAATATATCTAATTGATGATTTAAAGATAATAAAACATTATTTTTAATTAATTTCTATTTTTCAAATTGTTTATTTGGAATTATTTTTATTTTAATTCATCTAGAAGTGTTTTTGATAATCTATAATTAGTTGATATGTTCTAGAAAATAAATGTTTACCATTCAAAATCAATTTTTATTTTAATTTTATTTCATTCATGAAATTTCCTATAAAATTCTTTTGTTTTTGAATTTATTATCATTTCTTTTAAATCATTAGATAATTGTTTTTCTATTTATTTTTCTGTTGTTATTAATTTATTTTATATTTATTACAAATTTTTTCTTAATTTTTTTTTATAATAATTCTCTTATTAAAATCTGCAAAAGTTTCTTTTTCTTGTATTATAAAGTAGAGAAAAGTTTCTTTTAAATGTTTTTCATAATTTTCAAAATATTGAGTTGAATTATATTCTAATGATTTTGATTCACATTCACAGAAATTAAATATATATTTTCTTTTTCTTCATTCATTTTTTTTTTCATTAAATATTTATTTGATTTCATATAATATACAAATTTTATTTTTTGAATGTTAACAAAATTTATTTATAAAAATAAAATTTAATTTATATTTGATAAA